>SDBV01006348.1_pt1 | contig 16413 bp, 18 predicted proteins | sample 2277081 | NCBI WGS metagenome assembly SDBV01 (sample SAMN10402039, study PRJNA504765) | marine sediment metagenome | isolation source: marine sediment core GS10_PC15, 223 cmbsf | place: Arctic Ocean: Southern Knipovich Ridge | collected 2010
CGAGGTGGATAAGACAGTGCAGGCGTCGGTGCGGCCGGAACAGTTCCGCGACACCTACGACCACGTCTTCGACGGCGACGAGCGCTGGTGGTCGCTCAAAGTGCCCGAATCGGCGCTCTGGGAGTGGGACGAGGCTTCCACCTACCTGCTGGAGCCGCCCTTCGTCGCGAACCTTCCGAAGGAACCGGCGCCCGTCAGGGACATCGCCGGCGCGCGAGTGCTCGTGATGGCCGGTGACTCCGTGACGACGGACCACATCTCGCCGGCCGGGGCGATCAAGAAGGACAGTCCGGCGGGCAAGTACCTTCAGCAGAAGGAGATAGCCCCGCGCGACTTCAACAGCTACGGGTCGCGCCGGGGCAACCACGAGGTGATGATGCGCGGCACGTTCGCCAACGTCCGCCTGCGCAACGAGCTTTCGGAGAAAGAGGGCGGCTGGACAACGCACCAACCGTCGGGCGACGAGATGTCCGTATACGACGCCGCGATGCGATACGCGGACGAAGGCGTGCCCGCGATCGTCATCGCCGGCGCGGAGTACGGCACCGGCAGCTCGCGCGACTGGGCGGCGAAGGGCGTCGCGCTGCAGGGAGTACGCGCCGCCATCGCCGAGAGCTACGAGCGCATCCACCGCACGAACCTGATCGGGATGGGCGTCCTGCCCCTCCAGTTCGCCGAGGGCGAAGGCCGCACGTCGCTGGGCCTGACCGGCCGCGAGACCTACGACATCGAGGGCCTGGAGAGCGGCCTCGACATCGGCTCGAAGGTCACGGTGCGCGCGAAGGCCGAAGACGGCGCCGAAACGACGTTCCAAGCGCTCGTGCGCATCGACAGCGCGCTGGAGCTGGCGCAGTACCGCCACGGCGGCATCCTGCCCTACATCACGCGCAAGATTCTGGGGTGATCTCAACATGCGACTGGAGTTTTCCGACGACCCGGTCAAAGCGTTCAAACAACTGCGGCTATTTCATTTCGCCTTCGCGGCCTCAGTGCTGCTAATGGCGTACGCGGCGGAGATAATCGTCTCGCGGAACGACGGCCAGATTGTTGATCTTGAAGGCTTCGCCTGGGCGTTGCGGCTACTCCTCGCAGGCTACGCCCTCTCGGGCGTCATCCTGATGGTCTGGATCAACGAAAAGCGATTCGTGGCGACAGGAATGAAGGCAGAGCCGAGAAAACCCGATTTCGTTGTCAAAGGCGCCCTAGAGGCGACTCAGATGATCAGGTCGTCCTCTAGCTTGCTGCCAACAACTCTCGGAATGGTTCTGTTTATCCTGAGTGGTGAGCGCCTGGACCTTTACGTGCCAGTTAGCGCGTCAGTCCTGCTTCTGACCTTGACCCGCCCCACCCACAAGCACTGGGAGGAAACCTACGCTATGGCTTCTCGCGAGTATCCGGGCGTCAGCCCAACTCCTTGGGCAGCATGACGACCACGCTCGACTGGCTCGGAACCTCCACCTTCCGCCTCACGATCGGCGAGCTGGTGATCTTCCTCGACACGTACATGGACCGCGTGCCGGACGCCCCGCCCGTCGGCCTCAGCGCGAAAGACGTCGCCAAGGCGGACTACGTGCTCGTCGGCCACTCCCACTTCGATCACATCGCCGGCGCGGAGGTCGTCGCCAGGAACACGCACGCGACGATCATCGGATCGCACGAGAGCTGCCGCGTGATGCGCGAAGCGGGCGTGCCAGAGGGGCTGCTCAAGGCGTCTTCCGGCGGCGAGCGACACCGCCTCTCGCCCGAAGTCACGGTGCGCGTCTTTCCCAGCCTCCACTCGTGCACCTGGATCCTCACCGACCCGGAGCCCGGCGAGGAAGAGCACGGTCACACCGGTCTGACGCAGATCGAGCGCGCGGCCTGCCCGGGCCTCGTCCAGCGCATCACGGAGATCGTCGCCGCCGGTGGCGAGACAGCGCAGGTCCTCCGCGAGCACGTCCTCGGCTCGACCGGCAGCATGAGCGACGGCGGACCGCTGGTGTACCTGATCGAGACTCCTGATCAGGCGATCTTCTGGCAGGACACCTCCGGCTGCTGGACGGGGACGTTTGACGAGATCGAGGCCGACGTCGCGATCCTCGCCGCGTCCGGCCGCCCGAACGTCAACGGCGAGCCGATCCAGGGCTCGATGGCGCAGTTCGTTGCGATGGAGACGAAGGCGCTGGGCGCGCGGCAGGTCTACCTGGGCCACCACGACAACTGGATGCCGCCCGTCACTCGCGAGACGTTCGAGGTGGCGCCCCTGCACGCCGAGCTGGCCCGCCAGGCGCCCGGCGCGACGCTGACGGAAATCGGCTACCTCGCCGGCACCGTTATCGCGGAGTGAACACCCGACATTCTGAAGGTCGGGCTTCAGCCCGACAAGGGAAGCGCCTAACCGACAGCTTTGCTAGAATAGGTGTCGCCCGGCTCTCATACCTGAGGGCAACCTTGCTCGCCACATTCGGAAGGACCCGCGCCCCGTGACCAGCTCCGAAGCCATCGAACAAGCGAAGACGCACTTCGGCACGCTCCTTGAGGGGCAGCTCGCCCGCATCGAAGCGATGAAGACCGAAGGCGAGTGGACCGACTTCTCGACTATCAAGCCCATCATCATCGGCGTCTGCGGTGGCGACGGCATCGGCCCTTTCATCTCCGCTGCAGCGCAGCAAGTACTCGAAACGCTGCTTGCGGACCAGGTGGCGGCCGGCAAGATCGAGTTCCGCACGATCGAGGGGCTGACGATCGAGAACCGCGCCGCCCACAACAGGGCGATTCCGGAAGACGTCCTAGAAGAGCTGAAGCAGTGCCACATCATCCTCAAGGGCCCGACGACGACGCCCCGCGCCGGCGATCCGTGGCCCAACATCGAGTCCGCCAACGTCGCCATGCGCAAGGAGCTGGACCTCTTCGCCAACGTGCGGCCCGTACGCGTGCCTGAAGACGGCATCGACTGGATCTTCTTCCGCGAGAACACCGAGGACCTCTACGCGCTGGGCAGCGACGGCATCATCGTCGAAGACGACCTCGCTGTCGACTTCCGCGTTATCACGGCGCCTGGCTCCGACCGCATCATCCGCCTCGCCTTTGAGCACGCCGCAAAGAACGGCATCAACCGCCTCACCGTCGTCACGAAGGCGAACGTGGTCAAGACAAGCGACGGCATGTTCCTCGACGCCGCTCGGCGCATCGGTGCCGACTACCCCGACGTGAAGTGGGACGACTGGTACATCGACATCATGACGGCGAAGCTGATCGACCCCAAGCGCCGCACCGAGTTCCGCGTCATGGTTCTGCCGAACCTCTACGGTGACATCCTCACCGACGAGGCCGCCGAGTTGCAGGGCGGCGTCGGCACCGCCGGCAGCGCGAATATCGGCAAGCGCTACGCGATGTTCGAGGCGATCCACGGCAGCGCGCCGCGCATGGTGAACGAGGGCCGCGCCGACTACGCCGACCCGAGCAGCATGATCCGCGCCGGATCGATGCTGCTGGCGCACATCGGCTTTGGCGAGGCCGCCCGCAAGCTGGAGCAGGCGCTGGACATCTGCGGCCGCTTCGAAAAGCGCCTCACGATCACCGGGCGCGACACAGGTGCGAAGGGCTCCGACTTCGGGGAGTACATCCTCGAAACGATGGCGGACCCGAACCTCGAATCCCGCTGGAACGACTACCAGAAGCAACTTGTAACGAGCTGAACGAAGACGGGAGAGCGATCTCCCCCGGAGGAGGATCCAGTGCGCGCGAAAGTAACCATCGCCGGCGCCGGCATGACCGGCGGCACCATGGCCCAGCGGCTGATCGAGACAGGCTACATCGACGTCGTCCTGCAGGACATCATCGAAGGCATGCCGCAAGGCAAGGCGCTCGACCTCGCCGAGTCCGCACCGCACGTCGGCTTCAACGCGACAATCACCGGCTCCAACGACTGGGCCAACACCAGGGGCTCCGACGTTGTCATCATCACATCCGGTATGCCCCGCAAGCCAGGCATGACCCGCGAGGAGCTGCTCAACATCAACGCTGGCATCGTCCGCGACGTGGCCACGGCCGCGATCAAAGAGTCGCCGGACGCCGTATTCATCATCTTCGCGAATCCGATGGACGCGATGTGCCACGTCACGCTCGAAGCGACCAGCCTGCCGAGGAGCCGCGTCATCGGCCAGGGCGGCATGCTGGACAGCGCCCGCTACCGCACGTTCCTCGCCTGGGAGAGCGCCTCGTCCGTGCAGGATGTGCACGCGATCGTCCTCGGCGGCCACACCGAAGCGACGATGGTGCCGATCGTCAGCACGTCGACGATCGGCGGCGTACCCCTGACGGCAGCGATGCCGAAGGACAAAATCGACGCCTGCGTGGCGCGCGCGAAGAACGGCGGCGCGGAGATCGTCGCGCTGCTCAAGACCGGCTCCGCGTTCTACGCACCGGCCGCCGCCACCTGCGAAATGGTCGAGTCGGTGCTGCTGGACAAGAAGCGAGTGCTTCCCTGCGCCGTCAACGCCGAGGGCCAGTTCGGCATCAAGGACGCCTTCGTCGGCCTGCCGATCAAGCTCGGCGCTGGCGGCATTGAGCAGATCTACGAACCACAGCTGGCCGACGACGAGGTCGAGGCGATCCGCGGCGCCGCGGACGCCACGAAAGAGCTGGTCAAGCTCATCGAGTTGAAGTAGGCCTAGCCGGCCAGTTCCCGCACCAGTTCGATCGTGTCCAGGAAGCCCTGAACTGAGCCACCCGACGCGTCGAAGCTTGGGTCGAAGTGCAATTCTTCGGCGCCGAGCTCGCGAACGGCGGCTATGTCGCCCTTGATCTCGTCTCGCGTGCCGCTGAAGATAAATCCTTGGTCGCCACGCGACTCCGACCGTATTTCGAGGTTGGCGCGCACGATCATCTTCAGCGAGTTCGGGTCGCGGCCGGCCTCCTTGGCCATGTTCTGAATCCCGCTGAACATCTGACCCATAGCCTCCACCGGCACGCCAGCCGGTATCCAGCCGTCAGCGAGTCGCGCGACGCGACTCATCGCGGCAGGCGCGTACGCCGCCAGGTAGATCGGCGGATGGGGCTTCTGCGCGGGCTTCGGCAGGATCGTTGAGCTGGCGAGCTTGAAGTGCTTGCCGCTGTACTCGGCCGGATCATCCTTCCAGATCGCGTGCAGAACCTCGAGGAACTCGTCTGCGCGCTGGCCGCGCACCTTCATGTTCGCGCCCGACGCCTCCATCTCGTCCTCCGACCAGCCGAGTCCCAGTCCAAGCGTAAGGCGCCCTCCAGACAGCTGATCGAGCGAACTGACGCGGCGGGCGAACATGACGGGGTTGTAGAACGGGATGTCGAGGACGCTGGTACCAAGCCTGATCGTGTTCGTATGTGCTGCGACCCAGGTCAACGCTTCAAGCGGATCGTAGACGATGCGGTAGACGTCGGGAAGTGAGCCGTCAGGCGTCACCATATAGGGCGTGCGGGGATTCGTGGGGAAGAGCAAGCGCTCCGTTACCCAGACGGACCCAAACCCCACTTCTTCGGCCTTCTGGGCAACGGCAACCATGTTCGCGCCGCTGGCCGCCGGCCCCATCTGCGGGAGGTTAATTCCGAGCTTCATCTGATTCTCCTTCCGAAGATAAACAGGCATGGTGCTTACGCAACGTAAGTAAGATACCGCGCATCTTATCGGCAACAAGGGCTCGCGGTCAACTGCGCTATCATTAAAGTGATGCGCGAGGTACACATCGACGAGATTCGGGATACCGTGAGCCGCCTCTGCCAGGAGGCCGCTTGCCTGCTGCCAGAGGACATCGTCGGAGCGCTCGAGACGGCACGCGAGCGCGAGAAATCGCCCGTCGCGGTCAAGGTGCTGGACCAGATCCTCGACAACGCAGAACTGGCGCGTGAGGAGATGCTGCCTCTCTGCCAGGACACCGGCACGACCGTCCTCTTCCTGGACATCGGCCAGGACGTGCACATCACCGGCGGCGACCTGCGCCAGGCGCTCGTCGAGGGCGTCAGCGCAGGCTACACGGAGGGCTACCTGCGCGCCTCGATCGTCGAAAAGCCGTTCTCGGCTCGCACCAACACGAAGGACAATACGCCGCCGATCGTCCACACGGAGATCGTCCCGGGCGACGGCGTCCGCATCCAGGTGATGCCGAAGGGGGGCGGCTGTGAGAACATGAGCCGCTTCACGATCATGCTGCCATCGGCTGGCAGGCAAGGGATCACTGACTTCCTCCTGCAGACGGTCGACGAATCGGGCGGCAACCCATGCCCGCCGATCATCGCCGGTGTCGGCGTCGGCGGCAGCGCAGAGCACGCGATGCACATGGCGAAGAAGGCGCTTACGCGCAAAGTCGGCGACGTGAACCAGGACGCAGAGGAGGCCGCGTTCGAAGCCGAACTGCTCGAAGCCGTGAACGGGCTCGGAATCGGCCCCCAGGCGATCGGCGGCACGCAAACGGCGCTGGCCGTACACGTGATGACACACCCGACGCACATCGCTTCGCTGCCGGTGGCCGTTAACCTGCAATGCCACTCGGCGCGGCTCAAGGAGGCGGCGCTGTGACTGAGTGGCGCCGACGTCTCGTCGAAGCGCCGGATCCGGACGCGCCACGTAGATGCAGAATGACGCCGGAGGAGGGGCGCCGGCGCGCTCCCGCTATGTCCCGCCTCTTTGCCCATTTGGCAGCGGAGAAGAACCTCGACGATGGCATCGAGTACGTGTTCGCGGGCGACTCACCTGCGCTATGGGACGACGTCGCCGCGTACGTGGACGAAGAGGCCACGTGCTGCCCGTTCTTCACTTTCGACCAGCAAGAATCGGCCGTCGGGATAGTGCTTCGCGTAATCGCACCTCCCGACGCGCACTAGGCTCCCCGATGGCCGAGCATCAGATCACACTCCCGCTCAGCAACGAGGTTGCCGAGAGCCTGCGCGCCGGCGACTACGCCTTCCTGACGGGGCCGGTGCTCACGGCTCGCGACGCGGCGCACAAACGCATGGTGGAGACGCTCGCGAAGGGCGACGCGCTGCCGATCGACATCCGCGGCGAGCTGATCTACTACGTCGGGCCAACGCCGCCGAAGCCGGGCCAGGTCGTCGGCTCGGCCGGGCCGACGACCGCCATGCGCATGGACCCGTTCACGGTCCCGCTGCTGGAAGCGGGACTGAAGGGCACGATCGGCAAGAGCGGCCGCGGGCCAGAAGTGGCGAAGGCGCTACAGGAGCACCGGGCAGTGTACTTTCTCGCGGTCGGCGGCGCCGGTGCGCTTCTGTCGCGGCATATCAAGGCTGTGGACGTTGTAGCGTACGATGACCTGGGCACCGAGGCGATGCGGCGAATGCAGCTGGACGGCTTCCCGGTGGTCGTCTGCAACGACATCCACGGTGGCGACGCGCTCTCGCTGGGCAAGGCCCGGTGGCGGAGGTCCGGTTAACGCCGGAAAGTTCGCGCCATAAAGTACAATTCTCCCGTGTAAACCCGTTGACGGCAGGCGAAGCATTGGGCATCATAGTTTCTTGCGGGCAGGCCGTCAAAGGCGCTGTGGACTCACCCCCTCGGGCCAAGAGAGGCGAATCCTGCCCGCGCTTTTTTTGCCCGCCGCTACACCACCGACTCGTCGAGTTCCCGGTAGAAGCACGTCCGCTCACCCGTGTGGCACGCCGGCCCCGTCGGCGATACGCGCACAACCACAGCGTCGGCGTCACAGTCGTAAACCACCTTGCGCACGTCGAGGAAATTCCCGGACGTCTCCCCCTTTAGCATCAGCTTCTGGTGCTGGCGGCTGTACCGCCAGACTCGCCTGTCAGAGAGCGTGCGCTTCACCGCCTCCTCGTCCATGTAGAAGAGCGTGAGGACATCGCCAGAGTCGTCGTCCTGGATGATCGCGGGAATCAGGCCCGCGCTATCGTATTTGAGCGCCATGTAAGAGTCCTTTCGGGTGGCCAGCGGCGGCGTTACGGCCGCACCGGGATGTCGTGCTCCGCCAGGTAATCCTTGACCTCGCGGATGCGGTAAGTTCCGAAGTGGAAGATGCTGGCGGCGAGCACTGCGTCGGCCTTTCCTTCGCTGATCGCCGCCACCATATGCTCGGGCCCTCCGGCGCCGCCGGAAGCGATGACCGGAACCTGCACGGACTCCGAGATCGCGCGCGTCAGGGCGATGTCGTAGCCCTCTTTCGTACCGTCGGCGTCCATCCCGGTGACAAGCAGTTCGCCGGCGCCCAGATCGGCACAGCGCACCGCCCACTCGACGGCGTCCAGCTCAACGGGAGTGCCCCCGTCCGAACCGCCGTAAGTGTGCACCTGCCAGCGGCCCGGCCCGACGCCCTTGGCGTCGATCGCAACGACGATGCACTGCGAGCCGAACTTCGCCGCCGCCTCGGCGATGAACTCCGGGTTCTCGACGCCCGCGGTGTTGATCGAGACCTTGTCGGCACCGGACTCGAGCATAACTCGCACGTCTTCAGTAGTACGGATGCCACCGCCGACAGTAAACGGGATGAAGATCTGGTCGGCGATGCGCCTGACCATCTCGACGGCGGTGTCGCGGCGGTGCGGCGATGCTTTTATGTCAAGGAACACAAGCTCGTCAGCGCCCTCGCTGTTGTACACCTGCGCCAGTTCGACGGGGTCGCCCGCATCGCGCAGGTCGACGAAGCGGATCCCCTTCACGACGCGACCGTCGGCAACGTCAAAGCAGGGAATCACGCGCTTGGTCAGCCCGCTCTTCACCGTATCTGTCGACATGCGATTATGGTAAGGCAATCACCGGCGGCGGTCGATTAGCCGACGATCGCCAGAACCGTGACGCTGATGCTTGTGGTGATGAGGACGCCGACGACGGCGCGGCGGAAGCGCTCCGCGTTCAGGTGTGTCCGCAACCAGCCGCCGGTCAGGATGCCGGCGATCACGGCGGGCAGAGCCGCACCGGCGACGGTCAGGGTGTCAACGTTGACCCTGCCGACGATGACCAGAGCCGTCACCGCAAGCACGCCCGACGGCAGAAAGTAGGCCAGCAGCGTCGCGCGATAGCGGTCGATCTCCGTCTCGCGCCCCAGCAGGTAGAGCACGACGGGCGGCCCACCCATGCTGGTCGCCCCGCTGAGCGCGCCGCCCATCGTGCCCACGCCGAGCCGCAGCGCAAAGGGATCGTGCCCGGCATCGATCGACGGCTGCGCGTAGAGAAGGATCGTCGCCGCGAAGACGACGATGCCCACCGTGATCTGCAGCGTGTCAGCATCGACATGTTCCAGGAAGAGGACACCCAGCGGGACGCCGATCAGCAAACCCAGATACAGGCCGGGCAGCCTGCGAACGGTCACCTGCCCTCGCACCTGTGTCAGCAGTGCGATGTTGGTCGCAAGACCAAGCAGCAGCGACACCGGCACGGCTGCCTTGGGCTCCCAGGCGACCGCCAGCAGCGGCACCAGCGTAAGCGAGAAGCCGAAGCCAGTAACGGACTGCACGGTCGCCGCCGCGAAGGCAACGACGATCGCGAAGATAATGATCTCGGCACTCATGGCGATAGCATAAGGGCGGCCGTCCGGCCGCCCCCGTTCCCTGGTTGCAAGCTGCGTTGCCTAAAAGACCGTGTCGCCGCGCAGCAGCTGCCTCGCGATGGTGCGGCGCTGGATCTCGCCGGTGCCGTCCGGAATGCGCAACGTACGCGCGATGCGGAAGCCCTCGTTCAGCGAAAGCTCGTTCGACAGGCCCATCCCGCCGTGCACCTGGATCGCCTTGTCATAGGTCTCCTGCGTCTTTTCGACGGCATAGGCCTTGCACATCGAGATCTCCTTGACGGGGAGCTTGCCCGTCGTCATGGCGGACTCGATCAGCGCCGACGTCTGCAGCACCATGTACTTCATCGTGTAGATATCGATCGCCATGTCCGCCAGCATGAACTGGATCGCCTGGTACTCCGAGATCGGCTTACCGAAGGTCATGCGGTTCTGCGCGTATTCCAGCGAGCGGTCGAGCGCGTAGCCGCACATGCCCACGCAGTTAGCGGAGATCGACGTACGCCCTTCGGAGATGCCAAACATCGCGACCTGGAAGCCCTGGTTCTCGGCGCCGATGAGCCGGTCTGCTGGAACGCGCACGTCCTCGAACGTCATCGCGCCGCAGTCGCCGCCGATGTGACCCATCACAGGCAACACGCCGTCGAAGCTGTATCCCTGTGCGTCCGTCTCCACGAAGAAGGCGCTGATGCCGCCCTTGTGCTGTTTGACCATCTCTTCGTCCGTGATGGCGAAAACGATGGCGTAATCGGCGTACGGCGAGTTGGTGATCCATGTCTTGCTGCCGTTGATCACCCAGTCGTCGCCATCGCGCTTCGCCTTCGTCTGCACTCCCCAGACGTCGGAGCCGGCGTTCGCCTCCGTGAGTGCGAAGCAGACGGTTTTCTCACCGCTGGAAATCGACGGCATGAACTCCTTGCGGACCGTATCGCTCACGGGGACGAGCATGTGCGACGGTCCGTCCACGAACGACGCGATCGTCGGCTGACTGAGGAAGCCTTTCGCCCACGTGATGAGCGGCCGGCCGGGCCCGTACTTGCGGTACATCGCCTCTTCGACGAACAGCATGATGCGCACACCCAGGCCGCCACCACCGACGGCTTCCGGCGCAAACATGCCGTAGTATCCGGCGGCGGCGGACTTCATCCTCACCTGCTTGCGCGCCTCCATGGCCTCAGGTACGGCCTTGCCGCTATCGTCGAAGAACTTTCGCTCATCGATCAAGAGGTCGCCAAGCTCCTGCTCAAGAGGCACCACCTCAGAGTCGATGAACTGCGTGATGCCTGTGACGGCGCCCTTGACGACGTCTCGTATGTCTTCGGGGATTCCGACTTCTGACGATCCGGTAACCATGGGGCAGACCTCCTATCGTGAAAGCGCTCACAGTATATCGGGCGTGCAGCCCAGCTTCTACGTGCCGTTAGGACTGTACTGCCGCCAGCGCCTCGGCGATGTCCAGGGTGCCGGTATACAAGGCCTTGCCGATGATCGCACCCTCGACGCCGATCAGGCGCAGCCGCTTCAGGTGCTCGACCGCAGAAACGCCGCCCGAAGCGATCACCGCCATCGGCGAAGGCAGACCGGACGCGTGCTCCACAACCTCCTGTATCGCAGGGAAGTTCGGCCCGCCCAGCATGCCGTCGCGCGAGATGTCAGTGTAAAAGATGCGCTCGACGCCGAATTCGGAAAGCTGTCCGACGAGGTCCAGCGCACGCACTGCCGACGTCTCCCGCCAGCCCTCGGTAGCAACCATCCCGTCGCGCGCGTCCACGCCGACGATGATGCGCCCACGGAAGAGCGAGACGGCGTTTACCAGCGTCGTCTGGTCCTTGACCGCAGCCGTGCCGATCGCGACGCGGTCCGCGCCGGCCGTCACGTAGCGGTCGATCGCCGAAACGTTGCGTACCCCGCCGCCGACCTGCACGGCGACGGAAACCGCCTCGATCACGCGGCGGATGACGTCTTCGTTCTGTGGCTTGCCATCTCTGGCGCCGTCGAGGTCGACGACGTGAAGGCGCTTCGCACCGGCCTCTTCCCAGCGCCCGGCCACCTCCACCGGATCATCGGCGAATACGGTCTCGCGGTCGTAGTCACCCTGATCGAGGCGCACGCAACGGCCACCACGAATATCGATCGCCGGAATTATCTCCATGGGGGCTATTTTGCCACGATTACCCGCAACCAAACGGGCCTTCAAACGTCGTTATTAGTGTGAGAAGATACGATTTCCTACCCGCCGCCGTCGCGTTTTCGCAGCTCTCTTTCAATCATGCGGCGTTCCGCTTCGCGCCCGAGGAGAGAGTCGAAGAGGAATACGTTGACCAGGTGCACGCCAAGGATGACGCCCCAGACCAGCGCCACCCACTGCACCCAGAACTCCTCCGGGCCCGTCACGATATCGATCACCAGTAGCCCGGCGATCACCGTCACGTAGGTCGAGAGATGGCGAAAGAACCCCATCCGTCTGCGCACGGCGCGTCGCGCGGCACGATACTCGTCGTCCGCGTGGGAGCGCCCGGCCCGGAACGAACCGACCGGCGTATCGAACTCCACTCCCTCGAACCCTTCGTCGTCCTGAATCGTCATCACGCCACCGCCGCGCCCTGAGCGACGCGCAGGAAGTTTCCATACAGCTTGAGCCCGTTGTCGCCGCTCTTCTCCGGGTGGAACTGCGTGGCCACGACGTTGTCGCGGGCCACCACCGAGGCGAACCTGATCCCATAGTCCGTCTCACCGATGACCACCGCCGGATCGTCCGGTTGCGGAAAGTAGGAGTGCACGAAGTAGAAGTAGGAGCCGTCGTCGATGCCCTCGAAGATCGGGTGATCGCGCTTGACGTGAACGCGGTTCCAGCCCATGTGCGGCACCTTGAGGCCGTCCGGCAGGCGCACCACCCGCCCCGAAAGCACGCCGAGGCATTTGTGCTCCCCGCCCTCTTCGCTGACGTCGAACAGCACTTGCTGGCCCATACACACGCCCAGGAACGGGCGCCCGGAGTCGATATACTCGCGGATCGGCTCGATGAGTTCGTGTTTGCGCAGGTTGGCCATCGTATCGGCCGCCGCGCCGACGCCCGGCACGATCACCGCGTCGGCATCGTCCAGGTAGCGCGCCGAGGACGTGACCATGGGCCGCACGCCCTGGCTCGACACCGCCTTCGCGACCGAGTGCAAGTTGCCCGCGCCGTAGTCAACGATGACCAGCTTCACGCGAAAATTGTAGCACGCAGCCCTTTGCGGGCTGTGACGCCAGTCACTCACCCGGCGGCAGCATCAGCTGCATCCAGACGACGTCCAGCCAGCGCTCGAACTTGTACCCGACCTCCCGGTCGCGCCCGGCCTCGGCAAAGCCGAAACGCTTGTGCAGCGCTTCGCTGGCCGGGTTGCCCTCAGTGACGCCGGCCATCACCGTGTGGAAACCGCCCTCTTTCGCCCGCTCGATGAGTTCGCCCAGGAGCAGCGCGCCGATGCCTCGGCCCCGTCGGCCCTCCTGGACGTAGACCGAGTTCTCAGCCGTGAAGCGATAGGCGACTTTGGGCCGGAACCCGCGCAGGCAGCCCCAGCCGGCCACCTCACCCTCTTCCTCGGCGACGATCACGCAGTGTGGGGACTTCGTCTCGCGGAACCACTGCATCCGCTCGTCGAGGGTCTGCGGCTCGATGTCGAAGGTCGCCGTCGTGTGCAGGATCGCCTCGTTGTAGATGTCGAGGATCGCCGGCACGTCGGCTTCCGTCGCCGGGCGGACTATCGCACTCATAATGCCGAAGGATAGCGCACCTGCGTTACGGCAGTATTGCGCGCGCGACACGGCGGCGTTCCCATTCGGCGGGCAGCACGATACGCTAGCGCCACGATGTCCTGCAACATCGACGACGTCCGCGAAGCCCAGGTCAAGGCTGAAGAGCTGCGTTCGCAGGTCAACTACCACGACTATCTCTACTTCGTGAAGGACGCACCAGAGGTGTCCGACGCCGAGTACGACGAGCTGATGCGCCGCCTGCGAGCGATCGAGGAGCACTACCCGGAGCTGATCGCACCCGATTCCCCCACGCAACGCGTCGGCGGAAAGGCCGAGACCGCGCTCGGCGTCGTCGAGCACCGCTTGCCGATGCTCTCGCTGGCGAACGCCCAGAACTACCGCCAGCTGGAGGCCTGGCACAAGCGCGCCGCCAACCTCGCCGGCCGCGAAGACTTCCAGATGGTCTGCGAGCCGAAGATCGACGGCCTCGCCGTGGCGCTCGTCTACCAGGACGGCCGCTTCGTCCAGGGCGCCACGCGCGGCGACGGCTACCACGGCGAGAACATCACGGAGAACCTGCGCACGATCCGCAGCATCCCGATGAAGCTGCGGGGAAAGAAGTATCCCGCCCGCTTCGAGGTGCGCGGCGAGGTCTACATGCCGAAGACAGTCTTCGAGCAGCTCAACGAAGACCGCGCCGAACGCGGCGAGCCACTGTACGCCAACCCGCGAAACTCGGCCGCCGGGTCCGTGCGTCAGCTCGACTCACGCGTGACGGCCTCGCGACGTCTCGACATCTTCGTCTACCAGCTCGGCTGGGCGGACGACGGAGCAGCGCCGGCGACGCACCATGAGACGCTGCGCTGGCTGCACGAGCTGGGCTTCCGGCCCAACCCGGACGCCGAGACGTTCTCGGAACTGGAGGACGTCCAGCGCTTCTACAACGGCTGGGAGGAACGCCGCCACGACCTCGACTACGAGATCGACGGCATGGTCGTCAAGATCGACGACATCTCGCTCTGGGACGAGCTGGGTTACGTCGGCCGCGAACCGCGCTGGGCGATCGCCTACAAGTTCCCGCCGATGCAGGCGACTACGAAGCTGAACAAGATCGCGATCAACGTCGGCCGCACGGGCAGCCTCAACCCGTTCGCACAGCTCGAACCGGTGCAGGTCGGCGGCGTCATCGTCAAGCAAGCAACGCTGCACAACGAGGACGACATCCGCCGCAAGGACATCCGCGTGGGCGACACCGTGATCGTCCAGCGCGCCGGCGACGTCATCCCGCAGGTGGTCGGGCCCGTCGTCAGCCGCCGCACAAGCAGGGAGCGCCGCTACCGGCTGCCAAAGAAATGCCCCGTCTGCAAGAGCGACGTGGAGCGTCCGGAGGGCGAGGCGATGGCCTACTGCACCAACATGACGTGCCCGGCGCAGATGTTCCGCTGGATCACGCACTTCGTCGCCGTCATGGACATCGAGGGCCTCGGCGAGAAGTGGATCGAAGTCCTCCTTGAGAACGGCCTGATCAAGGACCCCGCCGGCATCTACCGCCTCAGGAAGAAGAAGCTGCTCGAGCTGCCGCGTATGGGCGAGAAACTCGCCGACAAGGTCCTCGCCAACATCGAGGCGTCGAAAGGGCGCAACCTCGACCGGCTCCTCTTCGCGCTCGGCATCCGCCACGTCGGAAGCGAGATCGCGAGCCTGCTCGCGGACCAGTTCGGCTCGCTGGAGGCGCTGGCCGCCGCCTCCGAAGACGCGATCGCGGAGGTCGAAGGCGTCGGCCCGCGGATCGCCGAGAGCGTTCGAACCTACTTCCGCGACCGGAAGAAGAAGAACATCATCGAGAAGCTGCGGCGGGCCGGCGTGAACATGGAGCAGCGCCGCACGGAGCGCGTCGAAGGCCCGCTAACGGGCGCGAGGTTCGTCTTCACCGGTACGCTGGCCGCGATGCGCCGCAGGCGCGCCGAGAGCCTCGTCGCGACCCTGGGTGCCGAAGCCGTGAGCAGCGTTACCCACAAGGTGACGCATCTCGTCGCGGGCACCAACCCGAGCCCGAAGCTCGCGAAGGCCGAGAGCTACGGCATCGAGGTCATGGACGAGGCCGCGTTCCTGGCGCTACTGCGGGAGCACGGCGTCGAGCCGTAGGCCACGTGCGGCTGCGGTATACTGGCACCGTCCATTTTCACGAGGGGGTACACGATGATCGAAGAGCTGAGAAAAGCATGGGAGCGCTTCTGGGCGCTTTCGTGGCGGTGGAAGGGCGGAGCGTTCGGCGTCACCGGCTTCATCCTATTGGCCATCATCGCGTCGGTGGCCGGCGGCGGAGACGAAGCCACTGACGACGCCACGACCACGCCAACGCCGACTCAGACCGTCTTGATCTCTGAGACGGCCACACCTTCACCAACAGATTCGCCGACCGCCTCTCTGACGGCAACACCAAGCACAACGGCCTCGCCAACAGCAAGCGCATCGCCAACGGCCGCCCCAACTGCGGCACCGACACAGCCGCCAACAGTTGCACCCACGCAGGTACCGACTCAACCACCGACCGCGGCGCCATCGGTACAATTCACGTCAATCGTAGGAGGCCCACCCAACTCCAACGCAAGCGCCACGGTTCAGGCCTCACCCGGAGCAGCTTGCTCGCTCCGTTATACGACACCATCAGGAACCGTGAGTACTGCGGCTGGCCTTGGTGCAAAGGCCGCCGACAGTAGCGGAACCGCCTCCTGGACATGGAAGATTGGCGGCCGCACAAACCCTGGGACAGGAACTGTTCGCGTCACGTGCAATGGAGTTAGTGTTAGCGGCAACATCATCATTGGATGAGCGAAGGCCCGATGCGTAGGCGCGGTTCGCGAGCCGTATCCGCGACATTCGCTCTTCCGATCGCGGCCGCCGTCCTAGCGCTGTTCGCACTCTCGGCGTGCGACGACGAGACGCTCCCGCAAGGCACGTCCGGGGCCACGCCCACGGCGACCACGACTGCGATCAGCCCGACGCCCACGATGCGGCCCCCGTTCCCGGACGGCACGACGCCGGCGACAGTCCTCCGTGTCGTCGATGGAGACACGATCGAAGTCGAGATCGAGGGCGAGACGCACAAAGTACGCTACATCGGCATCGATACACCGGAGACGGTCGACCCGCGGCGGCCCGTCGGCTGTTTCGGCGAAGAGGCGAGCGCCGC
>SDBV01006350.1_pt1 | contig 16408 bp, 12 predicted proteins | sample 2277081 | NCBI WGS metagenome assembly SDBV01 (sample SAMN10402039, study PRJNA504765) | marine sediment metagenome | isolation source: marine sediment core GS10_PC15, 223 cmbsf | place: Arctic Ocean: Southern Knipovich Ridge | collected 2010
AGCATAGTGACCGACATGCGGGGATCATCGAGAGATGTGTAATTGGCGTATGGCGGGATATTGCACCTTGACAGGAGCCCTATCCGCCTGCCGAGGGCTTTTCCGCTGGTTTGTTTATATTCGAACAGGACGTATGCGGCGATGTATGCCAGCAGCGGCAGATACATGCAGAGCAATGCATACTCGGCTGGATCCTGCTCCTTGCCGAGGATCATCATTTGGGGAGCATGTTTGAGCAATTGCAGCAAATGGTCACCGAAAAGTGCCCCGACAACGCTGCCGGCGGCTATAGTCAGGCCGAGTTTAACATCGATGGTTTGTTTGCCGCGACGTTTGAGCATACCAAAACTACTGTTTACAAATTTTGCGGCTAAATTTGTTCCGATGGCTACATCCGCCGGGACCTTGAGTATTATCATCAGGGCAGGTGCCATCAGAAAACCTCCGCCCAGACCGAAAATACCTGTCAACATGCCGGCCGCCAAGCCTATTGTTATGCCCCCGATCACAATACTTAAGGTTAATTCCATTCTTTAATGATAGCCTATCGGGAGCGAAAAATCACACATTTTCTGAGTTTTTTTCATTCAGATGTGACGGCGGGTAAGGCGACGTAAAATTTGCTTCCCTTACCGGGGGCGGATTCTACTGTTATTGACCCGTTGTGCCGTTCGAGGATCCTTCCGACTATTGTAAGGCCGAGGCCTTCACCGGCGACAGGGCCTTCGGGTTCGAGGCGGTGGTAGAGTTCGAAAATCTTTTTCTGGTGAGCCGGGGCAATGCCGACACCGTTATCTTCGATGCAATAGACTGCCATGCCGTTCTCGACGCGGCCTGATATGTGTATCTTCGCTTGGCGAGCGGGGTCACGATATTTCAGAGCATTGTCAATAATATTACTGAATACCTGATTGATCTGTGAGACGTCTCCACAGCATTGCGGCAGGTCATCAATAGCAGCAGTGACATCGGCGGCGCGGAACTGATATGTGGCGGTGTCGAGTATGTGCTTTACGAGAAGGTTCATATCGAGCGGCTGTATATCGATCTGGGTGGTGCCGATACGCGAGACCTGTAGCAAGCCGTTGATGAGCATCTGCATCTTCATGGTGCTGGTACTGATGAAATCAAGGCACTGCGGGATGTTCTCCCTGAGAATAGGGGCAACCTTTTCTCCAATGGTCGATTCGACGGTTTCAGCGGAAAGAATTTCGGTAAGTTCTTTGCAATCTTTGGCCAGTTCGCCGGAAAAACCCGTAATGTTTACCAGTGGTGATCGGAGGTCATGGGATGAGATATAGACGATGCTCTGGAGTTCACGGTTTTTGGCTTCGAGTTTTTTTAATAACTTTTCACGCTCGGCTTCGACGACCTTTCGCTCTGTAATATCACGAACAATAGCTTGCAAAAAAGATTCGCCGCCCAACTCCATTAAATTCAAAGAAACTTCCACATCAAATGGTGTGCCATCATATTTTATATGCTGCCATTCGAAAAATTGCGGCTGTCCCTCCAGTGCCAGCTTTATTTTCTCTTGTGCTTTTTGCTCGGAACTTTGCCCGTCAGGCTGCTTTGGAGGACTAAACTCAGCAGGGTTCTTTCCCACGATCTGATCTCTTGTGCACCCGAATAATTCCAATGTTTTAGGATTGCAGTTGACAAAAGTGGTTCCCGTCATAACAAATATGGCGTCTTTGGCCGTCTCAAATAATGTTCTATGTCTGATCTCGCTTTCACGGAGAGCTTCTTCTACATGTTTTCGTTCGAGTTCGGCGGCGGCGCGGTCGGCAAATATTCTAAAGACCGGTTCATCGAATGGCAATCGCTCCATAGGGTTGTCGTGAAGCGCGACAAGGAGCCCGAGACAGTTCCCGGAAGAATCAGTCAATGGTATACCGACATAGCTTTCCGCCTCCATTTCCTTTAACAAAAGATCCTCGGGAAATTCGGTCTGGACATTCCTCGGATGAAAACAGAATTTTTGATCGATGACTTTATCACACGGGGTGTTTGCAAGATCGTATTCGAAGTTTTCAGCGAAGTCGCCACCAGCCCATACGGCAAGGGTTCTTACTCTGTTGGCAGCGGGGCCCATAAGTTCAGCAAGGAAAACGTAACGGCAGCCGATCGCAGAAGCAAGGTATCTTACGAGACTTTTCAGGAAGTCTTCACCTGTTACCTTTGCTGTCGCCTTGATAATAGATTGCATAGCTTCTTCGGCACGTTTGCGTTTTGTAATATTCAGTACACTGCCGCGGGTATTTATCAGTTGTCCTTTTTCATCGAAGCGTGATGATGCGTTAAGAATAACATCAATTCGATGCCCCTTTTTGTGAACGAGTGAGTATTCGAGATTGCGTACGCTGCCTTTGGTTATTATGTCGTGCCAATGCTGCTGAAACTGTTTTTTTTGAACAGGTACGATCAGGTCAGCCCACGTTTTTTTACCGACTATTTCATCACGGGCATATCCTATCATTTCGAGTTCGGCGTCGTTGATGTCTGTTATAATCTGGTCAGGTCCGAAGATATGGAAGCCTATGGGGGCGTTTTCAAAGAAGTCTCTGAATCGCCGCTCGCTTGTCTGTAGAGATTCCTCAGCCTGTTTGCGTTTGTCAAGGGATGTCTGAAAGTTTGTGATCATAGAATTAAATGAACTTTCAAGAAGTTTTAGTTCATCTTGTCCGGTTCGTTTAATGTCGACTTTTGCGTCTTGTAGGTTTTCAAGATCGACCTTTTCGGTTGCTGCGGTCAAAATAGAAAGCGGTTTTCTTAAAATAAAACCGAAAACCCACATAAACAAAAACCATAGAATTGCTATTTCCAGTATTTTGGTGAGCACAAGCAACAGGTAAGTCAATTTCACTCTTTCCCAGATAACCGATGCATTGGAAAATACCTTAGCTCGGCCGAGTTCTGTCGTCCCCTTTTCATGAGAATACATGATAGGAAAGGAATGACTGAACATCTCATATTTATATGCATTTTCTTGAGTTACCTTTGACTCGCTGAGATCCAAGCCGAACATATTGACATTTATGCCTACTTTTCCCGCAATAGGAGGGTCGTGATCGTGTTTAATTATACCTCCAACGGCGATATCGGTGCCCTTGTCATTATGGATCTCAACGCCCACAATAACCGGCATCTCCAGCATCCCCTCGATAGTTGACCGTAACTCCTGCTGGTCCATCTGCCATATATCATTTGCCAGCACATGTTCAAATGTCCCCTGAATACCTTCAAGATCACGTCTGATGTTCGCCTTCTGGTAGCGGTATTCCATCACCATTTCGCTGATCATCACACCGATAGCGATAACAAGGTAAATGCTGAAGACAACCTTTAACAACTTCGTTGCTATAGACTTCCTGATACCTGTCATATTATTGGATCTCATTATTTTTCCTTTTCGACGACAATTCCCTTCATCGCTTCTTCCCATAACAGCTTTATTCCATTACGATCCCGTTGTGAATAAGTGTGCTGCAGGATCCGCTTATCCGTAAAGGCTCCGGGCGTGCCGCCGGTTTGAATGCGTTTCTTCTCTTTGTCTGTAAGTTTATCGTCGATGTTTGTTACAACCGGGTATATTTGTACCTCTCTGACGAGATGATCGACCTGAAAAGCAGGTGACAGACTCTTGTTGATCCATTCTTCAGCAATTTTTTTCAAAAACGGCTTATCCGCCAGTGCCCATGTCATTGCATATTCATCGATCCACCACATGGTTCCTTCCTTCGGGTCGGCCATTTTCCATGTCTCGCCCTTTCTTTTTAATCCTGAAAGGGAATCCCCCCATGATGTGGCAAGACTTAAACCAAGAAGGTCATCGGGGGTATCGACCCCGACCCAGAAAGAATGCGCATTGACAGCTAATTGCCTTAACTTATCCCTGAACTCTTTGTTGTTTAATGCGTCATAACTGCTGATGGATTCCCTCGGGTACCCCAGCACCATGGCAGTGATGTTGACATTGTAAAGATATTCGTGGACACCGAGTACATATTTGTCTTTAAATTCAGGTTTCCAGAATATTTCCCAACTGTCAGGGGCATCTGTGATCTTTTCCGTGTTATACGCAAGCCCATAGGGCCCATTTGCAATTGGAATGCCGTAAACCTTTCCGTCACTGACGTGGTAATCAGCCATCTTGAGGTCGTCAATCACATTAGCATGATTAGGAATGTTTTCCAGATCAAAAGGCAGGATGAGTTTCTTTGCAATGTAACCAAATCGTTCATCCTTTATAGAATGGTGACTGATCGTAATAACATCGACAGTTTTATTTCTAACAGGTCCATAAAAGTCGTCAGAACTTCCGACCAACTGAATTTCCAGCTTTACTTTCCTGCCATACTTTGCCTCAATCTCTTTCTCGAATTCTTCAACATATTCTTTGGGCTCATACCCTCCCCAGACCAGTAGTCGCAAAACATCCGGTTGAGTTGTCGTAGTTTTTTCCTGTCGATCGCTGGCTGGCTGAGGTTCGGTTTTGGTTTCCTGAGCGGAAGGCTGCGGGGCCTTCTTACGGCAGCCCGTCGGAAGAACAAGGCATGACAGGAAAACGGTAAATATAAAGAGGAGTGCCATCTTTTTTGACATTTTCTTTTCCCCTGCACGTTGTCGTTTCGACTAACGAACCATCCGAAAAGTCATCTTTATGGCGTGTCCTTGCCGTTCCAAAGGGTTATCCATAAGGAACACCCTTTTGACTATAGGCATTTAAACCCTGCTATTAAATCTTGTCAACAAAAAAATCGGTTTTCTGGAAAAAATTTAACCTCAGATCACTACAAGCACGCGAAAAACAAGCAGGGGGTTTATTAGGGCCTTAGGGCGTCAGCTCATCACTTTGCCAAGTACCGCCAAGGCAGTCTCTATATCCTGCGGTTCGATCCCGACATGAGTTACCATCCGAAATTTCCCTTTTTGAAGGGATAAAAACCCAATGCCCGCTTGCTGGCAGCAGCCAAGGAATTCATCGTCATTAAATCTTTTACTGACAAGGTCGAAGTAAACCATATTCGTCCTTACCGAATCCGGGTCAACGCAAAGCCCGTCGATCTTTGCCAGACCCTTAGCCAAATGCTTTGCATTGGCGTGGTCATCGGCGAGTCTTTCCGTCATAGTTTCGAGTGCGACGATCCCGGCGGCGGCGATGATACCGGCTTGCCGCATACCTCCGCCCAGCGATTTGCGAATGCGCCTTGCCCTTTTTATGAAGTCGGCGCTTGCGCAAACTACAGAGCCGACCGGTGCCGCCAGAGCCTTACTTAGGCAAAGACTGACGGAATCGGCGTTTTGTGTCAGGCGTTTGACGTCAACACCGAGGGCTATTGAGGCATTGAATATTCTGGCACCGTCTATGTGCACATTGATCCCGTGATCATGCCCAAGCCGACACACTGAATCGGTATATTCCGGTGTAAGCGGCGACCCCTGACAGCGGTTGTGGGTGTTTTCCAGGCAGATCAACCGCGTCCGCGGGAAATGGACATTGTCAGAACGAATGGCAGCGGTGATATCTTCAAGCCCGATCGTACCGTCATTTCGGTTGGGTATAACATGCGGATAAATACTTCCGATAGCCGCAATGCCGCCCGCTTCATAGTAATGGATGTGCGATTGATCGCCAAGTATCGCTTCGTCACCCCTTTGGCAGTGCGTCATAGTACTCACAAGGTTGGCCATAGTACCGCTTGGCACGAGCAATGCCGCTTCTTTGCCCATACGCTCTGCGGCCATCTGCTCAAGACGGTTGACCGTCGGATCCTCGGCGAATACGTCATCGCCAAGTTCGGCATGCTGTATCGCCTCCATCATCTGCGGCGTTGGCAGTGTTACGGTATCGCTTCGCAAATCTATCATATCCATGATCTCCGTCAAAAAACCATAATTGGCCCTTTATTCTTAACCATCCTATCTAAAACCCAAAAAATGTCAAAATTTTCTTTTTGGCCGGTTTTTATGCATCGCATTTTAAAAGCCGCCTTGTTATCATAACTATTGAACAGAAAGAGGGATTCGACAGTACAGAGGGGGATTGAGGGGTTAATTTGGACGACCATAAACCTATTTTTGTTGTTAGTGACCTGCACATAGGCGACGGCGGCACACGGGATAACTTCGCTGTCGATAATAAGGACCGGCAGTTTGACCTGTTTCTTGATCATGTGTGCGAGCAGGACGGCAAGCTGATCGTTTTAGGCGATCTGTTCGACTTCTGGCAAGCCAATGTGGGCAATGTCATTGTCCGGTGCCTGCCAATGCTTAACCGCCTTGCGGAGATGAAGGTCGAGTATGTTGTCGGCAATCATGACGCTGACCTCGCCGGCTTGATCGGACAGGGGCTGCTCAATCATCCTTTTTTTACGAATATGCAGGGTGCGTTCGTCAGGACCATCGGAGAGAAAAAGTTTAAGTTCATGCACGGCCATGAGGTCGAACCCGTCGGCGACAGCGACAGCCCCGGCTGGGCGAGGATACTTGCGATATTAGGCGGTATCATCGAGGACAAGAAGGGCTCGCCGCTGCTATCGGCTGGCGGGCTAACCGAAAGGATATTGCTTAAGAGCGGCAGAGCATCTATGCTCATCTGGAACTTTTTCGTAAATCGTTTGGAAAAAAGCGACCCAAGCGGACGTCCGCACGCCCATAACGTCGAAGCCGAACTTACCCCTTCGCAGAGTCCCGAGCGTGCCAAGGGGATGCTCGCTCTTTATCGTAACGATAAGGACCGTTGCGGATACGATGTTGTGATCGCCGGCCACACACACAAGGCACACCGCCATGAAGATTGGTATTACAATAGCGGCTGCTGGGTCGGCCTGCGAAACAATTTTCTGCGAATATCACCAGACGGTGAAGTCCACATTTTCGATTGGAAAAACGGCAAAGCCATCCTGAACGACATAAGCGACCCCGAGGATTAGACTTGTCGTTCGGCGACAGAGTATTTCCATACCACATATTTAATCGCTAAGATCAATGCAGGTAATCCTATGATTAGAGCAAAAACGACTATCCAGACAGGATGCTTTATGTAGAACTCATAGCCCTTATCTTCGACAATAGAGTGATAGAACCTAAATCCCAATCCAATGGCAATAAGAGCAACAGGACAATATATTGACATGTAAGGATTGTGTTTGAGAAATTTTACGGATTGTTTCCATGCAGTTTTTGTGTCATGACTTAAGATGTTCCAATGTTCCTGTTGTATTATTTTGAGTTCAGCAAGAAACTCTTTCTTGGTTTGGCGCAAACTATTATTGGAGGGACTGTGTACTATGGTGTGTATTTTCTGTGCTTCTATAATCAAACCATCTTCTTTCAAATATTCAGTAAATGAATCAAAGGGCTCAACACGCAGATCCATATCTTGCAGTTTTTGGGACAATTTTGAAATTCTTTCGCAGTCATTTTCATGTTCAATTGTCCCTTTTTTACGTTTATAGTATTGGATTTCAATCTGCATTTTGCTGATTAAATTACAGATTTCATTAGCATCAAATTCGCCCTTTCCTTCTATGATCTGGTCAGATTTGTCACGCAATTGATCCCATTCATTTTCATCAGGCCTTTTACGGTCAGGATCCCTGAACCAACTGAATTTTTCGCCGGAGAGGACTCTGTACACTAATGGGCCAGCCAGGACAATGGATGCCGCGCCAAGGATTAGAATTAGCTTTATACTGTCAGGAGAAATAGAAACTATCAAAGTGAATATACTCATCGGCTTTCCTTTGCAATCTTGAAAGAGATCATCTTACTTTTTAGAGAGATCTTTCACTTTCAAAAATACCTGTATTTAAATTAAGTCCATACGCTTTTATCGTCATTTTCTTACTACCATTGAAGAAGAATTCATCTTTTTTCAGGTTCATTGTGTCGCACTGGCGGATGTGGTTATTGTTGATGCATCATTTGGTGGTTTTACTGTCCCGAATTGCCCCCAATACCTACATTTCTGAACAGTAAAAAAAAATCAAAATTTCCAAAATTTATCTTGCATATAAGTGCATATCGTGATATATTACTGCACATTAAGGAAATATTTGCTTATGCAGCTAATGTCAATTGAAGATTTATCGGTATACCTGGGCGATTCCAAGCGAACGATATATAAGTACATCGCAAGCGGAGATTGTCCGCCATATATCAAGATCAGCAGTAAAAACATCAAATTCGACCGAGCCGACGTCGATGCCTGGCTCGAATCAAAAAAAGTAGACCCAAAGGAAAGGAACAAGAAATGATTACAGAACTATTGGCATTCATTACAATGGGCCCATTTGAATGGATCATTGTTTTAATCACATGTGGCGTTCCGATTTTGGCGGTTGTTCTGATCGTCAGGTATCTCACGCGTAACAAAAGGGAGAACCAGAGACTTCGTATGGAGGTCGGCAAGCTGGCGGACGAACTTGAAAAAACGCGCAAGCAAAATGAGGATTCATAAGCCTGTTTGTTGCAAAAACTAAATATAAACCCTGTCCATCATTCTGGGGAACGGGATGCACTGGCGGATGTGCTTTTCGCCGGTGAACCACGCGACTGTTCTTTCAACGCCCAAGCCAAACCCGCCATGTGGTACTGAGCCGTATTTTCGCAGGTCGAGATACCAATCGTAGCTCTCTGGTTTGTAGCCTTCGTCTTCGATCTTCTTTAGCAACACATCGTGATCGTCTTCGCGTACCGATCCGCCAATTATCTCACCGAAACCGGCAGGGGCGATCAAGTCGAAATTCTCAACCACTTTGTCATTGCTCCGGTCGCCCCTCATGTAGAAAGCTTTGGCCTGTTTCGGGTAGTGCGTTATGAAGACGGGTTTGTCGTGCATGTTGGAGATTATTGTTTCGTCCGAGCCTCCCAGATCCTTGCCCCAGCGAAATTCCGCTGCAAGCTGTGCGTGCTTGGGGTTATTCTCGATCTTTACCTCGACCTCGCCCATATCTGCTTTGGCGTTGGCGATCTCCTTGGCAGCCTTTTCCATCTTCCACTTTTTACCGCCCGCATCAAGTTGCCCCTGCAATTCGCTGATCTCTGTTTCCAGTTGACCCTTTTGCTCCTGGAGGCCCTTTAACTCATCAGCCAGAAAATCGGCGCCCTTTTCGCTGGTGAGTATCTCGACGGCTTCGGTATATGTAAGCCGGTAAAACGGCGGGGTGATCTTCTTTAGCAGATCGATGTCAGTGCCTAATGTTTCAAGCTCATCGGCGTTTTTCGTAAGAACCTGTTGAGCGACGAAAGAGACGAAGTTTTCGGCTAATTCGAGCAAGCCGTCAAGGTCGATATATGCTACTTCCGGTTCGACCATCCAGAACTCGGTAAGATGTCGCCGGGTCTTGCTCTTTTCAGCGCGGAAGGTCGGCCCAAAGCAATAGACCTTGCCAAAACTCATCGCAGCCGCTTCGAGATAGAGCTGCCCCGTCTGGGCCAGGTGCATGGGAGTGCCGAAGTAGTCAACCTCAAAGAGCGTCTGTTCCCCTTCGCCGGCGACCGTAGTGAAGATCGGTGTGTCGATCAGCGTAAATCCGTTATCGTTAAAGAATGTTCTTATTGCGTCGATGACGGTATGGCGAACCTTACCGATACACCATTGCCGCTGGGAGCGAAGGTGCAGATGCCGGTGCCTAAGCAGAAAGTCAACGCCGTGCGCCTTGGGGGTGATCGGGTAGTCGATCGCAGCCGAAACAATACTCACACCGGTTACGGCAAGTTCATGTCCACCCGGGCTCCTTGGTTCTGCGCGCACTGACCCGGTTACGGTCAGCGAGGACTCGGTACCGAGATGTTTTAACTGTTCGAACATCTCATCGGATACGTTACCCTTTTCCACGATACACTGGCACAACCCGGTACCGTCACGAACAACAAGAAACTGAACCTTACCGCTGGAACGAGCCCGATACAGCCACCCGCAAAGCGTAACCTCACTATCAACATGCCCCTTCAAGTCGGATATATATACTTTATTAGTCATATTCAGATTCCTTTTATTTTGCGCGTATCATACTGAAAACTCTGAAATCCAAAAGCATTATTTAAATAGCTTTGCTTTTGGCAAATGTTTTAACTCATTGTTGATAGATTGCTTTACTGGAAAACCCCATCTATTGAAATAAGGATAGAAATTTACTCCAGCAGCCAAGCTCAACTCTTTTACAAAAGTATCGACTTTTTTCTCTGTCTCGTTGACATCTTTCTTTACTACACTAATATCACGATAGTTATTTTCTCGAACAAGCTCTGCATATCTTTTAAATAGCTTTTTATAAACATCCCAGCCATACTCTTTCTGGATATGATGCAGAAACCCGAGCATCAACCATTTCTCCTTTTTTATCCGTTCAAAATCCTGTTCTCTGGATTCATGATAAACACTGGCTTTCTCCAGCCATGTAGCTTCTTTATGTTCTAATCCTAATTGTTGACAGGCATAAAGAACAAAAATATTAGCCCAGCTTTCATTATCCCCGTCTCCAAATACAAAACGATGCTTCATCCCGATAATAAAATCATGTCCCAATTCATGCATCAGACCCCAACTGGGATTTTTATAATTCGACTTTTCCAGTTCTCCAAGAATATACTCAATTCTGTTATCCCTGGAAAGTATGGGATTACCGGAAGACATATTAAAATACAAGTTGTCGACATTCAGTATTATAATTTTTTTGCCATCAAAGGGTGTGGTCCCGTCGGTTAAATTTGCGTAAAGATCATATACAGCATCCAACTGCTTGATAAAGTCCACAGGCTTCTTGCATTTCATAAAAAATCTGTGCGGCATACTCACAATAACATGTTCACCTTCAACAACATAATGGTAGTTATCCTTGTTCAGTGCAATGCTGTCGACGATAAAGCTATTGCTATGTTCTTTAAGCGAATAATTCTTAACCTCTACAGGCTTTCTTGTATACAATGGTTTAAAGCCGACACCAGAGTATCTATGCGGACCTTTTTTATTATTTCTATGGGTCTTAGCGATCTTTGCTCTCGAATACTCAAACCCTAAATGCTCTCCTAATCTGTTTAAAGGAAAAGATTTGATTTCATTTGTTTTATTCTGCTCTTCCCAGAACCATCCCATTCCAGTCATCAGAAGGCTTCCACCATTCTCAACATAAGATACAATGGAATTGATCTCATTTTGATCGATGACTTTTGACGGACGAACAATGATAAACAGGTCACACTCCTTCATGTCGTTATCGGTAACCTGTGAACCTAATTCAATTATTTCAACCCCTCTCGATACAAACAGTTCCTTTGCTTTTGCGGTTATGGTGTTTTTATTAAACCACTTGCTCAAGTGCGCATATATGATAACTTTTTTATGCTTATAGTCATTTCCAAGCCAATTGAAAATATTACCTGTAAAATCATCATTTGCACCAGGATCAATTAAGAGCCCGTCATGGCCTAACGCAATGAATCTCCCTTTTTGGTATTCAGAAGCGATCGCAACAGGAGGATAGGATTTTTGCGGCCATCTGGTATCACCAGTGTAAGTTTTGTGATCGCCCCAAAATAATGGAAGGACATCAGATCTTAATGGGGCAATAGCTGTAAAACCCCAGTTTTCTTTGCCAAGGGATTTAACTCCTTTAGTTATATCATAGAATATTTGTTTCTGGTGTTTTGAATATCCCTGTGCATGTGCTAAACCGCTAAATACTGCTACTGTTAAACACATAATAAGCTGCAAAACCAATACGATTCTTTTTGAAGTTAAAATCATCATCAGTCCCAGGACTTCTTCGATTGCTATTATTATACGCGTATCTTTACGACGATCTTTTTACTTGTGATGGCTGCCGCGCCTTGCAGCATGGCATGTGCCCGTCCTGCGGATAGAAGATGCAAAAGCTGCCCGCTTAGCTAAAATCTTCCTTTTTGGGCATTACGATCCAACTGACAACATAGATCACCACAATCGGCAAAATTGCGGTTGTCAAACACAATAGAACCGTCACTAAACGAACCAGCGTAGGGTCGAGATCATACGTCTCGGCGATACCTGAACACACACCCAAAATTTTTTCGCTGCCTTTACTCCCGAGATGCAGTCTTCTCATATCACAGCCCTTTCGATAAGTTTACATATCCAGCTTTTCACGGAGATAATTTTTGACCTGATCGGCGTTTATCCTTACCTGTTCCATAGAGTCGCGGTCGCGGACGGTTACGGTGTTATCTTCCTTTGTCTGGCCGTCTATTGCCAGGCAGAAGGGTGTTCCGGCTTCGTCCTGCCTGCGGTAGCGACGACCTATAGCGCCCTTTTCATCATAGAATGTAGTAAAGCAGCCTTTAAGGCCATCGTATATCTTCCGTGCGATCTCGGGCATGCCTTCCTTTTTGACCAGAGGCAGGACCGCAACTTTTGTCGGCGCAAGAGCAGGATGGAACCGCAGCAGGTTTCGGGTTTTACCCTTGACCTCTTCTTCATCATACGCGTCGACAAGAAAAGCCAGCGTGCTTCGGTCAATGCCAGCGCTTGGCTCAATGACATAAGGGATATAACGTGCTTTTTGCTGCTCGTCGAAATAAGACAGCGGGCCCTTATGGTAATCTTCCGTCTCTTCTTTCAAAGCGATTTTCGTAACGTCGCGTCCGGCTTCGTGCCAATCGTTTATGGTCCTCATGCCGCGCTGATGCTGGCGAAGATCGAAGTCGGTACGGTTAGCGATACCTTCAAGTTCCTGCCAGTCACCCGAACCAAACGGGAACTTATACTCGACATCGACACACGCCTTGGCATAATGAGCAAGCTCATCCGGATCATGGTCGCGAAAACGTAAATTCTCTTTCTTAATACCATAATCGGTATACCATTTGAATCGCTGCTCTTTCCAGTGCTCATACCACTGTTCGTCAGTGCCCGGCTCACAGAAAAATTCTAACTCCGCCTGTTCGAATTCGCGTGTGCGGAAGATGAAGGCTTTGGTCGTTACTTCATTGCGAAAACTTTTACCGATCTGAGCGATGCCGAAGGGGATTTTCACGCGGGAACTGTCAAGGACGTTTCGGAAATTGACAAAGATGCCCTGCGCCGTTTCCGGGCGAAGCCACAGTGTCATGGTATCGTCGGCATTGGCTCCCATCTGGGTTTCGAACATGAGCTTAAAGGCCATCGGCTCGCTGAACTGACCGATCTTTCCACATGAGGGGCAAACTTTTTTATCGAGATTCGCAGCGTCGGCCATTGCGGTCTCGACAGGGACATGCTCGGTATGTTCGCAGGCATGGTCGGCAAGGTGATCGACCCGCGTGCGAGTGTTACACTTTTTGCAGACGGTTACGAGGTCAACAAACTTATCGGCATGGCCGGACGACTTCCAGACCATCGGGTGCATAAGTATACTGCAATCGAGTCCGACAACATCGTCGCGCATCTTTACAACGCTCTTCCACCAAGCCTCGCGTACATTGCGCTTAAGCTCAACGCCCAACGGGCCATAATCGTAACAACTGGCAAGGCCGCCGTAGATCTCGCTGGATTGAAATATAAAACCTCTTCGCTTACACAGCGACACAATATCGTCAAGTTTCGTTATCTTTGCCATCGGTACATTCCTAAATCACATAAAAACACGTTAAATCATCAATCACAGTATTATACACACAAATCCTAAAATTACAAGCCGCAGACATATCTCTTGCCCGCAACCTCAAAGTTCTTTTTTGATTTCATTGAGCAGATTTATAGCATCTATCGGCGTAAGGTTATTGACGTCGGTCGAAGAGAGTTTGTCCAGCACCGATTTATTCTTCTGCACGAACAGCATATCCGTTTCGTCGGCGGTTCTTTGGCGGGCAAGCTCCGGCCCTTCGACTTCTTTGGCAAATGTATTTTCAAGATCGGTGAGTATCGTGGCGCTTCTCTGGATTATGCTCTTGGGCAGGCCGGCGAGTTTGGCGACGTGGATGCCGTAACTCTTATCGGTTCCGCCGGGCAGTATCTTGTGCAGAAATACCACTTCATCCTGCCACTCGCGAACGGCTACGTTGCAGTTCTTTACATTTACGAGCAACTGGGCAAGTTCGGTAAGTTCATGGTAGTGCGTTGCGAACAGCGTCCTGCACTTGATGGAGTTTGCGATATGCTCGGTGATCGCCCACGCAAGCGAGAGCCCGTCGTATGTGCTGGTCCCGCGTCCGACCTCGTCGAGAATCACCAGCGATCGTTCCGTAGCGTTGTTTACGATGTTGGCCGTTTCCGTCATCTCCACCATAAACGTCGACTGTCCCCGCATCAGTTCGTCGGATGCCCCGACGCGTGTAAATATCCTATCGACGATGCCGATGGTCGCTTCCTTGGCGGGGATGAAGCTGCCCGTCTGGGCCATCAGAACCAAAAGGGCCGCTTGGCGGATATAAGTGCTTTTGCCCGCCATGTTGGGCCCGGTTATTATTGCAACGTCGCCTTCGCTGTCACCTAAGGTAATATCATTGGGTACGAACTCGCTGCCCAGAGACTCCGCGAGTACCGGGTGCTTGCCCTCTATTATCATCAGATCCTTATCGGCCGTGACGGTCGGGCGGACATAGTTCCTTTGCCGGGCAAGATACGCAAAAGAAGATAGGCAGTCGCAATTAGCAACGCAATCGGCAAGCCCCTGCAGCCGAAGAATATATTTCGTAGTCTCCGCCCGGACCTCTTCAAAGAGTTGATGTTCAAGTGTCAGCGCCTTATCCTGTGCGCCCAGAACCTGCTCTTCATACTGTTTCAGTTCCTGCGTTATATAACGCTCGGCATTCTTTATCGTCTGCTTACGGATGTACTCCGGGGGAACCTTTTCGGCTGCTCCATGATTTACCTCGATGTAATACCCGAACACCTTGTTGAATCCGATCTTCAGATTTTTTATGCCCGTCCGCGCCGTTTCCTTCTGCTGATAATCGGCAAGATAACTCTTGCCGTCTTTAGATATGCTCCTCAGCCGGTCAAGCTCTTCATTGAACCCTGCCCTTACAACTCCGCCATCTCGAATATGCGAGGGGCTCTCCGGCTCTATAGCAATTTCCAGAAGGTCCGCAAGTTCGTCAATACTGTCGCATCGCTCTGACAGACTGAGTAAAAGCTGCGAGCCGCACCCTGCCAGTTCCTGACGCAGCAAAGGTATCTTCCTGAGCGTCATCGCAAGCGCGACCAGATCCTTCGGCGTTGTGCGAAAAGTGCTTATCCGGGCGACAATGCGTTCGATATCAGCGATGGATTTTAGAAACTCGCGTATCTGCGAGCAAACCGCGTCGCTGTTTACAAACTCTTCGACCGCGTCCTGCCTGCCCTTGATCGCATCGACATCGAAAAGCGGCATGCATATCCACGCTCGCATCATCCGCGACCCCATCCCAGTAAGCGTCTGGTCAACGCTATACAACAGCGTGCCCTTATTGCTCTCGGTCCGTATCGTTCTCAGTACCTCAAGGCTCCTGAGCGACGTCTGGTCGATCTGCATAAATCCGAATTGGTCGATCTTGCGTATCGACGAGATATGCCCCAAAGCCGTCTTCTGCGTTTCGTTAAGATATTCGATGATCGCGCCTGCGGCGGTTATACCCTCGAATCCGTCTTCGATACCGAACCCTTCCAGCGTTGCCGTACCGAAATGTTTCAGGAGTTTTGTCTTTGCGGTATATGGATCGAAATACCAGCCAGGCCGAAGCGTCATCACCGCGCCGGTCAGTTGGGCAATATCTTTTGAGAGTTTTTTGATCTCAGCTTCGAAAAGTTCACCGCGCCTCTCGGGCAGCAGGCACTCCTTGATCCCAAGCCGCAAAAGTTCGTCGACGACTTTTTCTTCGGCCAGTTCCTGAACAAAAAAATGACCCGTCGAAATATCGATCCAGCTTATCGCAGCCGACCTCGCCCCAAGGCTTATTGCGCATAGAAAGTTGTCCTCCCTCTCATCAAGAAGCATCTCATCGGTCAACGTCCCCGGCGTAACGACACGAACAACATCGCGTTTGACCACGCCTACTGCTTTTTTCGGATCCTCGACCTGTTCGCAGACGGCAACCTTGTAACCGGCTTGGATCATCTTCTTGAGATAGCCGTCAACAGCATGAAACGGCAGACCGGCTAACGGTATCGGATTAACTCCCTTGCTCCTGCTCGTAAGTGTCAGACCCAGCACACGCGAACACGTTTCGGCGTCCTCGTAAAATGTCTCGTAAAAGTCACCCATCCGGAAAAACAGGATCGCGTCCGGATATTTCTCCTTAAAATGATGAAACTGCTTCATCGCAGGGGTCAGATTTTCGCCGGTTTTTGCCATAGCTGCCGATTATACACAATCCGGCCCATTTAACAACTCCCCAAGCAGCGATTTAACCTCTAATAGCGTTTTCGCCCGCGATATTTTCCCCACAAGCTCCCTTTGTCGCTCCGTAA
>SDBV01006351.1_pt1 | contig 16408 bp, 15 predicted proteins | sample 2277081 | NCBI WGS metagenome assembly SDBV01 (sample SAMN10402039, study PRJNA504765) | marine sediment metagenome | isolation source: marine sediment core GS10_PC15, 223 cmbsf | place: Arctic Ocean: Southern Knipovich Ridge | collected 2010
CCTGGTTTTGCATGGAGGCTTAATTAATGGAAATGCTCGAAGAGCAACGGGAGAACTGGGGAACTCGTGGCGGTTTTGTATTAGCAGCGGTGGGTTCTGCGGTAGGTCTTGGCAACCTTTGGGGGTTTCCGTATAAGCTGTATTCCTACGGCGGCGGTGCGTTCTTAGTCCCTTATATAATCGCTATGTTCTGCATAGGCGTGCCGATGCTGATCCTTGAGTTCAGTTTGGGTCACATGACCCAGCGGGCTGCACCGGATGCCTTCGCAAAAGTCAATAAGCGTGCAGAGTTTGTCGGATGGTGGGGCATCATACTTGGGTTTGTGATAATAACATATTACCCCGTCATATTAGCCTATTGTTTCAGCTTTATGTATTACAGTATCCAAAGCATTATCACCGGCAATTCACTGCCGTGGGGCGGCGAAGGGGCCGCCGGTGTTGTCAACGCAAAAACTTTCTTCTACGATGCATATCTCGGTTTTAAGGAAGGTACCGAGCTTGGTCAGATCAGATACAACATTTTGATCCCGCTTTTTGTTGCGTGGATCGCGATGTATTTCTGTATTTTCAAGGGCGTAAAACTTGTCGGCAAGATCGTTTGGCTGACGGTACCGCTGCCATTCATTATGCTTGTTGTTCTTACGATAAGAGGGCTTACGCTCCCTGGGAGCATGAAGGGACTGGTCTATTACCTCGATCCGGTTTGGAGCGAACTCGCCAAGCCGACGACATGGCGGTTTGCATTCGGTCAGGTGTTCTTTTCGCTTAGCCTGGCGTTTGGTGTTATGCTTACGTATGCGAGTTTCCTGCATCGTAAGAGTGATATAAACAATAACGCTGCGATCATCGGGATATCTGATTTTGCGACGAGCTTTGTCGGCGGTATCGCGATCTTCGCGACACTTGGCGGGATGAGCTATGCTACGATGGAAGCGGGACAGGCGGTTGCTGTAAAAGACGTCGTTGCAGGCGGGCCCGGCTTAGCGTTCGTTGCGTTTCCGTATGCGCTTGCGCAACTGCCGGGTGCTGCGTGGTGGAGCTTGATATTCTTCTTTACGCTGGTGACGCTGGGTATCGACAGTGCGTTTTCTATAACCGAATCGATTCTGGCGGGTATTGTCGATAAGACCGGCTGGAAGAGAAGCATTGTACTGCCGGTGATGAGCCTTGTTGGGCTTTGCTTTGGCCTGGTCTATGTTACCGAGGGCGGGCTTAACTGGCTTGGTACGATCGATGGAGTTGTTAACGGGACGTGGGGGATTGCGTTTCTTGGATTGCTTGAATGTATTGTGTTAGGTTGGCTGTATCGTGTCGATACGCTTAGGTCACATGCTAACGAAAGAAGCGACTGGAAGCTTGGCAGGTGGTGGAACTATGCGATAAGAATATTCATACCAATAGTGCTTGGTACGCTCTTCTTGTGGAGCCTGTTTGATGATGTTACCACTGTTGGCGGTTTCATACGCACTCCGAGTGGCGAGTGGATACTTCCTAACTGCATTGGTCTCGTTGTTGCAGGCGCAGTTCCTGTCATCGCTATCGGTATGAGCCTTATCAAAAGCCCTCATCGGGTCGAGCATGGCAAGCAGGGCGAGCTTGAGTATCCGACGCATCCAGTGGGAATGAAGCTTGGCAAAGCGGCGTTTATTCTTTCGGCGGCTGGGCTGTTGCTGATAGCATGGATGATGAAGAGCGGCAACCATGGGCCGATCGGTGTTGCTCTTGCATTTGGTGTAGTCGGTATAGCTGTTAGCAACTATGTACTTGAGAAACACGACGTCGGTGATGAGAGACCTACGCTGCTAAGCAGGTGGGCAGGGATCATAGCGACGCTGGATATAAGCGCAGTTATTGCGATGACGCTGATACGCATGACAAAGACAGCCGGCGATACAGAGGCGATAGCAAAGACATCGGACAAACTAAGCGGTGTGTCATACACTATAATCGGTGTGGTCGCCCTGATAATAGTCGGCGGTTTGGGCTGGTGCTTCTATCGGGCGATGACAGCGGCGAGTAAGGACCAGCAGGAAGAGCCTTTGGACGCTTTGCAGATCGATTAAGATCGACTCGCAGGGGCGTTCGTTAACCAGAGTAAACACATCTGCAATAGGAAGCGTTCGTAAATCAAAAAGTGCACCAAAAGTACACCGTTTCTGCACCGGTTTGAAAAAGTAATCAACGTTTTTGGAGTGGGAAAGCCGATTTGAGATTTAAAACTATACCGAGTAGTTAGACTCACGCAGATGCTTACCTTGGGCATAAATTGTATCTGAGAAAGTCGAGAGGAGAAAGTAGAAAGGAGAGCGTGGAACCACTTGGCGTGCTATTTTATATTTTTCTCCACGAATTAGCGCATGCGAAAAGGCGATCGGTTAACCGACCGCCTTTTCACAAATATTAAAAAACCCTCTTTCGTTAAAGCCTCATTCCCGCCTACGGCTTTGTTTACTTGGAACCTTCAATGTTGTTTTTTGTATACTTTTCGCAAGCCTTTTCGATATCGATATCGTTTATATTGGCCAGCGTACACATCCATGCGAAGACATCTGCAAACTCTTCATTCTTGTTGCCAACATCCTCGCCTGAAAGGGCGGTGGCAAGTTCGCCTACCTCTTCGATGAACCACATAAAAGTTGCTGGGGTTCCCCTGTCGCGATCACGCCGGCCGTACTTATCGTCGATAAACTTCTGAAATTCGCTTATTTCCATAGTCGCAAGTCTGTTGCTACTCTTTAAGTAACTCAGAAAGTTTGGCTGCGTTGTAAATCTTCCTTACTTCATCGGTTGCCACTTTGCAAATGCCTTCCATCTTCAGGCTGAACTCTGCACTGTGCGTCTGCTCTGCCAGGTGCAGGTGGCTCATCATCGGACCGTCAACTGCTTCGATGATCTGAAGCATTGTGATGTCTTTTGGCTCGTGTGCCAGGAAGAAGCCTCCGCGTGGGCCCCTTTTGCTTCTTAGGACATTAGCTCTTACAAGCTGCTGTAATATTTTCAGCAAGTATTCCAGTGGAATTCCATATTCCTTTGAAACTCTTGCAGCCAATACTGCGCCGTCTTGATAGTTCTGGGCAATATAGCCCACAGCAACTAGAGCATATCCGGTGGATCTGCTAATCTTCATTTTGAAACCTCCGTTAGAAAAAAATATAATTAACGACTAATAAACATTAATTTTCAAAAACATTAAAACCTTACAGTTGTTCCTTCCCCAGTTGTTATATAAAACACCGTTTAAGGGTATTATATTCAGTTATTCGTATCTCTCAGTCTACATACTATAATTATCAACAAAAGTTCTTCATTTGCAAGACAAATTGTATCTTTTTGGTTAAAGACATTCTCACATGCCATAAACACGACGTCCACCATCCCCTTTATCTGAAGCGATATTATCCCATATTATTCTGATTATGCAAGAAAAAATCCATGAAAAAGTGAAAATATCATGAATATCGATAAACAGGTTGTTAACTTGACAATTTGCGGGATATAAAGTATCCTTTGGGCCTGTGTTTTGCGTGCCAGAACAGTTTAAGGAGAGTATTGTGGACGAAGCCAGCCCAAAGATCAGTGTTGAATATTTTGATAATGCTACGGTTGCGTATCTTAGCGAAGAGAATATCCTTCGCGAGCGTGACATCAGTTCGATCGAAAGTTCTGTTATGCCTCTTATAGAAAAGACAGACGGCGTAAACCTGATAATAAATTTCCGGAACGTTAAGTTCCTTACAAGTTCTGCGTTGGGTCTTCTTATTCGCATCAGCAAAAGGGCACACGAAAACAACGGCAAGATACTTCTTTGCACTATCGCTCCCAAGATATACCAGATATTTGAGATAACGCGTCTTGACAAGGTTTTTTCGATATACGATACGCAGGCTCAGGCGCTGGAAAGCCTTGAATAGGCGGTGTTTTTTTAGCACGGTAGTTTTATTGCATTAAAGAAAAGTTTAAACCACGACGTGTGTTTAAGACGATATTAACTTATGGTATCAAAGTCAATCGAAATCAAGAGCCAAGCATCCGAGATGGAGAGGGTATGCCATGAGATTCTGGCTGAGGCTGCCTCAAGCAGTTTTAGCGAAGAGGATGTTTTTGCGATCCATCTTGCTCTTGAAGAAGCATTTATCAATGCCGTTAAACATGGAAACAAGAATGACTTGAATAAAAAGATAAGTATCGATTATATCATATCCGACGACAAGTTCGAGATAACGGTATCCGACGAGGGCGAAGGGTTTGAGCCGAATGTTGTTCCCGATCCGAGAAGCGACGAGAATCTCTGTAAGAGTTCGGGACGGGGCCTGCTGTTGATACGCTCCTATATGGATAAGGTCGAATACAGCGAAAAGGGTAATGCTATTTTGATGGTAAAAAATAAGACAAGATAACCAAGAGCAGGTGATAAGTATGCTTTCAATATTTTCTAACGGATCGAGATTTTCTATGACAAAAAGTTTATTGTTTTCTTGCCTGATGCCTCTATTGGTTTTTGTAGTTGGCGGGTGTTCCCAAGAAGAGGCTGTCCCTGAGGTTGTTGGCATAGCTGACTACAGGATCGCGAAATCTGCATTCATTCCTAAGACAAAACCGATAATATATCCCAAGGTTGGCGATGCTCCTTTAAGATGGACACCTCCGGCGAATGTTGAAAACAAGGATCGGTGGAAGGGCATCGTGGTCCACCATTCGGCTATTGGGTTCGGATCGGCGGCACACGAGGATAAGTACCATAAGTCAAAAGGCTGGGATGGACTTGGTTATCATTTTGTGATAAACAACGGGGTAAGAAAAAACGGTTACGGCGAGCCGGACGGTCTTGTCGAAGTCGGGTACCGCTGGAACGGGCAGATGGTAGGGTCGCATTGCAGGGAAAATGGCGACGGGAGCAACTACTGGAACAAATACACGGTTGGTATATGCCTTATCGGCAATTTTGAGACAAGGCCGCCTACGAAACGTCAAATGCAGTCACTTGTAAAGCTGATTCGTTTTCTGCAGAACAGGTACGATATTCCGAACAGCCAGATCAAGGGGCACGACCAGGTAAAGGCGACAAAGTGCCCGGGTAGAAAGTTCTCCATGAATAGATTAAAGTCGATGCTATAGGGCATGTTGCCCAAATCCTAAGCACTAAATCCGAAATTCTAAACAAGCAATAATGACTGAAATTCAAATGATCAAAACGTTTCTGACTGCGTCAGAATCGGGTTTTAACGTTTAGGCATTAGTTTGTTTTCATCGGATATTCCATATTTTGGATTTGTACTACCACCCAGGGCGTAAATTTTGTATCTTAGCAACGGGCTTTTTGGTGAGTGTTTAAATAAGTTTGCATTGCATTTTATGTGCATAATGATATAATTCGCGTTTGGAAGATGAAAATGCATTGTTGTTAGTAACGGGGCTTATGTGAAATTTCAGGTGTTTAAGGATGGCAAGCCTGCTGGCGATTTTATTCTCAGCGGAGCATATATGTTCGGTGCCGATTCGATACCGCTGCATGTTCCAAGCCGTATAACTTACAAAAAGGGCCTGATGGAATGCAAGAAGAAGTCTTCGGACTCATCTGGCCTTGCGTTGCTTTGGCCTGTGAAGAATTTCGGGAGCATAATGCTTCCTACGACCAGACTTCCGGAACGCAAACGTCCCTACAATCTTAACATCGAACTTGCCAGGGCAAGGCTTATGCAGATAACGCTTAAGCGTGAGGACTGGTCGATGTTTGAAGAGGCGGGTAGTTTTGCCGATCTCGCGCATGAGGCCGAGGGTCTTTTTATCGAAGCTTTAAAGCATATTTCAGATCCTGAAAAAGCATCTGTGCTTGCTGACGAGTCGCTGGAAAAGGCGCTTATCTTTTCTGAAAAACTTGCCGCCAAACACGCCGATCTTCTGTTTGAAATAAAATATCGCAACAGGGGGCTTGGCAGGCACAGCCTGGGTTGCGGTGTGGATGCTAAGATGCTTGAGAACGAGAAGTATTGCAAGCGGCTGTTCGAGATGTTCGGTTTTGTTACAATTCCTGTTAGCTGGGCACAGATAGAACCGGAACAGGGTAACTATGATTTTTCATCGTTGGACTTGTGCATAGATAAACTTGCAGGTAAACGGCTTGCGATCTGTGCAGGTCCATTGCTATGTTTTTCGGAAGATAAACTTCCCAAGTGGCTGCTTGAAAAGAAACTTGACTTTGAGAAAGTTCGCGAGATAGCGTACGATTTTGTCTCGCGTGTGGTGACCAGGTACTGCCGATACGTTCATGTGTGGCGTGTGATAAGCGGGATGAACGCGTGTAACAAGCTGGAGTTTAATTTCGAGCAGATAATCGAGATGACAAGAACCGCCTGTCTTGCAGCAAAGAACGCCGACGCAAAGTCCCGTAAGATCGTGGAGATCCAGTTCCCGTTCGGCGAGTATTATGCGTACGATCGCGATACGGTGCCGCCGTTGGTCTATACTGATATGATCATGCAAAGCGGTATCGGTTTCGATGCATTCGCGTTGCAGCTTAAGTTCGGCAAGAATCGCCCTGGGATGCATATACGCGATATGCTTCAGATATCCTCGGTGCTCGACTGGTTCTCACCTGTCGGCAAACCGATCCATGTTACCGAGGTAGCGGTTCCGGATAATTGCGGGCAGGATGACTTTGCGTGCGATATCGCAGGCTGTTGGCATAACAAGTGGGACAGGCAAATGCAGTCGGACTGGATCGAGCAGCTTTACAGGATAGTGCTTGGGAAACCGTTTATCAATACGATAACCTATTCTAGCCTGAACGATTCGGACAGTACCGAAGTTCCGGGCAGCGGGCTCTTGACGGACGACCTAAAGCCTAAGAAGGCGTTGCTGGCTATTGCTAAGATCCAGAAGCTTATTGTTTCCAGACAAAAAACTCAGTAACTGTTTTGCATGACGAATTGCGGAGTCATGATATGACGGCGGATGTTATTTATAATGACGGACCAAAACGTATCGAGAATTGCTCAAGGGCGTTCCTTGTGATAGTTATTGCAGCTTTGTTTATAGGAACCGTAAACGTTGCAGAGAGTTACTTCCGGCTTGGCGATAGCAGCGATATGGTTCTTGAGGGCAGGATCAATCCTAATACCGCAGGGATCGGTTCGCTTGTTAACCTTAAAGGTATCGGCCCGTCGAGGGCAAGAGCAATAATCGAGTATAGACAGTCCAATGGTAAAACGGCATTTACATGCAGCGAAGATGTTCAGAAGATAAAAGGAATCGGGCCTAAGACAGGCAGTGCGATGAGTCAGTGGCTTTACTTCGACTAGCCGTGAGTTTAGTGATCGGAGCGATAAGTTTAGATGGCAGACTGGGAAATTCAAAAAACGTTGGGCCAATGCAGCGGAACAGATAGAAAGTTCGAAGTTGGCGAGGAATATTTTGCGGCGCTTATGCTAAATGCCGAAGGCTTCCATCGTAGGGACTATAGTGTCGAGTACTGGCAGCAGGACAGGCCCGAGGTGTACTGTTTCTGGAAAACGAAGATGGCAGGTCCCGATCAAAAGAAGAAAAAAATGTTCGTTGACGACGACATGCTGATGGCGTTTTTTGACAGGCTTGCCGAAGAGACCGAGCAGGATAAGATAAATTTCAGGTTTGTCCTTACGCTGATACTGATGCGTAAACGCAAACTGAAGTATGATTCGAGCAAGATGGCAGGTGGCGATGAGGTGTGGACAATGAAAGTTACCGCCCAGGACAGGACAGCCGAAGTTGTTAACCCTAATCTTAACGAGGATCAGATATCAGAGCTTTCAGAGCAGATGGGCGATATCTTACAGGTCGATCTTTAACGATGAACATTCATCACACAAAAACTACATCACTGTTACTTATTTCTCTGGCAGTATTTTTTATTAGCGGATGTTCCAGCACGATTGTCCCGGGTGAGATGTTGTCATGTCCGGGTTTTGAAACCGACGCTACGGCTATCGCTGCCTTGAACAGGCATCGAGAAAACGCTATTGGTTTGAAAGCAGGCGGGCAGATGCTGCTGGAGTATCGTGACGGCAGCGGTAAGCTTAGAAAAGAAAATCTTGGGATAGCGCTTAGGTTTTTCCCGCCGGACAAGTTGTTTTTCAGGGGTAATATTCTTTCGCAAGAGGTCGTAAGGCTCGGGACGAACACCGACGAGCTATGGGTGCAGTTTAAACCCGCTGAGATCAGCAGTTATTACTGGGGTCGTCGTCCAGGCGCTGATAGCTGTCTTGACTACCAGAGGCTTAGCCCGAGCAACCTGATAGAGGCGATCGGGATGGTGAACGTAAGCGACGATGCGAAACTTGAAAAGTGGGGCGGGCTTGATGTCGTAACTTTCAGCAGGGGTGCTGGCAAGAGCAAAAAGATATATATTGACAGGTGCGATTACCTTGCAAGAAGGATCGAGTATCTCGATGAGCAGGGTGATATCGAAGCGGTAACCGAGCTTGACGATTATCAGCTTGTCGAGAAAAATTTTGTTCCCGCAAAGATCGGCATGATAGAGTTTCAAAAGTCTACGCGTGTGGAGCTTACGCTTAGTAATATAAAGAAATTCGAGCCGACCGACGCGCAGCTAACAGGCAAACTTTTCAAGCGTCCCGAACCTAAGGGGTTCAAGAAGGTATATAAGCTTGACGAGGATTGTCAGCTTGATTCGCAATAACCAAAAAATGGGGTCTGTTATGCCAGATAAAAAACTAATCGAACGGATCGGACAAGGGACGCTGATCCTTGATGGAGCCATGGGTACGCAGTTATTCGCACGTGGCGTCAAGGCAGGCGTTTGCAACGATCATCTTAATATTGAATCTCCGGAAATGGTTACCGATGTGCATTGTGCGTATCTGGATGCCGGAAGCGATGCGATAATTACAAATACTCTTGGTGGAACAAGCATTGCTCTTGGAAAACACGGTTTAGCGGACAAAGCATCGCAAGTAAATCTTGCCGCAGCGCAGTTAGCTCGCAAGGCAGCAGGCCGAGAGAAATATGTATTGGGAGATATAGGCCCGTGTGGGGATTTTTTAGAACCTTTGGGAGCTGTTAAGCCGGAGAAGTTAAAAGCTGCTTTTATAGAGCAGGCCGTCGGGCTTGCTGACGGCGGTGTCGATGGTTTTATTATCGAGACGATGACGGCAGTAGAGGAAGCGAAGATAGCTGTCGAAGCGGTTAAGTCTGTCTCTGAACTGCCCGTTCTTGTGTCGATGTCTTTCGACAGGGCAAACGACGGCTTCAGGACGATGATGGGTGTAGATGCCGAAAGGGCTGTAAGCGAATTGTCCGGCTTGGGTGTTGCGGGGATGGGTTTTAACTGCGGGACGCTTACGATGGACGAATACATAGCTCTTACCGAAGTATTCGCAGAGCTGTTAAAGGAAACCGGTTTGCCGCTTATAGCAGAGACCAACGCAGGTAAGCCGGAGCTTATTGACGGAAAGGCTGTTTACGGCTTGTCGCCGGAAGATTTTGCAGTAAAGATAGAGGCGATCGCAAAGGCAGGCGCGGGTTTAATTGGCGGTTGCTGCGGAACGACTCCGGAACATATCAAAGCGGCGGTCGAAAAGATAAGAGGCTAAAGGGCTTGTTGCCCAAATCATAAGCACTAAATACGATCCGCCAGAGGCGAACTAAACAAGCAAAAATGACCAAAATACAAATGCTCAAAACGGTTTTGACTGCGTCAGAATTGGGTTTGAGATTTTGGGCATTAGTGCTTTGGATTTGTTTAGGATTTAGAAATTCGAATTTAGGATTTAAGCAACGTTCTCTAGAGAACGTTGTTTAGTAGGTTTACGATGTGTTCTACGGTTTTTTCGGTAGCGCCCTGGTTTTGCTTGATGACTTCTTTGCCGTTGGAGGCGATAGATTCGGCGAAATCTTTGTCCGTAAGGCACTTTTGCACTGCATCGAATAATTCTTCGGCGTTTTGAACTTCTATCGCTCCGTTGCCATTGTGTAACGCCGCTACGGTCTGTTTGAAGTTGAAGGTGTGCGGGCCGAATATTGTGCATTTGCCGAGAGCGGCAGGCTCCATCATATCCGAACCGCCCATGGCTGTTAGCGTTCTACCGACAAAGACAACATCTGCCAGCGAGTAGAACTTTTTCAGATCGCCCATCGTATCACCGAGTATGACTGCGGGTTTGTCTGTTAATGTCAGGGAGTCGGATTTAACTTTGCTGTAACGTATGAATGTGAACTCCGACTGTTCCATAAGGTTTGCCACTTCGTCAAACCGTTCCGGTTTACGCGGGACCACTGCCATTCGCAGGTCGGGGAACTGTTCTTTTAGTTTTGCAAATACGCCCATCGCAATACATTCTTCGTCCGGCCCGCTGCCTCCGAAAACAAAAAGTTTTTCCTGGCCGAGGTTTAGCTGTGCTGCAAGGGCGTCGGCACCGTCTATATGGTCCGATGTTTGCGCGGTATCGTATTTAAGCGAGTTGGTGACGATGACTTTTTCCGGCTTACATCCTAACTCGATGAAACGGTTTGCGTATTCGTCTGTTTGTGCCAGGACCAGATCGACTTTTCGGAACATCCATTTTGCTGCCGGCTTGATAAGTTTGTATCGCGGGAAGCTTCTGTCGCTGATCCTGCCATTGACGACGACGACGGGGCAATTAATATTGTTAGCAATTTGTGAAAAGTTGGGCCATACCTCAAGCTCCATCAAAAGACAGATGTTCGGCTTTATATTATTAAACGCATTGCGCATAGCAAGGTATATGTCCAGCGGGAAATAGAACACCTTGATGTCGCCATCGTACATTGCTTTTGCGCGGGCATATCCGGTATCGGTTGTCGAGCTTATCACTATCTCGTAGTCGGGCAGTTGCAGGTTTAGTTTAGCGACGATCGTTTTAGTTGCGTTTACTTCGCCGACGCTGACGGCGTGTATCCATATACATTTTTTGTCCGGGTGCAGGCGCTTTACGAATCCCAAACGATCGCCGAAACCCCCGCGGTAACGTTTGTGGAATATCATCCTGTACACCACCTTTGGGCTCAGCAGCACGATAGCCAGCAAATAAAATATGTCTATAACAAATGTCATCCCAAATCCCGTAATATCGTTTGCATAATGATATTTGTTGTTGCGGGTTATGTCAACAACAAGCTGGCAATACATTGCAAACTTAAACCGCTTGACTTATAGGGCGATTTACATTATCAATTACCTCTCAGGTCCCCGTAGCTCAACTGGATAGAGTGTCGGCCTCCGAAGCCGAAGGTTACAGGTTCGAATCCTGTCGGGGATATTGTTTCACAAAAAGACCGTTTTTAAGTGTTTACGAGTACGATTGTTGAGTTTATAACGAGGATGTCATAAGTTTGAATCATGCTCTGTTACTGCAGGATAAGGGGCTGTAGGTCAAACTCGCTGGGGCAGGTCGTTGTAGAATTGAGGTAAGGTTTGGATTGGACTGACTTATTCAAGAGCGTTAGTGATCGCTAATACAACTTTTTGTGCAAGAAAGTCGTAGCCTTTTTCATTAAAATGGACATTTGTGGGTAGTTGATATTCTTCCAGAGAACCTGGCTTAAAATCGTGCAGATTGTTGACAGCTATAGCGTGTTTGTTCATAACTTCAATGGCTGTGGTGTTGTATTTGGCAGGGTCGCCGACTACAAAGCCTGCCGTTCCTTCGGTAACCGGCGTAGTGGCAGCGAAAATGACCTTGGGGGCGGCTGTCTTTAATTGAATTGCGATTTGCTCGATGTTTTGTTTATACTGCTTGACGGAATTGACTTGCTGGCCTTCCTTACTTAATTCACCTTTTTCATTAATATACATAATATCGTGCAAGCCAAAGTTGAAGTGTATTACGTTCCACTTCCCATCGCCGAGCCATTGAGGCATATTGACAAGACCTGAACCAGTCGGTCCGCAGTTGGTAGGGGCGCGATGGACATTTGCTTTTGCTTTGAGAAGTTCACGAACCTTTGGGGTGTACCCGATAGATATTGAATCGCCGATAAGCAGCACGCGGGGGAGATCAAGGTTGTCACGGACATAATCGAATGCCGGATGACTTTGCAAGTGTTCTGGTATCTGCTGTAGCCAAGCTGATTGGCGCTGGCTGTCTTTCAGGTCGACCATCGTCTTTTTGGAGTTACTGAAGCAGCCAGAGAGGCTTATGGTTAACATGATCAAGAAAGAAAGTTTTTTATGCATATATGCCATGCTCCTGGACAAGTGTCTTTACTTGCCTGACTCGATATTCCATGGTATCAGGGGGAGCCTGATCGGCTATGCCCAGCACATAACGGGGCGAAGTTCGCATTACCTTAAGCACTCGTTTTACGTGGGCCTCGAATTCTTCGTCGGATACAAGCGGTGTAAAATGAATTCCAGGGATGCCTCCCCATAGAATCGTTTTATCGTTACCGCAAAAATCAGCCCACTCATCTATGTCTAAATCGCCTACGGGCCCCGGCGTCATCGCTTCGATGAATGTAAGGCCGGTCGCACATTCTTCTTTCAACAGTCCCCTGAGCGTTCCGTCCATGTGTATACATGAATATTTACCGGCTTTTTTGATATCACCTGCCCAATGCTGCTGATAGTCTTTCATGTAGAGGTTAAACAGACTCGGGCCAACAACTTCCGATGACAGATTTTCAGGGATCATCAAAACCTCGGCAGGGCAGTTGACTGCAATCTCGGCAGCTACGTCATTGGATACTCTTATTGCTCCAATAGTAGATTTCAACTCATCAGGTGCTTCCATGAATATGTTCATAAAGGTCTCTATTCCAGCATCCAAAGCTACCATCTGCATCAAAGGGCTTTTGGGAAGATAGCCCATAAGAAAACCGGCTTCGCCGATTTGTTTTAAACGAATATCAGCATATGAATTGTCAGGCTCATATCTTATGTTTTCGTACATGAAGCGATAGGCTGGCAGATCAGCAGCGGATTTGACCAAGTGTTCAACCGGACCTTCGGTGAAAGATTGCGGTATCCACTGCCATTTTTCTGTTAGTGTTCCCTTGGGTGTTTGAATTTTACGAATACGAAAATGCCCGTCGTTAGATTCACTTACCTGACAATTGTCCATGATCATTTTGAAAGGCATATAGCCCTGAAGATAGAAGCCAACTCCCAGATCCTCATGCCATTTGATGTAATCGTTACTGATCTTAAAATCTTTTGGTTTTTGCCCTCTACCGATCAGCGCACTGGCCCAGTAATCCAGATCGCCAAACCACGGAACCATATCCGGCGTCTGTCCATTTAAAATTGCCAGCACTCTCTGCCTGGGTGTCATTTAAAACCTTAAAATTTTATTAAATTATTCGATTCATCTTTTTCATTGATCCTATTTTGCGGGTCAACGGCGTAATAGCCTTTGTCTGAACCTATTTTGATTTTCTTGCCCGGCTGGATCGTGCTAATCGTTTGGGTGGTGAAGTTACCGTTTTTTACGCCGTTAATCGGGATGATTACTTTGTTGGAAACGATATCGTCGTCGCCTACGATTGTCTTTACTTCCTTTTCATATTCAATCACGATCTGGCATTTTTCTGTGCCGACAAAATCTATCATGATGTCTAAGCCCTGAGAATGCGTAACGGTTACCATCTTGCCTGTTTCAAACTCAATATTGCCTTTGCCGTCATTTTTATACAAGGTTTTCATAAAGTGGAAATCTCTGTTGGTATCAGCGTTGTAATCTTTGGCGCCGATTATTTTCAGCTTACCCTTCAAAGGTTCGCCATGCCAGCGGAAGTGGAAAATAGTTTTCTGATTGTTCCAGTTCTCGGTCCAGACCATTGCGGCATCTTCATTCCAGCCGCACTCTCTGCCCTTGATCTTATCGGTGACAAACGGATGCTCGTTAGCGGCATAGAGCACTTCAACATTTTCAGCGTCGGCTTTGCCTGTATTGACCAGATAGATGCCATTGGAGTCATTTTCAAATTTCAGATCCGGCAATGAATCTTTGCGCACCCAGATCGGGGTGCCATATATCCTGTTGCCATCTTTCTGAATGGCGGCGACTACATAGCCATACTCATCCTCAGTGGGAACAATGTTCTTGAAGCTCAACGTGACGTCTCTTTTGTTAACAGGTTTTTTTTCCGCGATTAGCTCAAGGCCACGATAGAGCCATACAGCTTCAATCTGATCGGTCCCGGCAATTTCGACATGAATATCAAATGGATCGTCCGTACGAGGTTCATCGCCCATAACTGCCTGGCCGGCTTTGACTTCCATGAAGATACGTTCTCCGGTTGTGCCATAGACATTCCGTTTATGGTATGCATCCATAATACCTCGACGAGTATAATCAGACGTTCTTACGGCTGTGAGGCCCTGTGGGTGGTCATGAGAAGGCGATGTACTGCCGGTAGTGCGATTACCTGGCAACCCGGTGTGAGCATCGGAGTCGCCGATAGCACCGAGTTTGAATCCTTTATCAATTGCCCAGAGATAACTCTCTGTCTGAGGATTTCGACAGGCGCCGAATTTAGAATGCTGATCGAATTGGCCGTATGGGAAATACGCATCACCCCAATCGGAATAAACCTCCACAACAGGCGTCAAAGTCTTACCAGCCGAATTATCCATCTCAACTACAGTGTAATATGGCAGCATGTCCGCATGTATATGAGGAATAAACAGGGCCTCGGTGTCCTTCAGCTTCTGACGCATATTAAATCCATAATCTGTATAACGATTGGTAAAATAGTCATCCATTTCTTCAAGTTTGGCCTCCGGCACATAAATATTATTATGTCCCGTGTCCATTGAGGACCATTCATAACCAAACAATGTCACAAATTTCCCCGGGTTATTATATTTTGTCGCTTTTTTGATGGTATCCTTCCATGCTTCAAGGCTGTCAGCTTTTCCGACACGCCAGCGTAGCAGCCTGCTTACATTGCATCCCTCGCAGGGCTTTGAACCTAAATGATCGCTTATAGCTACAAAATCCATACCTGAAGTATCTCTGGCAAAGGTAAAGAAAGTATCAAGGTCCGTTCCCCAACACTCTGAATATTGGCCGTGATTATGGATGTTGCCCCAGTAGACGGGCGTATCAACTTTTTTACGAACCACGATCGGATTACTTTCAAACCATTTGTTCGATGATTCCAGTTTAACCTTTATTCGGTATACGCCGGGTTTGGTTATTTTCAAATTCTTAATGGTCTTTGAGCATTTATCACAACTTGAAAATTTAATTCGTTTTGGCAGTCCTTTAACGTTTCCAACTTTTTCCAGTACGACCTTTCCGGAGTACGCCGGTTCAGCTTTATTATCAAAATTGTCAACAACAGCGATTTTCAACGAAAACTTTTTATTGGTTTGGATCAGCGATGGCCCATAAACCCGAAGAGCAGACGCCTTATTGCCGAGAACATCAACCCTCGGCAAGCTATCGGTCCAACCCATTATTTGCCAGTCCAATTCTTTGTACTCCGTCTTGTTCCACGGCGCGATGTATTCCTCGCTAGTAAGGATATTGTCGTCAGAGTCGCCTTTTAGATTACTGTAAATCTCAAAGGTGAGGTTTTTGACGGATATCGGGTTAACCAGTCCCTTTATGCTCCCGTCGTCTTGCTTGTTGCCAATACGTAACGCAAAGCTTTGACCGGCCTTTATGCCTTTCGGAAAGATCATCTTAACTTCCCGAAACCCAACGCCGTTAACCCGCTTGGCGTCAAGAATCACCTCTGGCAGTTCGCCTTTATATTTGACTACATCCAAATCCGTAGAAGGGGGGCAATGGAAAAAGGTTTTAATGCTCAACGGTTCAATCAAAACACGATGATACGAACCAGCCGGCAACGGTATCTCGCCATTTTCGTAACGAAGTTCCAGGTCAACCTTTTCACCGGCAATCAGTTTATCAGGACTAAGCGTCCATTTGCCAGGCGATGCCGAAAAACATACACCTGCAAAAACGCACAACATCAATACTGCTAAAATAAATGACTTCTTCATTATTAAATCCTTTCAATGAATGTTTTTTATTGATTTTGTATGATCTTATTTGTTTGTTCCGGGTTGTGTTCCATGCGGATCAGCCAAAGAAGTTCTTCAATGCTGACTACTTTTATATCTTTGTCCAATCGCTGGATCGTCCATTCGACTGGGACAAGTCCGGTCTCATTGCCGGGCTGGCCAAATTGGCCGTGCTCTGCATTTTCGTCGTTTGTTTCGCTTTTCTTAAACCCGGACCATGCGTGTTCGATGACCCAGTTATAGCTGGTTTCACTTTGTTTCGCATCGTCGTTTATGAGCCTTGCAACTTTAGCAGGGGTTCCGCCGTTAGGGGTATTATAGTTTGACCATAAAGCAAAGCTTGCACGCACGACTGGAATGTCAATTCCTTTATCATTCTTTACCCAGATAACATCATCGACACCACCTTCATAC
>SDBV01006352.1_pt1 | contig 16407 bp, 26 predicted proteins | sample 2277081 | NCBI WGS metagenome assembly SDBV01 (sample SAMN10402039, study PRJNA504765) | marine sediment metagenome | isolation source: marine sediment core GS10_PC15, 223 cmbsf | place: Arctic Ocean: Southern Knipovich Ridge | collected 2010
CCAGGAGATTAAGAAGTTAGACAAAACAATGAATATTAAAATTCCTTTTGGTACTTCAAAAGCAAAATTAATTAAATTAGTATTAAAAAAATAAATAATCCTTGACATTAAAGTAGAGTAGCTATTTTTAAGAATAGAATACAAAAGTAAAGGAGAGCAGATGGAAAAAGAAAAAGAATTTACAACTACCGATATGGCTTTGTATGGTTATATGATGATGCGAAGTCAGACTGATAGTAAAGTTAAGATGGTATTTAAACGGTTTAATAAAGGAGGGGAAAAGAAATTTGAATTTATTTTTGATGATCCCGAAGATCAAGCGGATTGGTTAAAAGTAGAATTCATTAATAGTGATTGTAAGATTTTTGATAGTTTTATAAGGGATGTGAAAAAAATATTATTTTAGGAGGCGAATATAATGAATCCAATAGATAAAAATCATTTTGGCGGTGGTGCAGGAATAGATCCATCAAGTATAAAGGGGAGCGAAAAACATTTAGCTCAATTACTAAATGAGTTACCGGATATAATTCAAAAGGAGATAACCGCTGATGCCTCTGCTGGATTAAAAATATATGATGGAAATGCTCCATGTGGATTTGAAATTTTTGATGTAATAGTTCAGGCCAGGGATACAAGTGGAAGTGGATCCGCAAAATTAACAGACGGTACGAATGATATAACAGATACTATTGCATGCGATACTGATAAAGTCATAGCAAGAGCTGCCACAATAGATGATGCTTATTCTACAATAGCTAAAGGTGGAAGCCTCGTTATAGTTACGAATGGAGCTGCTGATAGAGCATTAGTTACGATACTTGTAAAAAAAACTTAATAAGAATTTAATATATAATTTATTAATCTTGCCTGAGTATAGCAATTAGTAAAGGGAGTAAAGCATGAGAATTAAAATCGAAGAGAAAGATTCAAAACAGTATAATGAAGTCAATGCGGAATTAGGTGGGCTTAGAAATAAGCTCGGTGATTTAGTAATATACTACGAAAAAGAAAAGAAAAGAATTTTTGAAAAAGCAGTAATGCTTCAACAGGACATTGATAATTCCCTAATAAATATTATACATAAATATAAATTAAAAAAGAAAAAGGTGTTAGAAGTTAATATTGAAGAAGGATATATTGAGATAGAAGAAAAATAATATGAATGGGGTATGATAGATTATGCAGAAAATTATTATATCAAGTATATGTGGGGGAATAGCCACACTTACCGGTAAAATCCTTTTCGATTGGATTAAAAATAAACGAAATAATAATAATGGCAATGGTAATGGTAATAAAAGTGCTATATTTAAAATATTAAGAAATACGGAAACTAAAGTAGATGAAGTTAAAAATGTAGTTGTGAAAACAGATGGAAATGGATTACCTTTAATGTACGCTCCCAGGGAATGGAAAAAGACTCTTGATATTTTAAACGAAAGGACTTTAATAACAAATACACTTTTAGAAAGAACTGTAAAATGTTTAGAGGATAATGGGAGAAAATTGGATAATATAAATAAATAATCGAGGTAAATAGATGACAGTTCAGATGAATCGAGCATCACCAAGTGGACTTAAAGATTTTTTTTCAAAAATATGGGAATATGAAGATATATTAAAATCCCCGGGTTCCGGTGATTGGATATTAATTCCTTCACATATTCAATCTGTATCTTATACTTTTAAAGTTACAGGAGGTTCAGGAAAAATACAATTCACGACAGATAAAATAGATGTAGTAAAAAATGGCACGCCAGAACCAATTGATTCAGACGATGGCATAGTAACAACTATTGCGACAGATGTAATTTTTCCAGTTACTGCTATAAGAATAGTAAATATAGAAGGAATATGTAAATTAACAGTGAGGGTTCAATAATGAGTTTTTCAAAAAAAGTAAAATATATTGATAATGTGGGAGCTGCACAATGGGGATATTTAGGTGCAATGGATCAGGGAATGGCGAAAGCAGATAGTCCAACATTCGGCGGATTAATTTTGACAGGTTATACAAAACTCGGCAGCAATGCTCCTGTAATTAAAATGAAGAAAATCACTGGAACAACTGGAGCAACCGAAGGAGATATTACTAATATCGCTCACGGATTAACTGTAAGTAAGATTATTGGATGTCAGGTTCTTGTAACTCAAGTCTCTGACAATTTAGTTCCGCCTGCATTTACATGTGTTGTTGAACACGAATATGATTTTTTTATCCTTGCCTCCGTGGTGCGAATTGTTTTGTCAGCAGACAACAGTGGAAGTATTATAAATGGCGCAATTACGGTTTTATTAACTTATGAAGAATAAATAAGAAAAAATAATGAAGGTATAGTTAAATGGAAATACCAGCAGTACATGAAAAAAAACATGAGAAAGTAATATATTATAAATGCAAATGTAATGGTAAAATACATCATTTAACCTGGGGTCAAAGAGGAAAAAATATATCAATAGATATGATTAATATTAATAAAATGAAGTGTAAAGATCGTGATAGTATTATAAAAGTACAAAAAAAAGAATTATGGATTATTACAGATAATAAAATAAAAAAGGAATTAATTTAATGGAGTTACCTAAAGATAATTGCATAGAATGGTGTAAGCTCGAAAATGTAAATGCTGAGATTGGAGGGCCTTTAACTGATTTTGGCGGGGTAGATTTTACAAAGCCCGGTCAATTTAATAATGGTGCATATACGAATCTTGGAACGAAGTCTCTTGGTATCGCTGATGGTAATATGCTGAGGCCATTTAATCCCAATAGATTTGTTTTTACTTTTTATATTAGACCTGATTTTAATGTTGTTAATGGAGTTCCGGATAATGGAAAGTCAAATGCCTGTTTTATGTGGTGGGTGGGTAGTACAAATCTTATCTTTTTTTCATTTGACAATGATGGTGGCCCTCCGTTTGATAGTACTCGTGTCCGTATCCGTGTTTCAGGAGTTAGTTCAGATTATTTTAATACGTCCGCCAATATGAATATGACGGCAGGTGCTTTATCCCGTTTCACTTTAATTTATGACAGAGGTGGAATTGGAGGTGGCGCCGATAAATTAAGAATGTATTTAGGTAAAATAAATGTTTTTAGTTCAGCTGTAACACCAGCGAATCAAGCGAATACCGGGACTTGTTATTTTATGGCGAATGCCCCTTTCTCTAATTCTCCTTTAAATGGATTACTGGATAACATAAAAATATCAGATGATAATGGAACAGGTTCAATTTCAGAGGAATTGGTTTTAAGTATATTGAATAATGATAAGGAAGCATGGCCAATATCTTATATAATACCCAATAAATTCAACAGAGTGGCGGGATTAAATATGGGGAGACCTTTATAATGATAAAGCAAGATATAGCAAGAAGATTGCCAGTTTATATGCAAGCTGCTGATGGATCACCTGTATTAGGATTAACATGGGAAGATGTAGATGTTTATTATACAAAAGAGGGAGATGCGAGTCTATCTGAAAAAACTCTTGCAGATGATCCTGTCGAATGGTTTGAAATCGGACAGGGATTGTATAAAATATTATTTACAGTAGCAGAATTAGATACAATAGGTTTTTTTGAATATTTTGTAACTGGGACAGGAGCACTTCAATATCCTGGATTAGCACAAATATCAAAGTATTTATTAGATGATATAGCTGGTTCAGAATTTGACATAGGGACAGATACATTAGAATTAATCAGAGATGCCATTACATCATTCGCACCAACAACTCATTCAGCCAATGCAGGAAATATTACAGTAGGATCATTGATTGCCGGTACGTATGCAAAGACAGGAATAGAAGATGAAGATTATTGGCAGATACAATGTGATGCAGGTGATGATGCTTTGGGAATAGATGTTGATTTAACATTCAGTGTTGATGAAGGGAGATCTCCTGTAAATATTTTAATCCGTGGAAGAATACATTCTGCAAATGGTAGAGATGTAGATGTTTATGCCTGGAATTATGAATTATCTGCATGGGAAAAATTAACAAGTAGTGCTACCCAAATGAGACATTCTGTTAATGATAAAAGCTATTTATATAATCTTAGTTTTAATCACCATAAACATGAAGTAGTTGCTCATGGTGAAGTTAAATTAAGATTTGTAGGGCAGGGAACTGGATTTACAACATCTCATAATTTATATTTAGACCAGGTTATTATTGGTTCGGTTGTTGAGGGGACAGTACAACCTGATGTTATCGCTCATGCGGTTTGGGGACATGACATTGAATCTGAATATCCTTCTGGAAATGGTGTTGCTGGAGGAATGATAATTCAGATAGATGGCAAAACAATTAACCTTCCTGATGATCCTGCAAGTGAAACAAAAATAGATATAGCTATTGCAGATATTTCCGTAGTTGCTGGGAAGATTGATGTAGTCGATAGCAATGTTGATCTTATTTTGGCAGGTACTATTTCTATTAATTCAAAAGTTGATATAATGGATGCTAATATTGATACTCTAATATTAAGAAGAGATCATAATGTAGTAGGAGATTAAATATGGGTACACGCAGACGAAACGCATCAAAAGGCAACCCACTTGATTTGAGAGTGTACTACCGACACGATTCATCCGGGGAATTATTTGATCCTTACGAAATTGTTGAAGTAGTAATTCTTGATAGTGATTTTAGTACCGTATTAGAAACAATAACAGACATAACAAAAATAAGTAAAGGTTATTATGGAATAAATACTTCTGCCGTATGGAATACAATAACAAGATTAGCGCATGATGTATGGTATTATAGATTAGAGGCAGGGGGACAGATATTACAGAAGTTTGAACATGTAAATATTGTAGAAGAAGCCCAGGCCCCGGGGATAGGAGAGAGATATATTACTATTCAGGATATAAGGGATGAAGGGATATTACTTGCAGATTATTCAGATGATCGAGTATTAGAAATGATAATACTGGCAGCAGATTATATTGATTTAATGACCGGCAGATGGTTTGAAGATTTATTAAAGACAATGACCCTGGATGGGACAGGAAATAAACTTATGGTTTTTGACGTTCCTATTATAAGTATATCCAGTATAGTAATAGGAAATTGGAGCACTACACCTGCAGAAATAGATGTTACAACTTATAGAGCATACAACCGTATACCGGAAGATCGTCAAAACCCACGAATAAAATTTTATGAAAAAGTAAAGGAAGGAGTTCAGAACGTTCAGATAGTAGGCCATTTTGGATATGTGGATGAAGATGGCAATACTCCAATATTAATAAAAAGAGCAATGAAGAAAATGGTAATCGGATCACTTCCATTACTTTCAAGTGATGAGAGTGAGGAAAGAACGCAAGAAATGAAATTAATTGAAGAGCGGACAGATGGACATAGTTATAAATTATCTGATTTATTAACCGAAGGAAGTATAACAGGTGATCCTGAAATAGATGATATAATAGAAAGGTTTAAAAGACCGATTAGAATAGCGAGTGTATAAATGATTCCTAAATTAATACATCCAGTTGCATGCATAATTGTGCAATTGAAAGAAAAAGCAGAAATAGAATATTCAGAAGATTTTGATGAACCCATTACAGAAGATGAAGGTTTGTATGATACTGATAATCCTATAACAATCAATGGTCAATTAAGGGTATTTACATGGGATGAATTACAGGCAAAGTTATCTGGGTATAGCGAAAATGCCCGGGGATATTTATTAGTAAAAAAAGATGATGCTGCTACAATAGAAAAATCAGATAAAATTATCTCAATCGCCGGAGATACTGTTGAAAATTATATCATAGAAAAAAGACCGGCAAGTATTTATAATAAGAAGTATTATTTTAATAAATTAATTTTTACCACAAAAGATAGAGGAATAAATCCATGAGAATGACAGGAGATTGGAATAAAGCAACTAAAATAATGAATCAAACTGATTTTATTCGTTTCCAGATCACAGTAACACAAGCATTAAAACTTGTATTAATATTTTATGTAAAAGCGATAAAAAAAAATATTAGAACAGGCGGAGCTTATGCAGGTAAACCTTTTGTAGAAAATAGTGAAATAACAAAAAAAATAAAAGGATCCTCAGCTCCATTGATTGATACTATGGATATGCATAATGCAATAGATTATGTTATTGACAAATTTTTGGGATTCGTGGGGTTAGAGAGAGGTAAGGTTAATACCGAAGGTGGCCAGTTAGAAGACATAGGAAAAATAAATGAATTTGGTGCAATACTGGAAGGTGGAATAATAATTCCTGCCAGGCCGTTCATAAGGCCGGTATTGCAGAATACAAAGATTTTCAGTGAAGCAAAAAGGATCTTTATGAATCATATTAAGAGAGTATATAGAGCATGAGTAATCATTACGAAAATATATATTTACATTTAAAAAATAAATTAAAAGAAGAAGTTATGTCTAATGTTTTTGTTACTACCAGCTTTAATTATTATAAATTAGTAAAACCCACTCAAATTGTATTAAGGGGTTTTGATAAAATACCAAATGAAGTTTATGGAATAGAAGAAAAAACGGAAGTTAATGAAATAACTATAACAGGTGATACAACAAATGGAAGTGCAACTATAATGAATATAGAAAGTACTGTAAGGTTATCTGCAAATGATGAAGTATCGGGAGCGGGAATTCCAACTGGTTCTATAATTTTATCAGTGGGTGAAACTATGATAACTCTTGATAAAAATGCCACGATAACAAATACGGAGGTAGATTTAACAATTACTTTTGAAAAAGCAGAGGTATATAGAAATTGTAAAAAAAATGATATGGAATTTGAATTAATCATGGCAACAAATAGAAAAATAGGCATACTTGATTATACAGAAAAATTAGATCAGTTTTTCCTGAAGTATGGGACTATAACAGTAGACAGCCAGGAATATGATATTGATATAATAGCACCTTTTACAAATACCACAATTCCAAATTATAGTGATCTAAAAAGTGTATCAGGAAGGTTCCAGGTCAAAGAAGTCAAAATATTAGGCGATATATTTGAAAAAATAGCAAGGGTAAAAACTGTTGACATTGGTATGGAAAGTAAATAAATTAAAGATAATGGGTAGTGGAGGTAAATAATGAAATTAAAGTATACAGGGAAAGTAGTAAAGACAGTGAATTATGCGGAAGTCAAATATCTATATTTAGTTCCTGGATGTGAATGTTTGATAAGTAATAAAGATATTGAATCAGAAAGGATCCAGGCATTAATCAAATCCCATGAATTAAAAATCATAAAGACTCCTAAAGTAGATGCTGTAGATATTCCAGTTACAGATATGCTAAAAATGTATGAAGATAATATAAAAAAAGATAAAAAGAAACGGGAGCAAAAACGAAGTATAAAGAAAAAAATAAAGGATGCTTTTAAAAAACGGAATAAAGGAGGTAAATAAATATGGGACAATTTGATAGTGCAGGACATTCGATAACAGAAAGTCAGGGAGCATTCGCTCCTATACAAGGGGTCGCTCCTGGAGTAGGGGTGTTTATAGGATTTGCAGAATGGGGACCTATTGGCGAAGCAATAGAGATAACCAGTTTTGATGATGCAAAAGAAAAAATAGGCGATTTTGTAAATTATGCTTATCTTATGTTTTCTCTTTATGCTTATTTTAAAAAAGCGGGTACCGGGAAAGCCTATGTAATAAGAACAGCACATTATACTGATATAACAGATAAAGCAACATTAACAGCCATTAAAGCAAATGGATATTTAGCTGCATCCGAGGGCCCAACTAATATATTAAGGGCCTATGCAAAATATGAAGGGATAAAAGGAAATTTAATAAATGCCATTCCTACCAGGACAAATAAAATCAATACAGAAATAACTGCAGCATTGACAACTGGCGTGGATAATATTGGATTAAAAAGAATTGATGGAGTGAATATCGGCACAGTAATAAAAGTAACCGGCCAGGGAGATAGAGCAACGTATATTCATGGTACTGGTAATGGAGCATTAACATTCACAGCGATATTATATGGAACATCCGGTAATAGTATAACTATTGAATTACAGAATAATGGAATATCTAAAACATTGTCTACCGTATCCGTAACAGGTAATGCCATAGTTATTCAGCTTGCAACAGATGGAGGAGGAACCATAACAACTACTGCTACTTTACTGGCTGCGCTTTGTAATAATGATGTTGATATAAGTGCATTAATAGGATCCGTAGCAGGTGGTGATGGTTCTGGATTAATGGCCATATTAGGTGCTGCTAACCTTACAGGTGGTGGATCAAGTGCTTATAGTGTATTAGTTAAAGTTACGAATATTGTAGCAAAGAATATATACATAACAAGATTAACAGCACAAACAGGAACGATAAATTCCACTGCACCATCATTATCAAGAGATTTTAAGCTTGAAGTATATATGGGAACAGAATTAAAAGAAACACATAAAAATTTAAGTATGTATTCTGAAAATGAAGGTGAATATGCCGTTACAGTAATTGCAGAAGATAGTAAATATATTACACTTGTAGATGAAGGGGCAAGTGTTGATCCACTTGAACCTAATACAGAAAAATTATTAAGTGGTGGCGATAACGGATTAACAGATGTAGCAATGTCAGATCTGGTCGGTAGTGTCTCGGGAGAGAATGGTTTGTATGCTATGAACCCGGTAGATGAGATAATGTTACCGGCAATAGTCGAGATGCAGGGAACTATAATTGGTAATGGGATTATAGACTTTGCAAATCAAACGAATCCTAAAAAATATGTGGCAGGTGTGATTGATTTTGAATTTGGATTAACCCCTGCAGAAGCTATAACAGCTCTTCAAAATTCTGCTTTTGTAAGTAATCATGTTGAAATGTTCTACCCAAATATCAAAATAACAAATCCCAAAACGAATATGCCAAAGACTATTCCTGCCAGTGCGGTTGTAATCGGACAAACTATTAAAACAATATCAAAAGCAGGTAATGGAGCATGGACTCCACCCGCCGGTGTTGAGAATGGATTAATCGGAACAGTTGTAACTGGTTTAGAGAGTGATGAAACAAATAATAAAACATATAGAGATTTACTGTACCCGGAAAAGATTAATCCAATATATTTTAAAAAAGGATATGGATATTTACTTTACGGTATCCGGACATTAGAAGTAAGTGGCGGCGATATACCACAAATGAATCAAAGATTAACATTTTTATATTGTGAAAAATCAATTGAAGACGGAACACAGTGGGTTGAATTTTCAGATTTAGCCGATATCCCATTAGAGAAACGATTTGTAAGAAGTGTAAAACAGTTTTTAAAAACCGTATGGAGCGCCGGTGGATTAGAAGGAGCAACCGAAGAAGAGGCATTTATTATTGTGCCTGATGCAGCAAGTAGGGGAACTTCTTTATTTAAGGCAAAGATCGGCCTGGCCGTCAAGACAGCGAAAGAATTTGTATGGTTAGATTTCCAGAGAAAGAGAATATCATAAAAAAAGAATAGCATAAAGGAGGTATATAATATATGGCAAGAAAATATGATAAATTCAAATTCCTTGTAGAGATAGATGGATTTGCCGAGGCTGGTTTTATGAAAGCTGGACCTATGAAAGCAAGTGTTGAGGAAGTCATATATCGAGAAGGTGGATCTGAATTCCCTGACAAAGATCCCGGGATCGGTAATGTTGAAAATCTTATTCTGGAGAAAGGTGCAACTGATAATGATGATATGTATAATTGGTTTAAAAATATTGCAACTGGCGCAGTCGGTGAAGGTGGAGTAGATAAAAGGAATATATCTGTTGTGCAACAGGATAGAGCAGGTAATGAACTTGAAAGATGGAATAATTATAATGTATTTCCTTTATCCTTCCAGGCAGGCGATTATGATGCCAGTGATTCCAACAAAAACATAAGAAGTATCGAATTAGCAATATCAATTCCCTGGGAAAAGGGTTAAAAAGCCTAAATTACTCATTAATTAAAAAAACCGCATGGTTTACGTTTTACAGTGTTTATTTGGAGTGGTATACTGTAAAGTACCACTCCAGGTCGGAAAGTATAGCAGAGTAGAGAAAACATACTAAAAAACAGCATATAATAGATAGGAGGTAAAAGAATGGTAAAATTAGAAACCCCTGCGGGGCATAAAGTAGAGATGAGGAAAATGAAAGTATCGGAAGAAGATATTCTAACGGATATGCAACTCACCAAAGAGGGCAAAACTTTTGATAGATTATTAGAGGCCTGCATAAAATCCGAAATGCCATTAAAGAAAATGTTAATAGGCGATAGAGTTTTCTTACTTATTAAATTAAGACTAATATCGAAAGGAAATATTTATGAGGCAAGATTCAATTGTCCTTCCTGTACGGAACCATTTAAGAGTGATATTGATTTAGAAAAAATAAAAGTTCAGAAATTAAATAAAAAAAATCTAAAATTAGATGATAGTGGTAGATATGTATTCTGGACTGAACCCTTACCGGAAAGTAAAAAGAAATTTAAGTTACGATTATTGATCGGTGATGATGAAGATAAACTTTCAGAAATACGAAAAGATTATCCTAAACAATTCATGTCAAGATTATTATTGATACGAACAACAGAAATTGAAGGCGAAAAGATGAAAAATATTAATATGTTCCTGGATCTTGATTCTGAAGATAGTCAATATCTCCGAGATACCTATGATGATCATGACTGTGGAATGGACACAGAAATAGAAGTAGTCTGCCCTAATTGTTATATGACACAAACAATAAATCTTCCTATTGATCAAGTAAGTTTTTTTTTGCCCTCAAACAAGAAAAAGATAGCATAGATGATTTTGTAAGGAATTTTTTTCAAATTCCTGATAGGGAAACATTCATGGAGCAAGTTGCAATGTTAATGTTTCAGATTCCCGGGGGCGGTGGATATACTTTGAATTATAATGATGTTATGAATTTAGATGTTGAATGGAAAAAATTTCTTTTAGATGAAGCGGAAGAACGATTTGAAGATCATAAAAGAGAAATGGAGAAGTAGTAAATAATGAATAATATGGGATTAGGAATAGCAATGAACGTTACGGGAAATTTCAAGACGGCATTACAGGGAGTACATAGCAGGTGGAGTAAATTCCGCGCCGGTATAAAATCAGGTGTAGCCGGGATAAAAGTCAGAATAACCGGATTAGGGGCAAGATTCAAAACATTTAAATCTAATATGCTGGGAACATTTGCAACTGTATTAGCAGGGGCATTGGCATTTAAAAAAGTAATAGGAGTGGCGGTAAAGTTTCAGCAATCAATAGCAAATGTAGCCTCGGTATCAGGGGAAGCACAGAAAGAATTGGCTAAGATGGCTCGTGTTGCCGGGATGAATACCGTATTTAGTGCAACCGAAGCCGCGGATGCTATGTACTTTCTTGCCAGTGCTGGATTAAAGTTAAACGATATGGCAGTAGTATTGACACCTACATTAAATTTAGCGGCCGCAGCACAAATGGGAATAGCGGAGGCCACAGATTTAGTAGTAAATAATCTTAAAGTTTTTGGCGGTGATATGTCAAAGGCTAAAGAATTCACAGATGTCATGGCTAAGACCGTTGCATCAGCGAATACTGATATGGTACAACTCGGAAATGCCTTATCTTATTCCGGAGCAACTGCAAGCGTTGCTGGAGTAAAGTTTAATGATCTTAATGCAATTATAGCCACTATGGCTGATCAGGGTGTTAAAGGGACCCGGGCAGGAACACAAATCAGAATGGCATTTACAAGATTAATGAAACCAACAAGTGGAGCTGTAACAGTATTAGAAAAATATGGTATAACAACAGCGAAAATAACAAAATTACTCCCTACACCAATTAAATTATTCGAGATGTTAAATAAAGCTAATATGAGTCAAGCAGACGCTTTAACTGTTTTAGGGACCCGTCAAGCAAATGTATTTAGTATTATAAAAACCGGCATACCGAGAATGAAAGAATTACAAAAAACTTTAGAAGATGCTGGAGGTACTGCCGAGAGAATGGCATTGATACAGGTAGATACTTTAAGTGGTGCTATGAAATTATTAAAATCAGCATTCCAGGAAATCATACTTTCAGGATCGGAAGGGTTACTACCTGTATTTAAGAAAATAGTTTGGGGATTAATAAAGATAATGAGAGCTTTTATTAAACTCCCGGGACCTATAAAGGCAGTAATAGGAATTATATCATTTCTCATTCCATTAATATTAATATTGACAAAGGTAGTTATGGCTTTTGGAGTAGCCTTTAGTGTAGCTATTTGGCCAATCACATTAGTAGTGTTAGCAATTGCAGCATTAATAGCAGCAGCATATCTGATAAAAAAACATTGGGAGCCAATAGGATTTTTCTTTAGAGAATTATGGAATGCAATATCTTTAATTTTTTTAACTGAAATTAAAAAGATAATAGAATCAATAAATACTTTAGGTTCTGCATTAGGAATGACAAAGATAGTTTCTGTAAAATGGGTAGAAGAAGAAATAGGAAAGACAAAAGAGCGACAATATATATTAGCTGAAGAAGTAAGAATGGCAACTTTAAGACGGGAAGCTGCAAAGAAAGAGAAAGAAGCCGAAGAGATAAAGAATGCATTAACGGATGCCATAAAGGGAGCAAAACCACCTGAAGTAACTGTAAATAACGAGGTTAATATAGGAAATGAAAAAGTACATGAATCTCGAAAAGATTATATTAAAGAATACAATTTAAGAAATTTTGTATTTGTGAGGTAAAAATTGAAAGTCAAAATAAAAGGATTATTACTTCCAGAAGAAGATCTTCCTATTCCATTTTTATATAATCCGGTTGAAATAGCTGACAATAAAGATACTGATTATTCTGAAATTAAACCGTTAGGATATGGAGATCCACATTATCATTTTATAGCCGGAGGCGGGAGAACTGTTGATTTTAATTTACATTTTAATGATAATATATTACAATATGGAACTTTAGAATTATTAGTAAAGTCAATAAGGAATTTACAATATCCGAGTAGAGAAGTAGGCATGATAAAAAAAAGTCCGCCAACAATTACTTTTATATTTGGAGTATTTGTAATGAGAGGGAAAATAGTAAGTACCAAGATATTAAGAAAACGATTTGGTGTTTTTCTCAACCTCAAAGAAGTAACTATTGCAGTTACTATGAAACAAACCCCGAGGCCACAGGGAATATTAGGATTTACATTAACATGATAAGAAAATCAAGATATGATGATGATATGAAAATCAGGCAAGACGATAATGTACTATATGAGCGAAGAGATCCGGTTGAATTAGAGAGTGGTGATGAAGTAATAAAATACAGAACAAATGAAAATGAACAATTAACTGATATAGCACATACTTTATATCAGGATTCTAAATTGTGGTGGGTTATTGCAGATATTATTAATGTTAGTAATCCATTTGATTCATTGAAACTAAAAACAAATATAATAATATTACCAACATTAAAAACAGTAATAGAGAGGATATTATAATGGTCAGGGACACACCTGCATTCAGTTTACGAATGAAAGGAAAAAGTATTGATGAAGAGCTATTAAGACGTGTTACTTTTTATGAATATGAGGATTCTGAAGCAATGGATAAAGTAACAATAAAATTTGATAATTTAGATCTCACAATTGATGAAAATATCTTTTTTGAATTAGGCAATTTAATAGAAACTAAATTTGGTTATGTAAATGAATTAAGCCAAAATAGAGTAATGATAATAAAAAAAATAAATGGACTTAAAGAAATTATAGTTGAAGCATTTGAAGGCACATTACAATTTGACACCCCGGGTAAAGGGAGAGTATTAAAAGATAGCACATTAGATAAATTAGTAAAAGAAATAGCAGATACTTATAAATTAAAATATACAACAGAAGAAAGAAAAGATGTATCAGGGAATATATTAACATTCGATTATATTCAACCAGAGGAATGCCCGGATATGTCATTCCTGGCAAGCGTTGGTAGGGAGATAGGTTATAAAGCATGGATAGAAACAGATACATTATTTTTTATGCCAAGAAAATATTGGCAATCACCGTATATGAAATTCGTGTATTATGGAGATGAAGGTCAAGTTTTAGACTTTGATCCTGAGAATACAAGTATTGATAAAAAATCAAAATTGAGCACTGCCAATATTGATATTAAAAGAAAAAAAATCTACGCACTTACTGAAGATGGTTCAAATAGTAAAGTAATAAGATTAACAAAAAAAAATTATAATTATTATATGCAAGATAAAAGAAAACATACTATTACCGGTGTTAGAAGGGTTATTATTGCCAACTCAAAAAAGGAAGCAGAAAATAAATTATTAGGTATGTATAATACAGAGATGGAAGATCAAATGAGAGCAGCAATGCCGGTAATAGGCGAACCTAAATTAGTGTCAAAAAGAATAATAGAGGTTCATGGTGTAAAAAGATATTCAGGTAAATATTTTGTTGAGAAAGTAATTCATACTATAAGTGAGAATGGATATATAAGTAAGGCATACCTTGTCAGGAATAGTGAATTTGATGATGATGTTGGAAGATTTTCACAGGCAGTTATAAGCACATACGTAAATAAAAACAGATTAAATGTGAAGCAATTTTTTAAGAAATATCCTAATTCAATTTATAAAAAATTATATGGAAGTTAAACTATGACTGGTTATTTAGGAAAATTTAGAGGAATAGTTTTTGATAATATGGATCCTGAAAAGATGTTACGAATAAGAGCAATTGTGCCGGCAATTAGTGATAAACCTTTGAATTGGGCACTGCCATGTAAAGATGATCTCGGTAAGGATAGTGGTGATATTAAAATTCCAGGTGAAAAAGATGGAGTGTGGATTGAATTTGAAGGCGGTGATACTAATTATCCTATTTGCGTGGGAATGTGGGCAGCCAAAGGAGATATACCAGATGAATTTTTAGCTAATTATAATCAAAAGAATAGAGTAATAAAAGATAAAAATGGTAACAAAATTATTATGAAAGATGGCAAAATAATAATAATATCGTCAGGAGATATTGAATTAGGAGAAGGTGCAATAGAAAAACTAATTAAAGGGGAGGTATTTCAAACATGGGTAAATTTACATTCACATCAATCCCCCTTTTTGTCATTACCGACAGGCCCGCCGTTAATACAAATGGATAATACGAAGTTATCAGAAAAGAATAAAACAAGTTGAGGTAAATTATGAGTTTAGATAAAGCAACATTAAAAACGACATTTGTAACAATTTTTATGAAAGATAGAAGTGGACAATCTAAGACAGATGCGATTAATGATGCGTCGCAAGAGTTGGCAGATGCAGTTGATACATTTACGAAGACAGGAGAGGTCAATACGACAGTAGGATCAGGGATTCCTTGTACAGTTAATTCCGTTTCACATAACGGGGCTACAACAGAGACTGGGAGCGGAGAAGGTAATATTACATAATTGGAGGAAAGATTGGAAGAATTAAAAGGATTCCTTTTTCCATTCAAACGTGGCGCGGATGGAAATTTCATGTTTGGTGGCGGTAATGATCTTACAAAATCAGATCTAAAAACGGTTGTCATGATAGATAAAGGAGAAAGACCAATATTAAAAGATATAGGTAGTATTATTAGTAAAGCACTTTTTGGATATGTAGATAATATCAGTTCACAGTCGTTGGTAAAAAGTTATTTATTAGATCCAATTAGAGAAAATGTCCCGAATGTAATTGTAGAGGAAGAAGATATAACTATGAAAGAGATTAAAGCGAAGCCAACTGAAAATGAAAAAAATGTATTATTAGTACGGATAGAATACGAAAGTACATTAAATGAATTAAAAGATAATGTAGAAATACCTTTTATACTGGAGTAATAAAATGAATGATAAAGTAACAATAACAGAAATAAGATTTGAGATCAACAGTGATTTTACAACTTGTAAAATTTGGTTTAATAGCGAAAATCCTATTTTAACACAAACTTATAGAAGTAAAAGTTTTCCAAAAAGCATGAGTGTTGTAGATATTTTGCAAAAAGAAGTTCCAAACTATTTGTTATGGGAGTAAGATATGGCAAGAACATTAAGTTATACGTCCAGGGATTTTGATAGTTTATTTGCTGAATTAAAGGTAAAGGCTAAAGAGTTCTTTCCTGATTGGACAGACTTTTCAAACAGTAATCCTGGGGTAGTAATGTTAGAATTATATGCACTGGTAGGAGATCAATTACATTATTATGAAAATAGAAATATTAATGAAGGATTCATAGGAACAGCTAAACGAAAAAAGAGTATGATAGCATTATGCAAATTGATTGATTATTTTTTATCAACTCAATTCCCGGCCAGTGTAACATTAAAATTTACATTAGATGAAACACCTGCAGTAGATGTATATATACAGCCGGGAGACGTGGTAAG
>SDBV01006353.1_pt1 | contig 16406 bp, 14 predicted proteins | sample 2277081 | NCBI WGS metagenome assembly SDBV01 (sample SAMN10402039, study PRJNA504765) | marine sediment metagenome | isolation source: marine sediment core GS10_PC15, 223 cmbsf | place: Arctic Ocean: Southern Knipovich Ridge | collected 2010
CCCAGAGGTCACGCGAATTGAACGCCGCCGACGCCGCAGCCAGCAGCACCATGACCGCAGCGAATGCCGCCATGGCAATGCCAGGAACGACCGTGGCGATGTGCTGCAGTTTGACCAGCGCGACCAGCATGCCGAGCATCAGCACTTCGATCATTCCCCATGGAGCAATGTGCCGCAGCACTCGCAGGACGCTCTCGGGCCGGCGGGGAAAACCGCCAAACTGCAAGGGCAACAGCAGATAGATCAGTGCCGCGAGATTCAGCGACGGCATCAATAGCGTCGTCACGAACACAAGACCCGCTATCGGCCACATCCCCCCGGCATACAGCGCCGAAGCCGCCCCGAACAGCGTGGTTTCGACAAGCGTTCCCTTGAACTGGACTCCGACCACGGGAAAGCAGTTGGCCACCGCAAACAGAACGGCAGCGGCTACGGCGAGCGCCAGGGCGCGGTTGTGGTTCACGGGCATCCGGTAAAGGAGCGCGTCGCAACGCCGGCAATGCGCGGCGCCACCCTCGACGAGCCGCGGCTCCCATTGGAGATAGTCACACTCGTGACAGGCGATCAAGCGGGCTGTATTCATTTTCGGCATCGGCAAGCGGGCACGGGAGCCATGAGCGCAGCAGGCGCCTCTGACACCCAGGGGCGGTGCTCGCGCGTTCAAACGTGCGCTCTGGGTCCCCCACCCCGCCCCGGATTCGACTACTTGAATTGCGCAACCAGTGCGTCAGCCCCCTTCTCAATCCCGGTCTTCGACGCACTCAACGAACCGAAGCTCGCACCGATGTTGTAGGGATTCGGATATTGCTTGGTCACATAAGCGCTGAGCAGCCGGTTGCTCGACGAATCGTAGATCTCGACCGCGTAGATCACGGAGCCGGTGAAAGCGCCTTCCTTGCCGCGCACGGTCTGAGTCACGTTGTACAAGCTGCCGGCAATATCGAAGCGCGAGAACGTGCTAAGCACCGGGGTACTGGTTTTCGCGCCAGTCAGGATGAGCTTCAGGCGCAGCGTGCCCGCACCGGCCTGCGTTGCCGGTTCGAAACGGGTCCGCAATTTTTCCGCGAACTCGGTTTGCATGTAGCTCGCGAGGGCCGCCTTGTCCGCGTCCTGCATGTCGCCGAACTGGTTATCCGCGCCTTGATAAATCGTCACCGGGTCGATGATCAGCTTCGTGTACTTCTGCCACTCGGTCTGCGGTGCGAAGCGGTACGGCACGCGGCCGGAATCGTCCTGCGAATTGGGCCGCAAATACGGCGCCGAAGCGAGACCTGAATACGCGACGGGTGTCACGCTGGCGCACCCCATCAGAGCGGCGCAGAGAGCCGCCAGCACCAGGTGTAGCGGTTTGATTGACTTGAGCATGTGTTTCTCCGGTTGCGGTTTCGCCCCTGCTCTCTCGGAGACCCAGGAACGACAGTTCGTATCGAGGCGCCAGACTAACACCGCCAATTCAAGATGTAAACCGACCAGACGGTTTGTTTCTTGGATGAGCCTCGAAAAAACTGCTTCGGGAGAGGGCTATGAGGAGTCTGCCAGGAGCGCCCGCAGGCTGGGGCGCTCCGTTCTTCGGCAGCTTAGGTGCGGCTCGGCGCGCGGGTGATGCGCGGCTTCTTTTTCACTTCGACGGGCGCCTCGGTGCACGACGTCCACCGGCTCTCGTCGAGCAGGCGCTCGAACAGGCGCGCGCGCTCCTTGTCGGAAAGCGGGCTCATGCCAAGCCGCGCGGTGAACAACAGCCCCCAGGCGGCCGTCCAGCGCAGCAGCGCCAGGTCGGGGTCGGCCGCCTCGGCCTTGATATGCTTGACCTTCGCGCCGCTGCGATCGCGCATGGCCGACAGGAGTGCGGGGTCTTCGACCAGCGCCGCGAGAATCGCGAAGCCCCCGGCGTTGTGACTGCCGCTGGCTTCGCGCATGGTGGCGATTTCCGCGGCAAGATTCGGCTCGGTCTTCGTCGCCCCCTCGGCCGTCAGATACCGGCGGTAAAACGCGTCGAAATGGTCGATGTCGTGCTCGAGCAAGGCTTTCAGCACGTCGCCTTTGGTGCGGAACTGGTGCATCAGCCCGCCTTTGCTGATCCCGCTTTCCCGCGAGATCGCATCGAACGTGAGCTGTCCCGGGCCGTCACGCGCAATGATCGTGAACGCCGCCTGAATGGCGGCCTGGCGGGAGCGTTCGGAACGGGTTGGATTATCCATGATGTCTCAGGGGTGGCTGCGCCGCGCATGTTGCTGGAAGAAAAGTAGCCGGGCATGCCAGCGCTTCTTCAGGCTGAACGACGCTTCTCATGTGAAGCGCCAGCCTAACACCATGCCTCGTACAGGTAAACCGGCCGGGCGGTTTGTATGTTAACCAAGCGAGGCCCGATTCCTCGACGGAATATCTGAAGCTAGCTTGCCCTTCCCCTCAGGACGCGCGGGGATAGGCACCCCACCACGCACACCTTACCGGCCTCACGCCCCTGTGGCACATGCCATGTCATCGGCAGCGGCGCTCTCACAGAAACGACCGTTGCGGGTGGACCCGGTAAAACGGCAACGCATGCCGCGCTTAAATGGATTTAACAATTTCATACGCCAGTCTTGCGTTGGCTACCGTGATTTCGCATATATTTACATTAAACTTACCTAACATTACAAAACACACCGAAGAATCTTTCAAGAAATTCCAAGTTCTATCAAAAAAAGTTTGACAGCGAGATTTCTTCCTCCTATCTTTTGACCACTCAAAACCCATTTGTCACCTCCTTATTAGAATCCATACCTGCCAGCGAGGTTCACCGATAATTCATGCAGCGCGCATTGTTGCGCGGATAAATCGCACCCGGAAAAGTTTTCCATAGTGACGGCAGTATTTACCAGGTCCACCTTGGTGGTTTGTGGAGAACTGCGAACAGGGAATATTTATTTTCCGAATAAATATATATTCATTTCGACTTTGGCGAATTGGTTTGGCGCTGTGGAACACGAAGTCTGTCGAGCTTATCCGACAGGCATCTGCTGCATTATTTCGACTGGATCAAGCAGGGCAAGGTAGCTCGATAGGCGGTATCGGATTCATATCCGAAGATTGTATCAATGGCGGATTTATCGGCGCCGGATATTAATTTTTCACAAAAAATCACGCACCAGAATTTTTTATTCAAAATCGGCTCATACCATATAAATAGCAATCCTAACTTAAATAACAAATTTACAATTCACAGCCAAAATTCACACGGGAGATAGTTTATGCCGAACTGAGGTACCTGGTTCTTACTGTGGTAATGCGTGAGATTACATGCCTTCATGCGTGCGCTATACGAATTGCATCATGCTTTCAATGTATCGATATGCTGGTTCTTCGCCACTATCCTGGAGCTTAAACAATGAAGAAGGTTATGCAAGTCAATAGTGTATTTTCCAGAGATTTCACCAGGGCGCTATTGCCCCTGGCCATTGCCGCGACCCTGATACCCATGTCCGCGCAGGCGGCGGATTCCTGGGTTGCGACCCGGACCGGAGCTTTCCTCGTGCCCTCCGCGCAAGCTGCCAGTACGGCGGTGCAGCCCGAGGCGAGCAATGCCGCCGCCGCATCCACCGGTTATACGCTCGGCAATACCGCAGCCGAACTCAGCAACACTCTGGTCACGCCGCTTGAAATCAGCCAGCCGCTGCATATTACGGTGGTGCTGAAAGGCCGTAATGATGATCAGCTCAACGCCTTGCTGCTCGAGCTTAACCAGCGGGGTAGCGCGAATTACCACAAATATCTGACGCCGCAGCAATTCAAGGCCCGCTTCGCACCGACCGATGCCCAGGTTCAGGCAGTCGTCGCTCACCTGAAGGCCAACGGTTTCAGCAATATCACGGTATCGCCAAATAACCTGCTGGTTTCGGCGGACGGCAATGCCAATAATGCGCAGAGCGGCTTTCACGCGAGCCTGAAGCGCTTTACGTACCGCGGCAAGCAGGCGTTCGCCAACGACTCGGCAGCGCTGATCCCCGCGTCGTTGAGCTCGTCGGTTGATTCCGTGCTCGGCTTGCAGAACGCAGTCGTACCGCATCGGTTGAATCATCGTGTGGTTCCGGCCAATCTGGCCATTGAACCCGAAAAGACCAAGACGAACGCGGCTGCGGCGCAGGTTGGGCACCAGCCGACGGACTTTGCCAAGATCTACGATGCGAGCGGCTTGCCGGCCGCCACCAACACCACGGTGGGCATCATTACCTGGGGCGACATGACCCAGACGATTTCGGATCTGAACACCTTCACGTCGAATGCGGGTCTGCCTACCGTGAACACCTCGGTGGTGCCGGGAGGCCAGGGTACGCTCGCCGACGACGGCGATCCGAGCGAGTGGGATCTGGATAGCCAGGACATCATCGGCACCTCGGGCGGAGTCCAGCAGCTCATTTTCTACGCCGCCATCAACGGTGACAGCAATGACGACGGCCTGACCGACGCGACCTTGACCTCGGCCTACAACACCGCCGTGACCGACAATGTAGCTAAGGTCCTCAACGTCTCGTTAGGCGAAGACGAATCGGCGGCGAACCCGGACGGCTCGCTGGCAGCCGACGATGCGGTCTTCAAGCAGGCAGTGGCCCAAGGTCAGATATTCTCCGTGGCAGCGGGCGACGCCGGCGTGTATCAGTGGTCCACTTCGCCACAAGGAGCGCCCGGCTATATCGGCACGTACAACGGCAGCAGCGTCAAGACCACCATCAACCTGTCGAAGTACAGCGTGTCGACGCCGGCAAGCTCACCGTACGTGGTCGCCGTAGGCGGTACGACCTTGTCGACCACCAACACCACCACGTGGGCAGGCGAAACCGTGTGGAACGAAGGCGTGGCCTATGCCGATCTCGACAGCAACGGCAACCCCGTCGACAACGCCGTGCGTATCTGGGCAACCGGGGGTGGCGTCAGTCTGTTTGAAACCGCGCCGAGCTGGCAAACGGCGGCATTGGGAAGCTCGGTTACCAAGCGGGTCGTACCGGACGTTGCGTTCGATGCGGCTTCCGCAACCGGCGCTTATATCGTCATCAATGGCCAGACGAATCAGCTCGTTGGCGGCACAAGCCTCGCTTCGCCGATTTTCGTCGGTGGCTGGGCGCGTGTCGAATCGGCCAACAACAACAGCCTGAGCTTGCCGACGGCCAGTTTTTATCAGACCTTCCCGAGCAACAAGACGTCGATCCACGATGTGACCTCAGGCAACAACGGCTATAGCGGTCACGGTTACAACGCCAAGGCTGGCTTTGACGACGACACCGGTTTCGGCAGCCTGGATTTCACCAAAGTAAACACTTCTTTGGCTCAGTAATCGCGGCGCGCGGCTGATTGCTTCTTCGCCTCAAGAGGATGACTGAGGCGTTGAAGATGTCTGCTGGATTGAACACCCCGATTGAACACCCCTTCTCGAAGGGGTGTTTTTTTATCTGTAAACCCTACCCCCGGGGCACGAAAGCGAACGCGCTTATCGAAGACCCAGAGCCAGCTCCACAAACTGCATGGCCCGCGCATTGGCGTCGCGATACCGGTGAGCGATATACAGCGCGGTGACGGTATCCGTCTCGTCCAGATGCCGGAACACAACCCCCGGCACGGTGATGGCCTGGAGCGACGAAGGCACGAGCGCAATGCCCAACCCGGTCGCGGTCAGCCCAATCAGCGTGGAAGCCTGCTGCGCTTCCTGCACGACCTGAGGTTCGAAGCCACGCTTCGCGCATAACGCGACTGTCTGCTCATACACGGCTACCCCCGCCTGCCGCGGATACGCAATAAACGGCTCGTCGCGCAGATCTTCAAGCTTGATCGAGCCTGCATTGGCGAGCCGGTGTCCAGCGTGCATTGCAAGCAATAGCGGCTCCTCCAGCAACGGCGTGAACACCAGACCGGTGGGTAGCACACTTTCGGGCAGCCGCAGCAAGCCAACATCGATCTCGCGCTGCTCGAGCGCCTCGATCTGCAGCGATGACGACAACTCCAGCAGCGTGATATTGACCTTCGGCCGTTGCGTCCGGTACGCGTGAATCAGGCGCGGAAAAAACGGCGACAGCGTCGACGCGTTGGTAAAACCCACGCGTAGGCGCCCAACGTCGCCGCTGACGGTCTCCCACACGCTTTCCTTCGCGTGTTCAATGCGCGCGAGAATCGCCCGCGCGTCGTCGAGCAGCGCGAGCCCGGCCTCGGTCAACGCCACGCTGCGGCGGGTGCGGTGAAAGAGCCGCGCGCCGAGATCCGCTTCCAGCGCCTGGATTGCGAGGCTGAGCGGAGCCTGGGTGATGCCGAGCCGCTCCGCGCTGCGCCGGAAGTGCAATTCCTGCGCGAGGACCACGAAATACTCAAGGTGCCGGATATTCACTGATTTACTCTGCAAATCAATAAGTTGATTTCAGAGAATAGATCAAAACTGTCCCAGCGACGATACTGTATTCCACCAACACAACGATGGAGACGACATGAACGGTGCGGAACTGGTCGAACGTCTGCGCGAGCGGCACAAGATCATTGCGCTGGGCATCCGGGCATCGCGGACGGCGGATGCCGTGCGCTGGGCCAAGGCTGCCGGCTATGACACGATTTGGATCGATATGGAGCACAGTTCGCTACCGGTCGATACGGTCGCCCAGCTCGCCTCTTGCGCCGTCGACCTCCGCCTGATGCCGTGGGTACGTGTGCCGGAACGCGACTACGGCACGATCAACCTGGTACTCGACGGCGGTGCGCTCGGCATCATCTTGCCGCGTGTCGAAACGGCCCAGCAGGCGCGCGATGCGGTCATCGCCACGCGCTTTCCGCCGCTCGGGCAGCGCTCGCAGCTCGCCACGCTGCCCTATGTGCATTACGAAAAACTCCACCCGCGCGAAATGAACCGGCGCCTTAACGAGGCGACCGTACTCAAGGTGCTGATCGAAAGCCGTGCCGGCGTTGAGGCCGCCGATGCGATTGCCGCGGTGGATGGCGTAGACGTGCTGGCGCTCGGTTGCAATGACCTCTCGGCGGATATGGGGCACACCGGCGAGTCGGCCCACCCCGAGGTGGTGGCAGCCTGCCGCCAGGTGATCGCCGCGGCGCAGCGGCACGGCAAGGTCGTGATCGTCGGCGGGATGCCGGAGTGCGAAGCGCTGAACGATCTGCGCCGCGACGGTGCGGCCCCCTTCATCTTCGGCGGCATCGACAGCGACGTTTTCCTCGCAGCGCTGCGCGAACGCGCGGAACAGGCTCGCGCTCTTTAATAAACCTTATTTTTCTACCATGGCAGAAACCCCGCTGATTTCCACTCCGATGCGCGACTGCGAAACGCTGTCGCGCCCGTCGTTCATCATGCCGCCGCTCGCCTGCGATGCGCACATGCACGTGTTCGGGCCACTCGACAAATACCCCTGCGTGGCGCATCCGCACTACACGCTGCCCGACGGTAAGCTCGCGTATTACTTGCAGTTGATGGGCAGATTGCAGCTCAAGCGTTTCGTGATCGTGCAGCCAAGTTTCTACGGCACCGACAACCGCTGCATGATCGATGCGCTGCACGTCGCAGGCTCGATTGCACGCGGCGTGGTAATGATCGACGAGGGAACCGATGCCGCGACACTCGACAGTTACCATGCGGCAGGCGTGCGCGCGGTGCGGCTCGACCTGTTTGCACGCTCGGGCCTGCCGACCGGCGACATCCAGCAATACATCGCACGCATGGCACGTCTTTGTTCGAGCCTGGGCTGGCATGTGCAGTTCTATGCGCCCGGTTGGGTGGTACGCAATCTGATTCCGTTTCTCGCCGACGTGCAGACTGAGTTCGTGATCGACCACATGGGTTACATGCTCGAAGAAGATGGCCTGACGCCGGCCGACTTCGAACGCCTGCTTGGTTTGCTGAAAGACGGCCATTGCTGGCTGAAACTGAGCGCACCTTACCGGATCGCCAAACATCGCGGTTACGAGGCGGTCGCACCCATGGCCGAGGCCATCATCAAGGCCGCTGCGCACAAGGTGATCTGGGGTTCGGACTGGCCGCATATTCCGGATTCGACCCGCGACACCGGCGAACTGCTGAATCTGCTGGGCGCATGGACCGGCGACCCGGCTGTGCAGAAGCTGATTCTGTCCGACAATCCCGCGCGTCTGTTCGATTATTGAGGCGGCCCAATCCATCATGCCCTACCAACCCAACGCAGCGTTCGCCGGTCTGTTTCGCGCGTTCACGTCGGACCCACAGAGTATTGGCGCGCATCTCACACAGCAGATGGCGCAACAGCAACGCGACGATCCGCTATTGGTGTCCACCGGCAGCGATATCGTGCTGTTTCCGGGCGCGGGGCGCGCACCGGCCATCGAGAGCTTTCGCAAATCGACCCGCGGCTTTATCGAGTTGACGGCTGTCTCGCATCTGCCACTGGCGCTTGCGTATCTGGCGCGCATGCGAGAAGTGTCGCCGCACGACGGCAGTTGGCAAAGCGACGCGGCGCGCTTGCGCGACCACGCCCAGCAAACCCGCGCGGCGAATTCGCTCGCGCTGTGGCGCGATCATGTCGCCGTCGATAGCTTCGCCGGGCACGAGCAAAAGATTGCCGATCTGGTCGACTACACCTGCGGTGTCACGATCGATCTGCTCGATCGCGCCCAGAAAGATCACTCTTTGTTGAGCTTCGCGTACCTGAACGACGCGTACTTCGCCGCATCGCCCACGAACGCCTTGCCGATACCGATGAACGACGTGATGTTCGCGACCTTCGGGCTCGCCTTTCTCGACATCGTCTATCGCATCGGCAACTGGTTGCGCGCACAATCAATCGACTGGAACCGTCTGATGGTGCTAGTCAGCGGCCAATCGGGCAGGCCGACGGCCGGCACCACGTGGGCGACCAACAACATGTGCTATCTGGTGTGGTGCGCCTCGAACCGCACGCTGCTGCCGGAGCGCATATTCGTCGCGCCGCATGCGCCGTCGTTCTCGGTCGCCGAGTTACCCGATGCGGCAGGACTCGCGGAACTGGAACGCACGTACAGGGACTTGTGGCTGAACACCCGCGCGAGTATCGACGTTGCCCGCGCCCTCTTTCCCGAACAGCGCCCTTACCAATTCGATCCCTCGCCCGCTGACGGCATGCCGCCAATCACGTCGATCGACGACCGCGACGCGACCGCCGCGCGTCTGCGACGCATCATGGAGGACCCCACCCAGCTGCTGTCCAATTGCGTCGCCGATTACATCGTCGACCAGTTGCACAGCAACGGCAACCAGGCGCAAAACGTTGATATACCCGGCTTTACGAACGTGACATATCCGCGTCGCGAGCTGTCCTGATAGCGCGTCAGCAGGAGAGCCGACACGACCCGCGCGGCAGGGCATCCGCGCGGACCACAAAAAAACGCCCTTGATGAAGGAGACACGCCTCATGAATCCACTTGCACGAGAGCCGTCTGCAGGTCTGCCGGTCAACCACGTGCTGCGCATTACGCTCGTGTGTTTTGCCGTATCGATGATCGATGGTTTCGACACGCTGATGCTGTCATTTGTCGCACCGCTACTCGCCAGATCGCTGCAGATCGATCACGCCACCCTTGGCCGCATCTTTGGTGCGGGGTTCATCGGCACGGTGTTGGGCTCGCTGATCGTCGGGCCGCTAGCCGATCGCTTCGGGCGCAGGCCGATGCTCCTGCTGGCGCTCAGCATCACCGGCGTTTTCACGCTGGGATGTGCATTTGCGACGTCAGCGACGATGCTGGCCACGCTGCGGTTCATTGGCGGCCTGGGCATGGGCGGCGCCATCCCTCCCGTCGCAGCGATCACGGCCGAAAGCAGTTCGCCGCAACGCCGCTCGACACTGGTGATTCTGATGTTCATCGGCTTTCCGCTTGGCGCGGTGGTGGGTGGAGCCATTACCGCGGCCTTGATGGTGCGCTTCGGCTGGCAATGTGTCTTCCTGATGGGCGGAGCCTTTGCGTTGCTTGTGCTGATTCCAGTGCTGCTTGTGATCCCCGCACGCGCCCTCCCCCGCGACGACCAGACTGCAACACAACGGCAGCCGACAGCAAGCCGCCTGCAAATGATTGGCGGCCTCTTCACTGGCGGACGGCTCGCGGCAACGTTGGCGCTCTGGTTCGGTGTGTTGTCGAGCATGATCCTGTCCGGCTTTCTGGTCAGCTTCATGCCGACCATGCTGAACATGAGCGGTGTCGAACCGGGCCGCGCGGCGCTTGGCTCAGTGGTGCTCAATCTCGGCGCGGTCGGTGGCGCGCTCGTGCTGTCGACCGCTGTCGGCAAGCGCGGGCCATTCGTGCCGGTGTCGCTGTCGTTTCTGGGTGGTGCGGTTTTGACTGTGGCGCTCGGCCACATTATCGGCGCAGGAAACCTCGCGTTAGCGATGCTGTTTGCGGTGGGTGCGTTTCTGGTTGGCGGGCAGTTGACCTTTCCCGCTATCGCCAGCCATCTTTTTCCCGCCGAGGTGCGGGCAGCCGGTATCGGCTGGGCGCTCGCCATTGGACGCCTCGGTTCGATCATCGGGCCGGTGGTCGGCGGCATCCTGCTGTCGCGGCATCTACCATTCGACACCCTCTTCCTGCTGGCGGCCGGCCTCGCTATAGCCGCTGCGCTCGGTATCGCACTCGCCAACCGGCTGCGACCGCGTGAAGAAAATGGACCGGTCGCGCCGGGCAGGTCTTTTGCAATCGCTGGTACTGAGTTGGGAGAAGCCGCTAATGGCAAACATTGAATCGGGTAGCGGTCTGCTCACGCCGCTGCAACAACTGCCCACCAGCGGCGCGCGCGCCGTAGAGGTCTTTACGACCGACGAGGGAATCTTCCTCGCGGTGCCGCAACTCGCCCGCGACATCCCCGGCGAAGCGCCGTACATGAACGCCGGCGACAGCGACATTGAAGCGCCCATCTACCGCTGGCAGGACGGCCGCTTCGTCGCGCATGAAACACTACCCTTACCCGGCGGCGAAGATCTCGAATACTTCGAGATCGACGGCCGGCGTTTTCTCGCGGCAGCAGGAATTCGCACCGGCAAGGGACCGTACGACCTCGATACCGATGCCGTCGTGTACGAACGCATCGCTCATGCATGGGCGCCGCTGCAGCGCTTTCCTGTATTCGCGGCAAAGCAGTGGGTTGCCTTCTCGTTCGACTCGCGACACTTTCTCGCGCTGGCGCAAGGCGTGGTGGTGGATGGCGTCGTGCCCAAACATCCACGCGATTCGTGCTTGTTCGAATGGAACGGCGAGCGCTTCGAGCCGTTTCAGACTTTCGACGGACAGTGGGGTTACAACTGGGCATTCGTCAGTTTTGGCGGCGAGCATTATCTTGCGTACGCGGATCACGTAAGCGGATCCCGGGTGCTGCGCTGGAACGGCACGCAGTTCGCACCGCTGCAAACGTTCAGCGAAAACGGCGGACGCGCCTTCCGCTTCTTTGAAGCGCAAGGCGCGTTATGGATGCTGCACGCCAATCTGCTTAAACACACCACGCTGTATCGCTTCGATGGCGCGCAGTTCGTCGACGTACAAACGTTAGGCGGTGCGGGTGGACGCGAACTGTGCCTGATCGACGGAAGGCATGGCCACTATCTGGTGCGTGTATGTTTTATCACGGGAACACCTAAAGCGCCGCTTGTACTGCAGCAGTCGGAGATTTTCAGGTGGCAACGGGACCGCTTTGACCTCGTCGGCGAGTTCGCCACTTCCGGCGCAACCGATGCCGCGAGCTTTGCCGTCGGCGATCAACATTACCTGGTCGTCAGCAATAGCCTGAGCGAAAGCGTCCGGTTCCGCACGGACTCGACGCTATTCCGCTTCGACGGATAACGCCCACACCGCAACGTCACTCGCGCCCGGAGGCCCACCGGGCGTCCCCAGGCGGGAACAGATATCCCTTTAGCACGGGAGGGCGCCGTTTTGCCTGAAAAAATAACGATCGGAGACTATCAATGAAAAAGTACGCCTTGAGTACCGCTGCCTTTCTTGCAATGGCAAGCCCCGCTGTTCACGCGCAAAGCAGCGTGACGCTGTACGGCATTATCGACGCGGGCATTACCTACTTCAGCAATCTCAACAGTCATTCGGCATTCGTCGCCAACGACGGATCGATCCAGTCGAACCGTTGGGGCCTGCGCGGTATCGAGGATATCGGCGGCGGCTCGCGAGTCATCTTCGACCTGGAAAACGGCTTCAATCTTTACTCCGGCACGATGGTGCAATCGGGCGTGCTGTTCAGCCGCCAGGCGTGGCTGGGCATCGCAAACGACAGGTTCGGCAGGGTCACGCTCGGCAAGCAGTACGACTTCTTCTGGGACAACCTCACACAGTTTGCGATGGGCTCAACCGCCGGTCAGTACTCGTGGCATCCCGGCGATTTCGATCATCTGGCAGGTACGTTGCACATCAACAATGCCGTCAAATACACGTCATCGAACTACGCGGGATTTCAGGCCGGCGCATTATATGCGTTTCCTTCGCAATCCGTATCGGCTGGAACAGGACGGGTCATTGCGTTCGGCATGCGTTATTCGCACGGGCCGCTGGACCTGGGCGCCGCGTACACCGACACACACGACCTCGGTCTGAACGGACCGAGCCAGGCCGGCACCACCTTCTTCCCTAACCTGCCTGCCACGCCGGTTCTTGCGGACAGTGTCAGCAGCCTGGGCGTAGGCGGCAGCTATCACTTTGGCGTCAGTTTGACGCGGCTGCTTTTCACCGACACGCATTTCCGCATCGCCAACGACAGCGGCTCGATGCCCACCTATGAAGTGAATGAAACGTTCCAGTTCACGCCGGCAACAACGGTGATGGGCGGCTACTGGTATAGCAAGCTCGGCTCGCAAAAGTGGCAGAACGCGACGTTACTGCTCGACTACTCCTTATCCAAGCGCACCGACGTGTACACCAGCGCGACGTATCTGCGTGCCACAGGCGGTGCGGCGCCGGTGTTTCTTGGCGGGGGCGCTGCACCGGTGTTTGCCAATGGCATCTATGTCGGCTCGGGACAATCTTCGACTGCGGTGCGGGTGGGGATTCGCACCTTGTTTTAGGGTGGGTCAGCCAGCAGAGGGGAACGTGGCGTATCGAACGCCACCTCCACCGGACTGCAAAGCACGAAAGCCCTCCGTCAGAAACAAACGGTAAGGTCAGGTCAAAAAACTTTGCTGTCCTGCGTGAGTCTGTATCCACCATTACCACATGATGTGATTCGACATGCGCGCACCAATAGTTGGGATCGTTCTTGCAGCATTTTTTTGCGCCCTGGCGATGGCGTCATGCGATCCGGAAACCACTGAAGATTTCATGTTCAATGACGACAACTACAGTGCGAATCAGCAGGAAGCATGTTTTGAACGGGCGCACTACCCGCTGGGCCTCTGGACCGCTGTTCACGGCGACTTCTATCATGGTTTCGGAAGATTGCAGGCGACCTATGACCGCTACCACTTCAGCTACATTGACACGATCAATGCTGCGACGACACTTCCCATGGAAAGTCTGGCGCTTGAGGGGACTCAACACCCGCCCAGCCAACTGAACCGTCCGGATCCCGGTGTGCCTGCGGGCATTTCTGAAGCGTCACAAACGGGTCGGCCCTAAGCGAGCGCCGCGCTGCTGCTGATCCTGCTCCTGCGATTCGAACAAGGCTTTGAAATTGCCTTCGCCAAAACCGTCCTCACCCCGGCGTTCGATAATCTCGAAGAAGACCGGCCCAATCTGACGCTTCGTAAAACGTTGCAGCAGAATCTTCTGTGGACCCTTGCCGTCGACCAGAATCCCTCGTCGCGCGAGGCGCTTGACGTCGAGAGCGTGCCCCGGAAGACGCGCGTCAATCCCGGCGTAATAGCGCTGCGACGGAGCGGCCATAAACTCGATGCCGGCGGCATTGAGTTTTTGAATCGTATCTTCAATGTCGGAAGTCAACAGTGCAATGTGTTGAATCCCCTCTCCACCGTAGTCGCGGATAAATTCATCATTCTGATTCAGCACGCCGGGTTGGTCGTGTGCGGCAGCGGCCACTGGAATCGACACGCGGCCGCACGGACTCACCATGGAACGGGCTCGCATTCCGGACATGTGCCCTTTGACCTCAAGGTACTGCTTCTGCGTAAATCCAAACGTGTCGCGGTAGAAGTTGGCCCACAAATCGAGGTTCTCGGGATGGACAATGTTCGACGTGTGGTCGACCGCCACAATGTTGGCGTCACCCGCGGGCGTGTTTCGCGTTTCAACTGGAAGCGAAAAAGTCTCCCGGAAGTCACGGTCAATGAAGTACACGAGGCTATCGCCGATGCCGAGAATCGTCGGCGTGTCGACAGCGAACACCCCTTCCGTTGCGGCGCAAGCTGTACGTGCGCCGCCGGAGAGTGCCAGTTCGTGGGCGAGCTTCGCGTTATTGACGCGAATGCCAATCGCGCGTACTGACGCGCCGTGGCGAGATTCGAACACGTTCGGATTGCCGTTGACGATGAAAGTTGCCGTGCCTTGCGTCATGAGAAACATGCCGCTCATGGACTTGGCGCGGAGGCGGAATCCAAGGCGTTCGAATAGGTCCACGAGTTCCATCGGACGCGACGAGACGAATTCGACAAATGCAAATCCATCAGTTTTTACTGGTGCATTCATAATATTAAGTAATAGTCCTTACTATAATTTATGACACCGAATCCTTACCGGTTAAATCATGCGATGCTGCAAACGAAGCAGTGGCTTACTTGCGCGTCGCGGCGACGACCTTGACTTCAACTACAAGCTCCGCGCGTGCCAGCGACGCCACACCGAGAATGGTCCACGCGGGGAAGTCGGAGCGGATGTATCGTTCCTTCACCTCGCGGAACGCAGCGAGTTGCGAGCCGACATCGACGTGATAGGAAACGAGTTCGACCACATCCGTAAAGTCGAGCCCAAGGTGCCTGAGCACCGCTTCGATGCGTTTGAATGCGACGTCGATCTGATCCTTCGGGTCCTCGGGGATCGATCCGTCGGCACGCACGCCGATCTGGCCGGCGATAAAGGCCAGTCCGTTGGCCATCACAGCTGGCGAGTACTGGAACAGGTCGAAAATACGATTGCTTCCGAAAGTGGCATCGTCTTCGGGAAGACGCAGGCGCTGAATCTGACTCATGACAGTCCTTCTCTCAACAGGTGTAGTACGGGAAATGGAATCCAACGTGCCACACTCTATGCGAGGGCTTGGTCTGCCGTCTGTATAGCGAGTTACAAAGTCAACCGAGAAGTTTCGACGGATCCAGTACCCAGATACGGCGCTGCCGAAGTTCAATCGCGCCGAGCGTCGTCAGCCGCTTCAATGCCCGCGTGACGGTGACGCGGGTTGCCCCAGTCATTGCAGCGATCTGCTCATGAGTCAGGGGGATGGATATCAGCGTCCCACCCTCTCGTTTCTCGCCATACAGGTCAGCCAGCCGACCCAGTAGTTCACCGATTCTCATTTCTGGCTTTGAAAGCGCAAGGTATTGGATTCGGGACGCAAGAATCCGCTGCTTGAGTGCAACGATGCGCATCAGAGAAATAGCAAGTTCTGGACAGGACGGAATCACTTCAGTGATAACCCGGATGTCAAACTCTATCAGTTCGGAGTTCTCGGCGGCGATAGCGGTAGCAATTCGCGGGAAGCCGTCCATAGCGGGGCTTTCGCCAAACATCGCCCACGGCCCCATCATTTCGAGCATGAACTCGGCGCCGTCACTCTGGAAGATCGAAACCTGGATACGGCCGGAGAGCAGAAAGTAGAAGGTAAAACCGAGTTCGCCCTGGCGATAGATCGTGACGCCCTTCTCCACCTTTATTTTCCGGCCTAGGTGGGCAGCACGAATCCAGACGCCCGCGGTAGCGTCGTCCATGTGCCATGTTTCCGTGGTCGAGACGGTGCTCCTGGTCAAGTTTGTCTCCGTTTATTGGCTCGGGGCGAACACGAGTATTTTGACACGGAGCGGAACCGGGTCGAAAGCGGATCACGCAGAGACAGTGCTCGCGACCATCCATCTTCTAAGGAATACGAATTATTTAAGAGGAAAAATCCCCGAACCGGCAAAGAACCGCCCCCATCACGCCAGTCCGCGCTCCGCGGCATACTTCACGAGATCCGCATGATTCTCGATGTGCAGCTTTCGCATGGCCGAGCGCTTCTGGGTCGCTATGGTGGGTACAGCGCGCTTCAGTGTTTTCGCAATCTGTGTAACGGACATTCCTTGCGAGAAAAGACGCACCACCTCGAGTTCTTTGGGAGACAACGGTTGGACCCGGGAGAAATCTTGCTGTGTCGCTCCCTCTCTTGCGATTCGCTCACGTATTGTCGGCGACAGAATCGGTTCTTTTTCAACAAGCGCGAGCTGGCAGATCCTCCCGAGTTCGTGGGCGGCATCCTCTTTCCCGACGATTGCCGCCACACCGAGCTTGCACAATTCGTGAAACATTGCGCC
>SDBV01006354.1_pt1 | contig 16406 bp, 22 predicted proteins | sample 2277081 | NCBI WGS metagenome assembly SDBV01 (sample SAMN10402039, study PRJNA504765) | marine sediment metagenome | isolation source: marine sediment core GS10_PC15, 223 cmbsf | place: Arctic Ocean: Southern Knipovich Ridge | collected 2010
GCACTGGCAGGCCCGTTTCAACAGGCTTCTTTGGCTTTCTCGTAAGGAGAAGGCCAAGAGTGCCCATCAACGCAATTGCAAGCCCTAAAAATAGTAATCCGTAATTCATGTCACATCCTCTAGGTCAAGTTTCTCGGGGTAGGTCTTTTCTATTACCTTTTCGATCAAACATTCCATGCAAGCGTCTTTCGATTGCATGATTTCGTTGGCGCTGACAAGTCCTTCTTGCCATTCTTTGTCGTACTCGCTTTTGAACATGAATTTAACGTCCATATTCAGTACGGGCAAACGCTTGTAATAGACTTTCATTTCCCCTCCCAAACAGCCGGGTCGTCCCTTTCAAACATATCTTCGGGGTTCAACGCCGAAACTTGTAGTACGTTATCATGGTCGATTGCAATGATCTTTAAAGGATGGTCTAGTTTAATCATGTCCTTGACCATTCGCTTGCTAATCTTGTTGCTCTCGAACCCCCTAATCCTCATCTTCTTAAAGTGCCTTGCAAGAATGCGATAATTCTCCTTGCTCATCACTACGTAGCCAGGCACTGCTTTCTTGTAGTGCTCCAGTATCGCAAACACCTGACTCTCAATATCAAACAAAATCTCTTGTGCTTTCATCAATCCTTCTTGTCGAACCTTACCGTTTTTCTCAACAGATGGTTCATGTTCAAGTAATTCAGCACCGAGTCTATAACCATCGCATTTCCAATGTCACTGTTATCAACCTTCTTATTGGAAATATACATCGGGATGCGCTCTTTTGTCCAGAGGTTTTTGGCTACGCTCAAAATAAACTGGAAATCGCTGTGACTAATTGAGTGTTCTAGTCCAGAAAAGCCTAAATGCTTTTCATAGATGGCCTTCAAATATTTGATCCTATCCTCGCGCCGAAGGTTAGGTTCCTTATTCAGATACTCTTGAAGTTCTAGCTCTAGGCTCTTGGGGTCTGACATTAGCCACGCCCCGGCGTATTAGGAGGAAGACCTAGATATTCTCTCCAGGGAACCCATTTACGCGTATTTGGTTTAATTTCTTCCCCATTACACGCTATCCCATCTGCAAGAACTTTTACGAAACCCCATTCGCGCTTAGTGGGACCACTCATAAAAATGGTGAGTGCTGCCTTGTCTTTGTCGGCTTCTTTCAAATCCCGGTCTACAACGACTTGATGCTGGTCAGTGGCCTTGCGGAACACTAGGCGATTTTTTGCCAACTCGTGATCCACAGAACAGCTTTGACAAAAGCTACCATCAGTTCTGCGAATACTTTCAACTTCGCCAGTTTTTTGATTGTACTTCTTCTCTGTGTATGCGCCACGAACTAAGTAAGTGCAGAAATCCCAAGGATGGTCGTGCAGGTCGTCGCGGTCGCTACGAAGGAACTGGTGGATGAACAGATTGAAGTATTTGGACTTAACGACATAATACCGAATCAAGTATACATCGTCCGGGCCTGCGGTGCCGCTGATTTTTAAGACCTTACCTTTGCGCTCACAATGGGCCATCAGCTTCTCGGCCACTTTTTCAATCATCTTGTTCAGCATTTTTCGCAGCCTTTCTAGTATCTCTCTTCAACTTAGCGCGTTCTTTTTGGATGCCTACGCGCTTGCCCTTAGTACCGTGGTCGCCCATTCCTATTGGACGTTTGCCCCAATAGTCCCAACCCGGTGGCTTCTTTCCTTTTTTGGTCCTGCTCATGCGGCCTCGCCAATACTACTAACAGTGCCCTTTCGAGTCACAACAATCCGGTCTTGAACCATTTGCTTAATCTCGGGGTTATGATCTACTATCACCAACCGTTTCGTGGAGTTAGAGTTTCTTAGCACTTCTAGTGCCATCTCAATCTCCACAGAGCCAAGACCATTGAATGGTTCGTCTAGGATAAAGATATCAATACCTTTGCCTGTTTTCAATTCTATCAGGTCAATTACAGCTAAGTCAATGGCCAAATCCACGGCAGAGCGTTCGCCCCCAGAAAGGCTCTTAATTGGCACGTTAACCTCTCCATCGACGTTTATAACGGCGTTGACTTCTTCCTTGACTTTTCCCTCTTGGGTTTCCTTGGTGCCTTCCAATTGAATGGTAGCATTGGCCATATTGGGAATTCGTCTGATGATTCGGGTACTTGCTTCGGAGACGTAAGCAAGCGCATCCTCAAAGAAACGAGAAACATACGATTTGATTGCCTTTTTCAGTTCTTCGGCCAAAAGAAGCTCTTGCTCAATTTCATTGACTTTAGCCGAAAGCTCGTCTACGGACCTGGAATGGATACCTTCTTGGGCTTTAAGTTGGGCCATAGAAGTGTTATAGCGAGAGGAAGAAACTTCATACAGAGATAGCTTGTTCTGTGCAGCTTCATAAGCGCGGCGATCCACGTCAAGCTGGCCGCGTACTTGCTCAGATTCTTTGGATTGCACATTCATAAGCTCACTTAGCTTGGCGGCGTGAGCATCGTTGATAGCGTGGGCTTTCTGTAGCTCGGCCTGATTGTGCGCTTTTTCCTTTTCCCTCTCGGCTGCAATTTTGGCAGCTAGCTCTTGTTCCTGAGCCTTCAAGGATTTGGCTCCCTCGGGTACGCGTGGGACGGCTTCTTTCTTGAGTTCTTCAATCTTATTGCCCAGTTGAAGGAAATGCTCTGTAGCGGCAACGCCAGCATCAATAATGGTTTTGTGGGCCATCAGCTTGGAGATGAGTTTGGCTTCTTCCGCCTTGGACTTATCATCATTCCAATGGCGCTCGCAGGTGTGGCAGATACTTTCCCTGATCTTCTTGACCTGGGCGGCTAGCTCTTCCGATTCTCTTTTGGACCGATTTCCTTCGGCTATGGCCCGTTCCATAGCAGTGCGCTCTGTGCTCAGCGCATAGATTTCCCTAGTGACCTGGGCTTGGCGTTCGCGCTCGGCAGCAACCAAACGGTCTAGTTCGATCTTGATTTGAACAATGAACTCTTCGTAATTCTTGATCGCAGAAGTATCGTATGGCTGCATGTAATTAGGTGGACGGGTAGCATCCAAAGCCATACGCGCCTTCCCTTGAGCGAACATAAGGTCTTTAACAGCCTTATCAGACGCGAGCATCTTGGCTCTGAGGGTTTCCACTACCTCGGGGTGCATGTCGCGTATAGGGGCTAATCCAAGCGTCAGGATGGCATCTTGGGTAGCTTTTAGAGCGGCTCTGGACTTGTCTAGCTCTCCCTTATTAAGTGCCGAACTTTTCTCCAATTCCGACAATTTATTTTCGACAATCACAAGTTTTGCTTGCATAGCCGACAGGTTTAGACAACTACCAAGAAACTTGTGCGTGTCTTTGGGGCCGAGACTCAAAAAGAAGCCCCCCTCCCCCTGTCGCTTATGAAGGAGTTTGGAGAATAGGGTACGTGGCATAGCCAAAATCGTGTCTAGCTCTTCTTCGGCACGCTTGCCAGTATATTCGGTTTCGTGTACACGAACGATGAAACCACGGCTTTTGGAGCGAATAATGGTAACTGGTCTATGGTCCCAATCAAAATCGGCATAGACTACGATGCCTTCTTCCGTTAGGCGAGACTGTAAAATGGTTGCTGGAATTTCATTGATCCCAAGAAGAAAATCTAGGGCATGGAATACGGTGCTTTTACCGGAGCCAGATGAACCGCCCGTATTGAGGTTGTTGCCATCCAGTTGAATGAGGTTTCCAAGATCATCAAAGTGGATTACTTGAAGATCGACGAAACGCCCAATGTTCTTAAAGACGAGCTTTTTTAGCCTTAACATTCCCCTTGCCCCGCACCTTATCGTACTGCTCCTTAGAGACGTGTTCTTTAAGATAGCAGCCGGTGTGCTTTCCGTCAATGACTTCTTTGTGCAAAATGAAATAGCTATATTGGCCACGAGTATAGACATACCCCGGCATACCAGTTTGATCCATTATTCTTCCCGATAGTTTTTGTTCGCTCGCTCTTGATTGATCTCAATGATGTTCGGCGTGATTTCGACAGCACGCGCTTGGAATCCATTGTCCACTACGATCTTAGAGCCAGAAGAAGGCGCTGATAGCATCTTCTTCATTTCTTTTTTGCATTCGTCACAAATCAAACAGGTCGGCGCATCTTTGGCCGACCTGTAGAATTTTTTGACTAAATGCTTTTCCTCGCAGGAGTAAGCAAATATTGGCATACTAGAACTTCATTGGAACGATGTTATTCTTATAGTCACGTTTACCAATAAAATCTGACTGAATTTTGTTCAGCTTTTCAAGCGTCAAGCTAGGGTCAAGAGCGCAAAGAGCGTCCTTGTTGGTGCCGTAACGGCATCCAGGGTCAAAGCTGCCGCCTTCGTTAAGGAAAGCCTGTACAGTTTTGGTGCCCTTCGTAGTAGAAAGTTCTACGCGAATGTTCATGTACGCCGTATTAAGTGGGCACTTATCGGTGTCATACTTAATTGGAATACCCATGAAACTAACGGTGTGAGTTTCAACTCCAAGAAGACCGCTATCGCATTGAGCAACTACCACTTCATCTGCATATCCGTCTTTTACGGAAGCAGCGCCGGTGTCCCAAATTTCGTCTTTGTAAGCATCTTGGTAACTCTTAAGGGTCTGTTTGCCCTTAGTGCGCGAAACAGTAAGTTCGTCAAGTTCGTTTACACGCTTGAGCCAGAACTCATATCGGCTACGAAGCTGGCTTCGTTCAGGACCGAAGGAACCTTCCATACCACCGTATGCTTGGTGACTCATAAGAACACCGCTAGGAAGCGAATAGCGAGCACCCATAGATTGAACGATCTGGAAGCCCATGCTGGCAGCGAATAGGGTCACAGTATCTACTGGACGGCCTAGACCTTTGAGGGCGTCAATAAGCTCAAAGCCCTTCTGAATGTCGCCACCTGGCGTATACATGAAAAGAATCAAGTGCTTCTTCTCTTTGCCTAGCTTTACAGCTAGCTTCTCAGAGAGAGAAGAAGAGAGTTTCGCATCAAGCTCGCGGGCCTTCTGGATAACCGTCGATACAGTATCCTCGTCAATTACACCGTTTACGCTGATAACGTTATCCGCAGACAGCGTAATCGTTTTTTGCTGCGCCGCCTTAGCATTTGGTGAAGCTGCCACCATAATCAGAGCGAGCAGTCCCGCCAACATACTTTTAAACTTCATCGTTTTCTCCTTTTTTAGTGCCATGTTCGTCTTTATCATGTTTATCTGACTTTTTGAATTTATTTTCCTCATCGCGCCTAAGATTTGCGAATTGCTTTAGCATGTCACTAACGACCTTTTGTTTGGGAGTGATTTCAACTTCATTCTCCCCTACTTTCTTGATCGTAACCCCATCTCCCACGTTTAGGCCAACGGCAGGGGATTTGCCGCCTTTACTTCCTCTTTCTTCGGTAAATTTGTGTAACATCTCTACCGTTTTCAGATACTTGTCAATGTCTTTTGGGTTGATTGAATCTGCGGCAGATTCGTCGCCAGTAGAAAGGAAGCGGTCAATCTTCTTTCCGATCTTGGCCTTGTAGAAGTGGATCATATCCGCCAGCATAGCTTGGCTGACAATTTTAGTCTCATTTAAGCGCTTATCAAGGTCGCGCTGCATATCCATGAGATACTCGTTTTTAAGAATTGCCCAATCCATCTTGTGGGATAAGTATAGAACAATATCCTTGTTGACACCAGTGATTCTTGAGATTTGCGTGTAGGTTTTCCCAGAAAGGTACATATCGAACATCTTGTACGTTTGATGCTCGCTTACGGAGTTAATTCCGGGTAGGCCCGCTTCCTTGTACTTCTCTACGCGCTCCAATTGGTGAGCGGTAAGGTCAGTCTCTGGCGGTGCTTCAATGAGTTCTTGATCTTGATTATCCATTTTTCTTACTTCTGTAAGCTATTTTATCATTGATGTGGATTTCAACTACAATTTCTTTCCACAGAAGATTTCGCACAGAGGCTTCCAAAACCTTGTAGCGTTTATCAATCACGGGGTTCTCCGCATCCTCTTCAATCTCTAGATGATAGGCCACAACAGGATTGTGCATAGCGGGAACGTCATTGAAAGGGTCGTCTTTGTTGTAGGTAAGATCGTATTCGATCGTGGCCTTCTTTACTCCATTGAAGAATACGAAAGGATAGGACTTGAGGTTCTTTTCCTGTAGTTCATTAATGCGCCCAGAGAAAATGGACAGTTGCGCCATTTCTCGTACCATTTCTTTTGTTTTTTTATCGTCGCTCATAGAACATTAAGCTCCTTAGCATATTTGAGTAGCGCTTCCCTGTTAGCGGAAGTAACGAACAGATTTTTCACGAAATCTTCTAGATCAGCACCGTACAGTTGGCGGCTCACTTTATTGGACCTATCGGTAATCTTGGTGGTCACAGCAGCTTTGCCGCGCAGCACATCCTTTTGCTTGGCAATCCAATCAGAGCTTCCCACTAGCTCAACCAATGTTCTGGAGCCTTCTACTACCGTTGGTGCTTCTTCGCCCTCAATCCAGGTCAAGGATACAATGGGCTTGCATACGTGGCTGCTATCAATGAAGCGCTCGCTTAGAATCTTGCCCGTAGAATCGTCATGCTCTACCAACCAAATTCCCTTTTCTTCATTGGCATCGGCATTGGTATCCCATTTGAAGGTGCCAGGATAGATCACTTTTCCAAAGCGCTGCCTAGAGTGGATGTGTCCTGAGATGATGAGGTCAAAGTTGATAAGGGCGGGGTCGATTCCATCTGGGGCGTAGAATCCGTTTTCATATCTAGACCCGCTAAAGGTTTGATGACACACGAGAACGCGGGCTTCACCACTTGCAAGCCCATTTGCCAAATCACAGAAACGATTTCTGTCGTGGATGTAAGGGACATAGGCGAAAATTCCTTCTACTCTTGGGAGTTCAATTATCTTGAGATTCTTTTTGCGCATTCTACTGAATACGCTAAGGGCATTGAGAGAATCATTAGAAGCGCTGGCCATGTCGTGGTTTCCAACTAGAACAACCGTCTCTACTAGATCGCTCAGGTGATCTAGCCAATGGTTCCAGAAATCAATGACTTCTACGCGCAAGATGGCGTGCGTATGAAATAGGTCGCCAAGAATCTCCAAGCGATCTGGATTTTCCTTCATAATGACTTCTGAAAGCCATGACATGAAAGCGTCCATCTCTTCGAGATTATTGACTTTTACATGCGGATCGCCAATCCTAAGCACTTTGAATGACATATTCAATGGCCTTTCTCAAAAGTTCTGGATTGTCTTTGAATGAACCTAAGCCCATGTTGCAATTATCGCAAAGCAAGCCCCTAACCTTGCCGGTTTTATGGCTGTGATCTATGTGGAGTAGTTTGGTTCTTTCTGATTGCGATTGATTGCAAATTGCGCAACAATCATTGTGATCTTTTCTTAGTTGTTCGTATTGTTCAAGGGTAAGCCCGTATTGCTTTACCTTATGGCGTCTCTTGATAAGCGCATATCTGGGATGTTTTCGCTTTTCTCTATATTCCTTGGAAGTCCATTCGTCCCTTTCACAGTCTTTACAACTAGAATACAAGCCGTCAGACTTTTGCTTGTCTTTGTGAAAAGCAGAAAACTCTTTAGTTTCCTTACATTTACTGCAAGTCTTTCCCATCTTTCCCCTCACAAGTGCAAGTATTCTTTTTGCATTCCCCACAAACACATGTCTTGGACAGCCAAGTAGCAAAGAACGGCCCAACGTTCAACGCCTTGCATTTACAAGGATAAACCTCGTATCGCAAATTACATGGCGTGCTGATACCTAGCTCTAGTCTGCCCAATGTTATGTACAGATTCATTGATTGATAAATTCTACATACATAGGGTCAATGACCATAAACTGGCCCTCGATAGCATCGCTTTCAAGTTGCTGTTTTGCCCAAGCCTGTGTGTGTAGTAACTCTTCCCTCACGTATACTGTAGCACCTTTATTGACGGTTACATAGCAATTTCCAACGGCATAGTTCGCATTTGCCAGAGTTTTTAGTCCGACCACTTTGATCTTCTGGCTAATGGTAGCAAAGCCATTCTTAACCTCGGTGCGTAAAGTACGATCGCCTTTGTAGGTTTCTACGATTAGTTTTCCATACGATGTGCTGTTCATATCTTGATCCCCTTCAATCTCAGAATTTTGCGGTGAACTAGAGGTAGCTGGCTAGCCAGAGCCAGCATCCTTGATGTTGTCTGTTGTTCAATAAATGCTTCTTCGGCGTTCTGTGTAGGGTCTTGAGTGTAGTCGTAGACCCCATATCCCTCTTCATTCACTGTAGCATCTGCACTCACTGTACTTGCGGCGCTCATCAACGCACTTAGCTGGCTCACATTTATCTCACTTTTCGGTACACTTTTTCCCTGTAGTTGATCTTCTTTAAAACTGTCATTTACTGCCTTGGTTAGTTCAGTTACTTCCGTAATTCCCTTGCGCCCACGGATTGTATGGGCCTTGTAAAGCACGCGCTTGTCGGATGGATAGAAATGCAGCATAGTCTCGCTGTAGCTATCAATCATATTCCCGACCATTCGACCAATACAAACGGACCTAAATACTGGCGAATACTTCCCAACCCACTTGTCTACGCCTGCCGCCAAACCCATCGCACATATGCCGATGAAATCAATCAGAGTTAGATGGCTCTTCGGTGTTTTACGATAGAAGAGCTTGGCTCTGTTGATGGCCAAGGGCATGTTGTTTTCGATCAACTTTGTCCTTGCCAGGTGTACTCTATTGTACAATTGTTCGGCGCGTTTTGGGAAGGGTCCAAGCCATCTTTCTCGAATAAATTTGATTAGTTGATAGTTGATATCAAACTTTTTGAGAGCTTCAATGTCGCGGGCTTTGATAGCAGGCGTGATTTGCTTAGAGAATGTGACTGCGGTTTCGCGGAAGTACGGGCGGGCGCTGAGAATGTTCTTGTTGGTAATGCAGACTTGAAGAAGAAATTTTTTGTAAATTTCTGTGGATTGGCGATATTTGAGGATAGTTTCCTTGAATTGGCGTTCTGCTTCCAATAGTTCTTCTACTTGCTCCTGCTGAATAGTACCATCCTTGTTGCGTTCCAAGGCTTTGGTGACTTCACCAGCTAGCTTGTAGAAAGAGTCATCGAACCCCTCCTGCCGTTTGTGTTTGGCCATTTAAGAAAATCCTTTTTATCTCGCGGCGCGAGTTTCTATAATATGTGAGCCGACGAATAAGGTGGCCCTTCAAGTCTTCTATATCATAGACATGGAAATCCCAAATGATTGCGATATCTTTTAGAACACAATTATCCTTATATGGGTTATGCTTATGCAAGCGAACTGATCTGCCAATAGCGCCTTGAGCCGTCCTGATTTCAGAGGCACCCCCTACCCAATTGCAGGTGTGGTGCGTAGGGTAGATGTTGGTTCCGGTAGCGATACAGGAAGTACCGATTAGGACTTTGACCTCGTTTTTATTGAACTTTTCGACGCTCTCTGCGGAGTCAACTTTTTCCAGCCCTATCTTCTTCAAGTCCTTCACATTGGTTGTACTATGGGCGTAGGCGTATGGAACCTTTAGCAACGGCAAGAGCATGGCAATCTGACTTAGCTCGTCAACCAATACAAGGGTCTGCTTACCCTGAGATGCAGCGGCGTTAGCTAGCTTGGCGATGAAGGCGGCAATATTCTTGTTTCGTAATAGGTGCGCTCTTTTCATCTCCAGAATGTCTTTGGAGTGAAAGTTTGGGTCACTAGATTCTACGTCCACTACCCGATAAACGTGATCGCATATGTATCCGCCATCAATGGCTTCCCAGGTAGGGAGTTCACGTACAATCCGACCAATAATGCTTTGCAGTAGAACTTCTGCGCCGTCTCCCCTGGTTTGTGTGCCAGAAAAGAAGTGTCGGTAGGGCACGTTGGCGAATACACCGTGGCAAATGGTTTCAAGGGTTTCTGCGCCCCATGTGTGGCTTTCGTCTACACAAATCATGTCCATCGTAGAGAAGAATTCCCATTCAGGAGTTCCCTTCTCTACGTTCACGACACTATCCCCGATGCAAATGGTAAAGAGCTTGCCTAGCTTCTTTCGTCCATCCCCAAATCTGCCTACGTATTGGCGACCTAAATGGTACTCGAATTTTTCTAGCAACTCGTTGAAAATACTGGCAGAAGGAACCACAATCGCGGTCTTAAGCCCCATCTCCCTGCACATCTTTAGGAGGAGGGCCGATTTGCCTGCGCCCGTGCAAAGCTCCACGCTTGAGTGCGGGAATTCGACCATTCCCTCAATGCTATCGTCTTGGTATGGATGGAATTCAAATGGCAGCGGCTTAGCCCAAGGAACTTTGCGCATACCTGGATAGTTGATTAGATTCTTTACCTGCAATACAAAATGCTGGACGAGATAAGGGATGGAGCCAGGACGGATGAACTTTCGACCATCTTCTTCAAAAATCAGAGTGAAGTGGATGTTGTTTTCTAGGCGAGTCTTTTCCTCTTCCCACTTCTCTTTATGGTTCTTCTTTAGCCACATATTTGAGTAGTGGCGCTTGAGTTGGTGCTTGTTGGCCGTGTTGGTATAGCTGAGTAGTTCTTTCAACTTCTCCATCTCAAGTTCGGTGGCTTCTTCAATGAAAGCCTTAATAGGTGTCTCGATAACAAGTTTCATCTTTTCTCTTATACCATGATATAGAGTGCGAGGAGGATATAATGTCTCACAGAAAAGCGAAATCTGCACCAAAAATCTTCGAGATCGACCAAGAAAAACTGAAAACTAAGGTACTTGATACCATGTATAAGGTATCTGAAGCCGTTGGACGTACCCTTGGTCCGGGTGGACGTAACATTCTTATTGAGTCCGACTTTCCTGGTATTCCAAACAAAAATACAAAGGACGGCGTAACCGTGTTCAAGAGCCTTGGCGCTCGTGACGCTTACGAACATTTAATCATCGAACAGGCGCGAGACGTTGCTCAACGTACCGCTTCTGAGGCTGGAGATGGCACTACCACCGCTACCGTACTAAGCTACAACATCATTCACAATCTCTTTGAGTTTTGTGAAAAAAATCCTCGCTATAGCCCCCAAAAGGCTGCTCGTAGGATTTCCAAAGTTACGCGCGAGATGCTCGTTCCTTACATCAAGTCTCGCAGCATTGAAGTGACCGAAGATAACAAGCAACTACTTAAAATGGTTGCCAAAATCTCGGCCAACGGCGATGAAGAAATGGCCAGCGCCGTAATTACAGCATTTGAAGAAATCGGCTACGGTGACGCTTCTCACGTAACCATTCGTGAGCTTAGCGGGCCGCAAGGCTATAAGGTGGAACGTATTGATGGTTTCCCTATTCCTATGGGATATGAGGATAGCATCGGTAAGTTCCATACGGCCTTTATCAACGATCAGGCAAACCAGAGATGCTATCTTGATAAGCCACTTTTCTTGCTGTTCGACGGTCACGTAAACGACCTAATTCCTTTCGGTGAGTTGCTCAATACTATCGGCAGCAAATACGTTAACGAAGGTAGCGGGGACCACAAGAACCTTGTGATCTTTGCTCACGGATTTTCCGAGAACGTTCTGACGCAACTTGCGTTCAACTTCTCGGACCCCAATACGATCAACGTACTGCCCGTGGTTACGCCTATGGCTCAGTTCGTAAACAGTCAACTTCACTTCCTACATGACCTTGCCGCCTTTACGGGCGCTAAGGTGTTTGGTTTCAAAGACCCCATCTCCAAGGCTACTACAGAAGACCTTGGTGCTGGTATGGAGAGCTTTGAGTGCTACCGCTTCCGTTCTACCGTGATTGGCGACCCCGATCCTGTGAATGTGGAAGTACGCGCAGAAGACCTTAAGAAGATGCTAGAATCTGCCGAATCTGAGGCCGAACGCATTTTCCTACAGGAACGCCTTGGAAAGATCACTAATGGTATCGCCAAGCTCACAATCTTTGGTGGTTCCAACGGCGAGCTTAAAGAAGCGCATGACCGCTGCGAAGACGCCGTATGTGCAGTACGAAGCGCTATTTCTGCCGGTTGTTTGCCAGGCGGTTGCAGGCTTGCGATCGACATGGCTGACAAATTAGAGAAGGAACTAAAAGAAGGCGACCCCGCCCTTGAGGTTCTTCGTCCAGCTTTCTTAAGCCTATTCTTAAAGCTGCTAGACAACGCTGGCTACCACGACGAAGACAAGGCAGAAGTGCTGCACAAGCTAATGTCCGAACCAAATCTGGTGTACGACATTGAGAACGAGAAGTTCGGCAAGGCAGAAGACCTTGGCCTATTTGACGCTACTAAGGCAGTCCAAGAATCTCTAAGTAACGCTGTATCTATCGCTGGCGTACTCGGAACTATGGGCGGTCTAGTGTGCCATCCTCGTGATGATGCCTTTGAACGCGATGAAGCCAGGGCAGACTCTGAGTTCATGCGCACCACGAGTAACGCTAACGCATACGTAAACGAAGCAAACGAAAGGGCTTAAAATGATCGGTGTGGGAAACATTGGAAACGAGAAAATGGAAGACCTTTTAGAAGATACCGAAAGGCTATTGGAAGAAGCTAAAAAATTGCCTCCTCCAACTATTAAGGTCACGAAGACCGACAAGCTAATTGCGGAATTCTACGTCCTTCCTATTACAAAACTCTCTTTAGACTTTATGTACCGAGTTGTGGCTCCAGTAGAACTGGTGTGGCAATCGGATGGTTCTGTCATTCTTATGAATTCTTTCGATGAGAATGGTCAAGTTAGACCTTCTCTTGATCTTATCAAAGAGTTTGTGTCAAAGAAGTGGCAAGAAGGATTGTGCGAACCAAGGGAATCTGTGCCCGAAGAAGTTCGCTGGCTCTATGACCTAAAAGAAGTCGAACTACATGAATGTGAGATTGTGAGGAAGAAGTAATGGATATCTTTGATATTGACGCTGTACACGAATCGGAAGAATGCTGCCAAGAAGCTCCTCCTAGCGCACTGTCTAATGCGCACGAGATTGAAACGTTAGGTCGCACTTTGGTACGTCAGATTGACGAACTTGAGCAAAAACTGAAATACGCAAATGAAGACATTCAAATGCTTAAGCAATACATCTTGGATGGTGGCCTAAAACCTTTCTGGGAACATGACGGTCTAAAAAAGAGTCCTCAAAAAATGACCGTAAAAGAACTTGCAGACGCCAATGCGCATACCACTCTTCGTCAAGAAGGTGTTAAGGTGCGTGAGTCCAAAGACAGCGTTCCTAAGCCAAGCTATGAAGCGGAAGCCAAGATGTATGAAGACCGCATCAAAGAACACGGCCCCGAAATCAATTGGCTTGTAGAGGCTTTCGAGAAAAACAAGGACGATGAGACGTAATCTTTAAGGATTATGAAGCCTTACACACATATCCGAACTGATAAGGGCTATTGTTGCGAATGGGACGATGGCCCTTATAGCAAGTGGAAGAAGCGAGTTCATCGCTACCACAAACGCAGAAACAGGCAGAAGGCCAAAAAAGAGTTGAAAGATGAACTTTCGAGAGTTGTCGGAAGACCAAAAACAGCAATTCGCTGATCTCCTGATGCAGCCCCTGTCCTCTGCCGAGGACTTGAAGAACTGGATCATGTTGTTCTTGGGTCTTGATATGCCTAATGGCCACATTGACCCTGACTCCAATTCCAGTCCCGTAGAAGCAATGTGGGAAATCTACAATACGATTCAAGAGAATCGGGGGGAAACTACGCCCGGCTTCATCATGCTATCTGCGCGTGAAGGTTATAAGACGCTATCCTCTTCTATTCTTGAAACCCTCCTGATGATTCACTTCCAACTGACCATCGCTCACATGGCCGCGATTAAGGAACAGTCGGCTAAGTCGATTCAGTATATCAACTACTTCTTCTCCAAGATCGAACCTCTTCTGCTCAAGAAGGGCTGGGTCAACAAGTCTCAGAACAAGACCAAGATCGAATACCGTTCTCCAGAAGGCGAAGACGTATACATTCAGGTAATCGTGGCCACCCTATCGGGCGCTAACTCGTCCCACACGAACCTCATGTTCATTGACGAGATTGACGTAGTAAAAGACCCTCTAGCATACGAAGAAGCCAAGCTCATTCCTGGTTTCGCCAAGGGCATTCATCCTGTAACCGTGAAGCTGTCTACGCGTAAGTTCGCATTCGGACTCATGCAGAAAGAGATTGACCTAGCTCCTATTTCTGGTGATAAGATTCTGCGCTGGAACATCATTGACGTAACCGAGCGTTGTGCCGATACGCGTCACAAACCAGACGAACCAAAAGAAGATCGGTACGTGGCTAAGAGCTTGCCATTGCGCCAGATATCGACGGAAGAATACATGGAACTTCCCGATATCGAAAAGCCCAAATGGGAACTGGTTGCGCAAGCCCATGCAGGTTGCAAAACCTGTAAGCTACTTCCTGTCTGCAAAACCCGCTTGGCCCAGAAGCCAGTGTCGGATGTGGGTGGCTTGCACAAGCCTGTAGGCGCTGTAATCAACACCTTTAAGCGTACCGGACCAGATATGGCCGAAGCACAGCTTATGTGTTGGAAGCCTTCTACTAAGGGCCTCGTGTATCCTCGCTTTGAGGGCACAGTCGATTCTGGTAACGTAATCAGTCTTGACAGGGCATTTGAAACCCTGACCGGAGATATTAAGAAAAAGACCAATGAACTTGAGGTCTTACTTTTGATGAAGAACCTCGGCATCGAATTCTTCGCAGGCGTAGACTGGGGTTATACTCACAATTTCGTTATCGTAATCTTCGCCAAAATCCCTAATGGTGAGATTTGGATTGTGGATTGCTATAGTACCCCCGGCCTAGAATTCGCGGATTGCTTAGAAGCCGCTAAAAGGTATCGTGACAAGTACCAGCCCAGCAAATGGTTCTGTGACCAAGCTATGCCTTCGCACATCAAATCTTTCAACAAGAATGGCATGAAGTCTCCATCCTTCACCAAAGATGTAATGGGCGGTATCGAATCGCTGCGTTCCAAAATCGTGGACGGCGCAGGGGTTCGCTGGCTCAAAGTTCTTTACACCGAAAATACTACCAAAATCATCAATGCCATCACAAAGCACCACTTCAAACTTGGCCCAGATGGAAACCCCACGCTCGTTCCAGATGACACGCCAGGCGTAGCTGACGAAGCTGACGCCATGCGTTACGTAGGCCAAAATCTGTTCCCTGTTCGCGGTTCCCAAAGACCCGACTTTGTGGTTCCAGAAGAACAACAAGACGCTAGGCAAAACCCTACCGCCTACCAGCAAATGCGCGAAGAGGTTGCCAAACGCGTTGGAACCGGCGCTGTTTCCGGGGGTACAGGTAAAAAGGGCGGCTTTCATTGGTCATTCTAGCAATCTTAAAAGAGCATCTTACTAGAGAGGTTCACTAATGCCCAACTTTAATTTCCTTTTCTTTTTAAATACTTACTCGGATTCTAACCCTAGTAATAACCCTAGTCAGAACAACTTTAAATGGACTAGGAATATCAATGGTTTAGCAGTAGACAATCCGATTAGTCAAGAATTAAGCCTAGCTCCCGGCGAAACTGCCCAGCTTTTTAACGGCACACGCACGCTGGCGCAAGACAACACAACGCAATATAGCGTTGCTCTGAAAGCCCTGACGCTCAATACCTACGTACTTTCGTGGGCATCCGGCACCCAGCCTAACTTTCGTACCCCTCGCGCTCCTGGGGCCGATGCGACGACCCAGGTTACTGTGACCCAAAACGGTCCAGTATTGACTTTCGCATCTAGCGGTGGTACTGCGTTCAGCCTTATTTCTGGCGGCGTAGTTGTTGGCGATTACGTGCGACTAGGCAATCTCTTCAACGTAGCAAACCAAGGCGAATACAAGGTAATCGCCGTGTCTGCTACAAGCCTTTCCGTTGAGAACGAAACCGGCGTAGCCGAAGGCCCAATTACCCTTGGCTCTGGTTTTGCCGATCAATTCCAGGTCTACAGCGCAGCGGGCGTGCAAATCAACGATACCTTGGTCATCAGCGGCGGCTTCTCTCCAGTAACCCAAGGCGCATATAAAGTGACCGCCGTAGGCGCTAACTTCCTAGAATTCTTCTCTGCCGATGTGCTTCCCCAAGAAAGCAATATCCAGACTCAAGCAGTCGCCCTTTATTCTGCCGCCAAACAATTCGTGTATTTAGAGGCTGACTCCAAGTGTGCTATAATGATTAATGGGGTTAGTGGCAACGAAATTGAACCATTTGTAGTAAATCAATCGGTTGTTCCCGGCGTGTTTGCCCGCAAGTCAACCATGTGGTCTATGTCTGTTACAAATTCTGGAACAGATGTAGCGAATTTGTTTTTTGCCGCAATAGAGTAATATGAAAAAGTGTTCTGAGTGCAAAGATTTTTTATCCTTAGACAACTTTCCAAAAAACAAGAGTAGGAAAGATGGGCACTCTTATATTTGCAAATCATGTACAAAATCTCGTTACGAAAAAAAAAAAAAAAAG
>SDBV01006355.1_pt1 | contig 16405 bp, 14 predicted proteins | sample 2277081 | NCBI WGS metagenome assembly SDBV01 (sample SAMN10402039, study PRJNA504765) | marine sediment metagenome | isolation source: marine sediment core GS10_PC15, 223 cmbsf | place: Arctic Ocean: Southern Knipovich Ridge | collected 2010
CATGTGCGTCGCCGGCGTTGACGTGTCGCGCTAGGCTCGAAGCAGTGTCTAGTACCGGTTGCATCGGAATGGTATAATGTGTAGCATTGGAGAACCGGTTTCGGGCCACGCGCCCGGGACGAGCAAACGAAGGGCGGTGACGGCATCAAAGAGCCGGATGCCAAATCAGGGAGAGGCTCAGTTTCGGATTTACTCGAAGGGATGAGCGAAGCCGGGACTGTGAGCTTCGAAGAAGCGGTTGCCAGGGCGGCTGAGCTGGGCAAACTCGCCGAGGAGGCGTCCAGGGAATCGCTTCGCGTGTCGCACGCGGCCACGGCCCGGGCTGAGGAGATCGGTCGTCAGGCGGAAGAGGCCGCTGAGGTGGCGACGCGGGCTGCCCACGACGCGGTCAGCAAGGCCGAGGAAGTCAGCGCCGCCGGCAGGCAGGCGCGCGAGGCGTCGATCAGGATCTACAACAAGGCGATGGCCGAGGCCAGCGAGGCGGGCAACGCGGCCAACGACGCCATCGGTAAAGCCGAGGAAGTGACCCAGTCCGGCCATAGCGTCTTTGGCGCCTCGATACAGGCCTTGGCGGAGGCGACCCAGCGAATCGAGGAGACGACGCGGCGTGCCAGCGAGGCGGCCGAGGAATCGACCAAGAACTCGCAGGCGGCGATCAGCAAGATCGACGATACCGAGCAGTCGACCAATGCCGCCGCCGAGGAATCGCGGACGACGACGGACGCCGCGGTCCTTCGGGCCGGGGAGATCGGCAAGGCAATCAAGGACACCGTCGACGCATCGACCAAGGCTTCGCAGGAGGCGGTGCGCCGCGCCGACCGGATTGCCAAGGCGGCCGAGAAGGATACACGGAGCTACGTCAAGACTTTCGAGAAGGCGATCGACCGGGCGGAGGAAGTGGCCAGGACGGCCGCCGAGGCCGTCGAGCATGCGCAGCAGACCTCTCAGGAGTCGGTCAGCCGCGTTGATGAGGTCGGCAAGTCGGCCGAGGAATCTGTCGGCGAGTCGAAGCGGATCTCGCAGGAAGCGGTTACTCAGGTCGAGAAGATCGCCAGTCGTGCCGAGGTCGCCCTTGAAGAGTCGCGAGAGATATCCCAGGGGGCGATAACGCGGGCCGAAGGCGTCGTCAAGTCGGCCGAGGAAGCCGTGGACGAATCGAGACTGGCGTCTCAAGAGGCGATTGCCAAGGCGGAAGGCATCTCCGAGTCGGTCGGCGAGAAGATCGTCGAATCCTTGCGACAATCGCAGGAAGCGATAGATCGGGCCGAGGAAATGGCGGGGTCCGCCGAGCAATCCGCTGAAGCGTCGAAGAAGGCATCGGAGGAAGCGATTACTCGCAGCGAAGTGGCCGTCAAGTCAGCCAGTGAGGCTGTCGAGGAAGCCAAGGAAATCTCGCGGGTGGCGGTCAGCCAGGCCGAGGAGCTTGCCCGGAGCGCCATCGAAGTGGCCGAGGAATCGAGGAAATCGTCGCAGGAAGTGATTGCCAGCGTCGAGGCGGTCGGCAGGACGGTGGCCGCGGCCGTTGAGGAATCGAAGAAGACGTCCGAGGCGGCGATCAGCCGGGCTGAGGAGATCAGCCGGGTCGCCATGGAGACAGTCACAGCCTGGGCGGAGGCGTCGCGGCAGGCGATGACGAGTGCTCGAGAGGCAAGCGAGTCAGTTCAGGAAGCTGCCCGGGTATCCGCGGACGCGTCTCAGGAGGCGATTGCCCGGGCCGAGGAGATGAGTCAGTCGGCCAGAGAGGCGGCTGAGGCGTCGACGCTGGCGGCAACCGAGGCCTCGGAGGCCTCGAGGAGAGGTGCCGAGGCGGCCGCGGCGGCTTGGGTTCGGGTGTTCGAGAAGTTGGCCGGCGGCGCTGCCGAGGGTACCGCCTTGGAATTGCCGCCGGAACCGGCGCCTCTGAGCCAGCCGATTCCCAAGCCATCGCGTAGCCGTCGCCCTCGCCAAGAAGAAGTTGAGGCCGGTGAAGCCGCTGAAGCCGCTGAAGACGCGGCGGAGGTTGTGGTGGTGGCCGATTCTCCGGGCTCGGAGGAGAAGATCACCATCCCGAAGAAGCCACGGTCGAAGCGGGCACCGGCCGATCTCGAGAGTCGGCTGGAGTCATTGACCCGGATGTACACATCCGATCAGGCGAGGGAAGATGAGGGAGAAACGGACGAGGACGAGCAACCGTGATTGCATGTCAGCGTCGTGTTCGGGGCACCGGGAGACCGGAGACAGTCCCAATGGATGAGCATGTCGCCGTCAGCAAAGTGGGGAAGAATAGCAGCAGTTCGAAGGAGGTATGTCCCTGATGGACCAGAACGAGCAAGAAGACAAGGCTGCCGAAGCGACCGAGGTCAAGACAGAGCCGGCAAAAGCGGCAACTTCCGGACCGCCCTCTCTGTCGGAACTTCTAGGCCAGGCCCAGAATGCCTACGCGGTCTACATGCAGGCTCAGAGGGAAGTGGCCAACGGCTACAAGAAGCAAGAACAGATCATGAGCAGGGCGTTCGCGCGGTCCGACAAGCAGGCGGCGGATGCCTGCGAAAAGACGGTCGAGAGAGCCGCCAAGGACCGCGAGAAGGCCGAACAGCAGGCGAGTGAAGCCTACAGCAAAGCGATTGCCGCGGCCCAGGAGAGCTATGCCACGGCGGTAGGAGAAGCCCTCGACACCCGCCGGAAGGCAACCAACGAAGCCTGGAGCGAGCGCACCGAGGCCACCGACCAGGCGTGGGTCATTTTCCAGGGAGAGAGCACCTAGGAAAGTCTCGCGTGGAGACGGCCAGAGGCTAGATCAGCAGGGGGATGTCGCGCAACGCTTCCTCGATGCCAGCCTTGCCGAGGTCTTGGTCTCCACGCTTCTGCTTTGACAGATAGATGTAGCGCAATGTCCGGCTGAAGTAGTCCGAAATCCGCCTTGAGTTGGTCAGTTCGGACAGAACCACGGCGACGTCCATGAATCCCTTGCCCCGGGGGTAGTCACCGGTTCGAATGACCGCTTCGGTGGCGATGCTTCGCAGCGACGCTGACAAGTCCTTGATCAGGTCCATGCTCATACGTTCCGGCGGTGACGTCAGCAGGTAGAGTGCCCTGCGGGCATCGCTCAGCGTGCATTTCAGTGACAGGCTGGCCATTGCCTGGTTCATCGCTTGCATGCCACGGTCGGTCTCCGAAGCGCGGTCACGGAAATCGAACTTCTCACTGAGGGGGAACTTCCGCGACACCTGAACCCTTCCCTGGCCGATGACGGTCCATCCCGAGAGCGTCTGGATGATGTCGCCGGCGTCGACGACCCGGGAACCGACGAACTTGGGGTCGGTCTCCTCGCCGGCGCAGAGCAGATTGTAGAATGGGGCGACCAGTCGGGAATTGATCCGGGTGAGGTTGTTCTTGATTGATTCCCGCTCCTTGAGGTAGCGCTGGTTGTCAGCGAGGATGACAGCGTCGGCGACGAGGTAGGCTGATTTCAGGCAGGTGCCGACGTTGAAGATTGCCCGGCCCTCGGTCGTCTCCTCGTAGCGGAAGGGGAGAATGATCAAGTTGTAGAGCGGCTTGTCCGGGTAGTGCTCGCGAATCTGCTGCGAGATCACGGCGATTGCCCCTGAGCCGGTGCCGCCGGCGGCGCCGGCGATCAGCAGGAAGGCATCGGCATCCGTCTCCTGTTGTGCCTGGGCGATGCTCTGCAGGACCTTGTCACCGTCCTCGCGGGCGATCTCGGCGCCGAGCTCGTTTATCTTGCCGACACCGTGGCCACCGGACTTCTGAGAGCCGATCAGAATGCGGTGCCTGGGGTTGGACTTGATGAAGACGAGGCCGCTCAGGTCGGTGATATCGGTGTTGAAGGCGATGGCGTCGGTGACGATCTCGATGCCACGCTGCGCCCGCGCCATCCGATTCCGCCGCGCGAATTCATCGGCAATACGCCCGCCGCACTGCCCAGCACCAATGACCAGTAGTTTCAATGAGAACCTCGATTCGGAGTCTGAATGTATTGTATGGCGATACTGGAGATATGTCAAGCGTGAGCACGCCGTATCCGGTACGGTGAGGCACACCCGAAAGAGGTCTGACGCGCCAGGCCTCTCCGGCTATTGCGTTGACACGACGCGGCGGATTCGATATGCTCCAAATACCCGGTTCAGGAGGAAGGCGATGCAGTGGAATACCCGCATAACCGAGTTGTTCGGATGCAAGTACCCGATTCTCGAGGGGGCCTACGCTGGTTTCGGCAACTGGCGTTTTGCCGCGGCCTGCGCCGATGCTGGCGTCCACGGTTGCATCACCGCCTCGATATCGAAGACTCCGGAGCAGCTTCGCGAGGACATTCGCAAGTGCAAGGCTGCCACCAGCGGCTCGTTCGGGGTGAACCTGAGCTTCGGCATCTGTCCGCGAGTCGACGAAATGCTCGAAGTCTGCATCGAGGAGAAGGTGGCCGTCGAGACGGCCGTCTACAAGCCCGATGCACTGGCGGCACGGATCAAGGAAGGGGGCATCCCCTGGATACACAAGGCGGCCAGGGTCAAGGACGCGCTTCACGCCGAACACGTCGGCGCCGATGCGGTGATCGTTGTTGGTCTGGAGGGAGTCGGCTTCAAGAGTCCGGAGCAACTGCCGACCTTTGTGCAGGCCTCGTGGGGGGCAAAGCAATTCAGTGTCCCGTTTGTCGCCGCCGGAGGCATTGGTGACGCTCACGGTCTGCTCGGCGCGCTGGCGCTGGGGGCCGACGGAATCATGATGGGGACGGCCTTTATGGCGACCCAGGAATGCCCGACCAATGAGGCGTCCAAGCAGGATATGGTCGATGCCAGCCCCGACAATCCACGGCTGCGCTTCCGGGTGCTTTCCCACGCCAAGCCGAAGGACTACGCCGAGATGCTCCGGAAACGGAAGGAGATGCCGCTGGAGGAATGGCTGCCGCTGGTGGAACGGATTCAGCCCAAGGGCAGTGACTACGAAGGCCCCTCTGACGCGCCTGAGACCAGCAAGGTTGGTTCAATGGCGGTGGCCGCTATCGACAGTATCCCGACGGTCAAGGAGTTCATTGACCGCATGATTGGCGAAGCCGAGGAAGCGGTCGAGAATTGGCAGTGGGCTAGGCCGTAATCACGTCCGTGCCGACGAACCCGCGCAGCACCTCGGGTACAGCGATCGAGCCGTCGGAGCGTTGGTAGTTTTCGATGACGGCGATCATTATCCGCGGCAGGGCCACCCCCGAACCGTTCAGGGTGTGGACGAACTGCGGGCGGGCGTCCGGCGTCGGGCGGTAGCGGATGTTGCCGCGCCGGCCCTGAAAGTCAGTGCAGTTCGAGCAGGAACTGACCTCCAACCACTCCTCGCAACCGGGCGCCCACACGTCCATGTCGTAGGATTTGGCGGCGGCGAAGCCGAGGTCGCCGGTGCACAGTTCCCGTATCCGGTAGGGTAGCTCCAGGCGGCGGCAGACCTCTTCGGCGTCGGCGATCATCTTCTCCAGTTGATCGTAGCTCGATTCCGGTTCGGTGAACTTGTACATCTCCACCTTGTCGAACTGGTGGCCGCGCTTGATGCCGCGGGTGTCCTTGCCGGCTGACATCTTCTCGCGGCGGAAGCAGGCGGTGTAGGCGACGTAGTCGAACGGCAGCATCCCCGGCGCGATGATCTCGTCACGGTGGAGGTTTGTCAGCGGCACCTCGGCGGTGGGGACGAACCAGAGGTCGTCCTGTTCGTCATGGTACATGGTGTCGGCAAACTTGGGCAGGTGGCCGGAGGCAGCCGCCGACTCCCGCTTGACCATCCACGGCGGGTATATCTCCTGGTAGCCGTGTTCATCAGTGTGCAGGGCAAGCATGAAGGCGATCAGAGCGCGCTGTAAGCGGGCGCCGAGTCCCTTGAGCACGTAGAAGCGGCTGCCGGAGAGTTTGACCCCGCGTTCGAAGTCGATTATTCTGAGCGACTCGCCGAGCGTCCAGTGGGGCGCCGGTGTGAAATCGAACGTTCTCGACTCTCCCCAGGTGCGGACGATCGGGTTGTCGTCGTCGCCGGCTCCAATCGGCACCGAGGAATGGGGGACGTTAGGCACCTGGAGGAGGAGGCCCTCGAGTTCCTGTTCCAAGTCGCGTACCGTGTTCTCGAGATTGTGTACCTGATCGCGAAGGGCGCGGCCCTGCTCGGCGGCGGCGCGGTCACGGGCGAGTTGCTTGCGGGAGTGACGTAACTCTTCCAGTTCCAGTATCCGTTCACGCCGGGTGGTGTCGAGGGCGAGGATTTCATCGACGATGGCGGTATCTTCCTGGCGGTTGGCCAGCGCCTGTCGCACCGTCTCCGGGTCTTCCCTGATGAGCCTGATATCGAGCATCGGTGCCTCCTCCGGCTACGGCTTGTCCTTGAGCTGTGGGAAGAGGATTACCTCGCGGATCGAATGCTGGTCGGTGAGCAGCATCACCAGTCGGTCGATGCCGAGGCCGAGGCCGCCGGTGGGCGGCATTCCGTACTCCAGGGCTTCGAGGAAGTCTTCGTCGACGACCTCCACTTCCTCGCCATCGGACAGGCGGTCCTTCAACTGCTGCCGAAAGCGCTCGCGCTGTTCCACCGGGTCGTTGAGTTCGGTGAAGGCGTTGGCGATCTCGAGGCCGCCGGTGAAAGCCTCGAACCGTTCGACGACGCGCGGCTGGTCCGGCTTGGTCTTGGCCAGCGGTGACATCGAAAGCGGGTAGTCAACCAGGAAGGTCGGCTGGCGCAGTTTCGGTTCGACGAAGTCGGAGAGGAGCTGGTCGACGAGGTGCGCCCAGTTCTTGCCGGGGTCGACCTCGATGCCGCTCTCCCGCATTCTGGCGGCCAAACGGAGCATGTCCGGGAACTGGACGAAGTCTATGCCGCTGTGCTCCGCGATGGCCTCACGGAAGCCGACGCGCCGCCACGGGGGCGCGAAGTCAATCGTCTCTTTGCCCCAGGGTACCTTGTGACCACCGTGGACTTCCTGGCAGACGGTCGAGACCATCTCCTCGACCATGCGCATCACGTCCTCGTAGTCGGCGTAGGCCTGATAGCTTTCGAGGAGGGTGTACTCCGGGCTGTGCTTGGTGGAGACGCCCTCGTTGCGGAAGACGCGGCCGATCTCGTAGACGCGGTCGAAGCCGCCGATGACGAGCCGTTTCAGGTGTAACTCGGTGGCGATGCGGAGATAGAAGTCCTGGTCGAGGGCATTGTGATGAGTGACGAACGGCGCCGCCAGGGCACCGCCGGCCGAGGGTTGCAGGACTGGTGTCTCGGCCTCAAGGAAATCCCGGTTGTCGAGGAAGCGCCTGACGGCGGCGACCACCCGGCTGCGGATGCGGAACGTTTGCCGGGTCGTCTCGTTGGCGATCAGGTCGAGGTGGCGGTGCCGGTAGCGGGTATCGACGTCGGACAGGCCGTGCCACTTCTCCGGTAGGGAGCGCAACGACTTGGCGAGCATGGTGAAGTCGGCGACACGGACTGTCGGCTCGCCGGTGCGGGTGCGGATGAGGCTACCGCTGACCCCGATGACATCGCCGATGTCGAGGTTTTCGAACAACTCAGCGGGCACCTTTTCGTAGCTGTTCAGGTTCTGGAACATGAGCTGTATCTTGCCGGTGCCGTCCCGAATGTCGACAAAGGCGCTCTTGCCCATCTTGCGTCTCGCCATGATTCGTCCGGCGACACTGACCGTATCCGGCAGTTTCTCGCCAGCTTCAATCCGATCCAGCTGGGCAGTTGCCTCGGCGGTGGTGTGACTCGGTGTGTAGCGGTGGGGGTAGGGCTCGATTCCAAGGGCGCGGATGCGCGACAGCTTTTCGGACCGGTGCTCGGTTGTGGGGTCGTGTTCGGCGGGCATGACTCTCCTCGAGGCGCAGTGCGGCAAATGGCGCACGTTAAGAGTCAGTATAGGCCATCTTCGGCGGCCAGTAAAGCGGTTGGTGACGCCTGGGGAGACCGGCCGAGCCGGTTGGGATGCCTAGCGGCGTGGCTTCCTAGCCGACATTCTCCGGTGGCGCGTTGAAGGGCTGAACCGGAGGGGGCTGCTTCTTCAGGGCGTCGAGCCAGTCGACCGACCGAAGGTCACGCTCCAGGAGGTAGCGGATGAGACCGCGCATCACCGTTTCCAGCTCGCGGGAGAGGGCAGCGTCGACCTTGAGCCGGTTGGCGGCGTCGAAGTCGTTCGATTGGAGGAAGCGGAGCACCTTGAGGGCATTCAGCGATAGTGGACGGGCGCCGCGCTGGGGATCGTAGCACTTCGGGCAGAGAACGCCGCCTGCCGGCGGGGAGAAGTAGCTGGGCACCGGTTCCAGCGGCGAGTGGCAATTGACGCACTCCTGTAGTTGCGGTCGGTAGCCGACGGCGTCGAGCAGGTGCAGTTCGAAATGGCGGAGCGCCTGTTCGCGGTCGGCTTCGGGGCGGCAGAGGTTGAGCAGCGTGTTGACGAGGAGGCCGAAGAGCCTGGGATTAGAGACGTGCTCCGGGGTGAACTGGTTAACCAGTTCGGTCACGTAGAGGCCGTAGGACGTCAGCCAGAGGTCTTCCTTCAGCGGGAGGAAGGCGTTTACCGTCTGGCTGCCGGTGACGGTGTCCAGATTGCGCCCGCGGGCCAGTTGCACCCGGCTGTGGGTGAGCAGTTCGAGGTGGCCGGCCATCTTGCTCTTCGGGCGGCGGACGCCCTTGGCGACGCCCTGAGTCTTACCCATGTCCGGCGTGTAGAAGGTGAGGATCCGGTCAGCCTCACCCAGCTTTGTCTTCTTGAGGACGACGGCTTCCGTCTGGAAGTTGCGCGGTCTCGTCATGGCAGCATGTTCGCTGTCGCTACGCTCACCCGGATATCTGGCCAGCTACGACCACGTAGGGCACGACGATGGCGACGATACCGGTGATGATGACGACCAGGATGAAGAGGTTGTAGCGCATCTCGTAGTTACCGAGGAGGGATTCGTCGTAGTAACCGTCAACGCCCTGGTCGCGGTACATCTTGAGAAGCCCCTCGGTCAGCTTTTGTCGCGTCTGTTTGCCGCGCTGCAGGCCGATAATGACGACGAAATTAACGACGATGATGAGCACCGTGAACATGACCATGACGATGGTGCGCGTCGCCGCATTGTCAACGCCCGTCACCGCTGAGTTGACTCCCAGTGCTACCAGGTTGAGCAGGATGGCGGTGATGACGAAGATGGTGTCTGTCCGTGCGTTCTGCTGAAGTTCGGAGATGATGTGTTTGTGGACGCGTTCGATCATGCTGTCACCTCCCGGCGGGCTCTACCGATGGAATTCTAGCGGGCGCCAGCTCGACTGTCAAGGCAGTCACCGCCATTATGGGAAGAGAAGCAAGTCCGGCTGGCGAAAGCCGCGCAGGAGGAGGATGTCCCTCTCCTTGAGGAGGCAGGCCCGGTTGTGGGCCACCGCCTCGTCGAAGCGGCGGTCCTGCCACGCCTCCTGGCAGAGGATACCCTTGTCATTGAACGGGTCTTCGTAGTTGGGGATGCCGAGAGCGCGAACCGCGTTCGCCTTCGACTCGTACTTCTCCTTCTGGAGTTCGCCTTCGAAGACATATTCCTCGCCCAACTGGTGGTAGAGGACGGCCCTCTCGAATGAGGTGTTGAAGGCGTAAAATGGAGGCGACAGGCCGTCGATGACCTCGGCGACGCGTTCGTTCAGTTCGGTGATCTCGCTGGTGTCCCTGACGTGGAGGATGGTGAGCCCGCTGTGGTCGATCCAGCCGAACATGACCTGGCGGATGTACTGGAACTCGCGGACATCGCTGGTGTTGCGGTAGCCGGCGTCGAAACGGCCGATGGTCTCGATGTCGATGATGGTGCCGTCGAAGTCGGCGGCGGCGTCTTCGTGGTGTTCGAATATCACTTATCGCCCTCCGGCGAACAATGGCCTGACGGCGCGCATGTTGTCGAGCGCCTCGGCAGGCGTTGGCAGTCGGCGATGGAGGCCGGTCGGTCGACCTGCTAGAGTTCGCTGCGGCCTTCCAAGGCCCGCGTCAGGGTGTTGTCGTCAGCATACTCCAGTTCGGTGCCGAAGGGCAATCCCCGGGCGATGCGGGTCACCTTGATCCCCAGCGGGGCGAGCAGGTGGTTGAGGTACATCGCCGTTTGCTCGCCTTCGAGGTTGGTGTTGGTGGCGAGGATGATTTCGCGGATGGTGCCGTCACCAAGGCGGTCGGTGAGTTCCCTGATGCGGACGTCGTCGGCGCCGACGCCCTCGGTCGGCGATATCGCTCCGTGGAGGACGTGGTAGAGGCCGTGGTAGCTGCCAGTGTGTTCGATAGCGAGGACGTCCTGTGGCTGCTCGACGACGCAGACGGTGCTGCGGTCGCGCCGGTCGCTGCGACAGGTCGGGCAGGGGTCCGAGTCGGTGACGTTGTAGCAGGAAGAGCAGAGCTTTATCCGCTGCTTGAGCAAGACAATCGCCCGGGCAAGGAGGTCGCCTTCGTCGGTCGAGGCGCGGAGCAGGTGGAAGGTAATCCGCTGGGCGCTCTTCGGCCCGATACCGGGCAGCTTGCTCAGTTCCTCGACCAGGTGGCCGATCGGGTCGCCGGCCGGTCTGTCAGTCCCCTCCAAGGTGAGTCCCCCTGGTCCTTCTTAGAATAGCCCCGGAATCTTGAGCCCACCGGTCAGGCCCTTCATTCGCTTGGCGGCTTCCTTCTCGGCTTTCGCCTGCCCGTCCTGGATCGCTTTCAGCAGCAGTTGCTGGAGCTGCTGCGGCTTCTCGGGGTCGATTGCGTCGGGTGATATCTCCACGCCGACGATTTTCTGGTGGCCGTTGACGGTCACCTTGACGGCGCCTTTGCCGGTATCGGCGACGATCTCCATTCTGGCCAGTTCCTTCTGGGTCTCGTCCAGCCTGGCCTTGAGCTGGCGCGCCTGGTTTATCATGGACAGGTTCATGCTTCCTCCGCGTCGTCCAGCTCGGCGCCGTGCTTCAGTGCCTCCCGTACCAGGTGGTTGTCCTCGGCGACGCACCGGACACGGCACGAGCGTCCCAGGAAGCTGCTGATGACCTTCTCGACCACCCGGCGATTCTCCGGGTCTTCGAGCTTCTCCTTGAAGACCGGGTATCGGAGCGATAGGACGACGGTGTCGCCTTCGACCGCCACCGGGGCGACGCCGGCGCTGCGGAGCATCGCCAGGGCCCGCGTCTTTCGGGTCTCCTCTGGGGCCTCGGCGATTACTTGTCGCCAGTTCTGCTGCAGACGCTGCACGTCGGCGGTGTCGTCGACCGGTGCGTCACCGGCAGCGACCGGTTCATGGGGAACGTCGTTGGTGACAACGCCTTCGCTGACGACGGGGTCGGCGGGCGGCGCGGGCGTTGGCGCTGGCTCGTCGGCCTCCGTGGCGGCGACCGGCTCGGGGGGCGGTGTTGGCAGCGGCTCGTTGCTCTCCTCGACCGGCACCGGTGGGGGTGGGGTCTCCGAGACCGGCTCTGGCTTCACGGCCGCCGCGGCGACCGGCTTCGGCGCAGTCGCCTTTCGTGGTGTTGGCGGTGGTGGCGCTGAACGACCGCGGTCGGCCGGTTCGGCAGCGGCCGCGCCAGCGGCCGCCGGCATCGAGGAATCGACCAGCGCCAGTTCCAGGGGAAGCGTTGAACTGCTGTCAAGCCCGAGTTCGAGTTGCCCGAACAACTTGACGGCTCTCAGCACCTGGTCCAGGGAGGCCCGGTCAGCCAGTTTCTTCAGTTCGGCGAGGTCCTCGGCGGTCAGGTCAATCGTCTCGGCGGCCCCGGTCTTGACGAGCAACAACCCTCGAAGGTGCTCGACGAGTTCGCGGTTAAACTGGCGCAGGTTGAGGCCGTCGTTGCTGGCGGAGTTGATCGTCGCCACTCCGGCGGGGATGTCACCGTCGATGATGTGTTTCGCCAATTCCCGGGTGCGGTCGTCGCCGGTGATGCCGAGGATTTCCTGAACTTGGCTGAGGCCGATATCCGTGCCGTAGAAGGTCGTCGTTTGCTCGAGCAGGTTCTCGGCGTCGCGCAGGCTGCCGGTGGCGCTCCTGGCGAGGAGGCGCATCGCCTCCGGCTCGATGGCGATGCCCTCCGCCTCGCAGATCTGGTGGAGTTTGGTGACGATGCCCTGCTGGGAGACGCGGCGGAAGTCGAACCGCTGGCAGCGCGACATGATCGTCGGCAGAATCTTGTGGGCTTCGGTGGTCGCCAAGACGAAGATGACGTGTGGCGGTGGCTCTTCCAAGGTCTTCAGCAGGGCGTTGGCGGCGCTGGTGCTGAGCATGTGGACTTCGTCGACGATGTAGACCTTGTAGCGGGCCTGGTTGGGTGCGTAGCCGACCTTCTCGCGCAGATCCCGGATGTCGTCGACTCCGGTATTGCTGGCGGCGTCGATTTCGATAACGTCCAACGCCCGGCCCTCGGTTATTGACTGGCATACCTCGCAAGTGTTGCACGGTTCGCCGTGACCGTCGGTGAGGCAGTTGACCGCCTTGGCCAGGGCGCGGGCGGTACTCGTCTTGCCGGTGCCGCGCGGGCCGCAGAACAGATAGGCGTGGGAGACGCGGTCGCTCGACAGTGCGTTGAGCAGTGTCCGCGTCACCGGTTCCTGGCCGACGATGTCCGCCAGCGTCTGCGGTCGGTATTTCCGATAGAAGACCTGAGGTGCCATGGTTTACGTCCCCATTATACCCCAAGGCGGGCGGTTTCCAAAGGCCGATGTTCTTTACATAACCACCCGGGGCAACCGGAGTGCCTGTCGTCGGCTCGTCCGCCCGTCCGACGGACTAAAAAAGTCTCTCGGGCGCCGGTACGCACCCGAGAGACTCATGACACTATGGAATGCCGTACGGTGGAACACCGACGGGATGCGCGGGTCAGTTCAGAAGTGAGGGGACATCCTTGCTGAAATCATCCATCTCCTTGAGCTTGACATCGATCTGCTTCTGCCGCTTCTTGATGATGGTGACGACGTCGGCGGCCTCGGTGTAGTAGCGGCGGACCTTCTGGACATCGCGGAGTCCGGAGAGGATCACGGTTACCTCGAGGGCACCCTTGTCTCGTGGGTAGTCGCCATTCCTGATGATGGCATCCGGCGTCAGGCTCTTGAGGTACTCGCCGAGTTCTTTGATGACGCTCATGTTCATTGCCTTAGCCGGCGCCGAGACTAGGTAGAGCGCCCGGGTGGCATCTTCCGGGTTGCATTTGAACGACAGCTCGCTGACGGCGGCGTCCATCGCCTCGATGCCGCGGTGGATCTCTTGACTCTTGTCGCGGAAGTTGCGCGTAGTGCGGAAAGGCAGCCGCAGCGATGGCAGTTGCGTGTGGCCGTAGCCGATTGCCGACCAGCCGCTGATGCTCTGGATGATGTCGCCGGCATCGAGCAGCCGCGCGCCGATGTGCTTGGACTTCGTCTCCTCGCCGGCGCAGAGGATGTTGTAGAACGGCTCGACGATCATGTGATTGATCTCGGCGAGGTTGTTGCGCAGGGAGGCGTTCTTCCTGACGTAGCGCTGATTGTCCGCCAGGAAGATGGCATCGGCGACGGAGTTGGTCGATTTCAGGCATGTTGCCGAGTTGTAGATCGTCCTCTCCTCGGTGCGCTCCTCATGCTCGAAGGGAAGGACGATCAGGTTGTACACGGGCTTGTCGATGTAGCGTTCCTTGATGATCTGGGTCATCACGGCGATCGATCCTGAGCCGGTGCCGCCGGCGGAGCTGGCGCAGAGCATGAAGGCGTCCGACTCAAAGAAGCGGGGCGTACTCCGGATGGCGTCGATGACCTTGTCCGCGTCCTCGCGGGCAATCTCGGCGGCAAGCTCGTTGATCTTGCCGACGCCGTGACCACCGGCCTTTCTGCCGCCGATCAGGATGCGGTGTTGGTAGTCAGATTTGATGCTGGTCAACCCGCTGAGGTCGGCGACATCGGTATTGACGGCAAAGGCTCCGGTGACTATCTCGATTTTGCGTTGGGCGCGTGATCGCCGGTTCAGTCGTGCAAACCCGTCGGCCAAGTTTGACCCACACTGACCAAACCCGATAACCAGAAGTTTCACGTTATCACCTCACTAGTAGCCTCAACGTTGCCGCTATTGTATACGCACGAGCACATAATGTCAATTTTCCTACAGTCCCCGCTGGGCAATATAGGCTGCCAAATCAGCCAAACGGCAGCTGTATCCCCACTCGTTGTCGTACCAGGCGAGGACTTTTGTCATGCGGCCGCCGATAACCATGGTACTGGGGGCGTCGACTATAGAACTGGCGGTGTTCCCCTTGAAATCACTGCTGACGAGCAGTTCAGACGAGTAGGCCAGTATCCCTGCCAGCGGCCCCTCGGCGGCCACCCGGAACGCCTCGTTGACCTGCTCGGTGGTGACTTCGGCCGCCAGGTCGACGACGAGGTCGACCAGCGACACAGTGGAGACGGGAACGCGGAATGCCATCCCGTGCAGCTTGCCTTCCATCTCCGGCATGACGCGTGACACCGCGTAGGCGGCGCCGGTGCTCGTCGGGATGATGTTCATTGCCGCCGCGCGGGCGCGACGCAGGTCTTTGTGGACGACGTCCATCACCTTCTGGTCGTCTGTGTAGGAGTGGATAGTGGACATCAGCCCCCGTTCGATGCCGAAGCTCTCGTGGAGGACCTTGACCACCGGAGCAAGGCCATTAATGGTGCACGAGGCATTGGAGATGACGTAGTGGCGTGCCGGGTCGTACTTCTCCTGGTTGACGCCGAGGACGATGGTGATGTCCTCGTTGCTTGCCGGGGCGGAGATGAGCACCTTGCTGGCGCCGGCCTTGCAGTGGGCGGCCGCTTTGGTGCCGTCGGTGAAGAGCCCGGTCGATTCGATGACGATGTCAACCCCGGCTTCCTTCCAGGGGATCTTGGCGGGGTCTGGCTCCGAGTAGACCTTGATGCGACGGCCGTCGGCAATGATGGCGCTGCTTTTAGTGTCCACGTCGCAGGGGAAATGGCCGTAGTTGGTGTCCCACTTGAGCAGGTGGGCGCTGGTTGTGATATCGGCCAAGTCGTTGATGGCAACGACCTCAAGTTGGCCGGGATGGTACTGCTGGATCGTCCGGAAGGTCAGCCGACCGATGCGTCCGAAACCGTTGATGCCGATTCTGGTTACCATTGTCGTCGTGCCTCCTTACTGATTTGTGGGACTTATTCAGCGGAATCGCGGAAGGCCGCCATCCCGGCGAATTCGGCGGCGGCGCCGAGCTCCTCCTCGATTCTGAGGAGCCGATTGTACTTGGCGGTCCGTTCCGAGCGGCTCGGGGCGCCGGTCTTGATGAGGCCGGTGCTGAGGCCAACTGCCAGGTCGGCAATAGTGGTATCCTCGGTCTCTCCGGAGCGGTGGCTGACGACCGAGCGCCAGCCGGAGCTGTGGGCCATTCGGATTGCCGATATCGTCTCGGTGAGGGTGCCGATCTGGTTGAGTTTGATCAGGATGGCGTTTGAGGCGGAAAGCTCAATTCCGCGGGCCAGACGGTCAACATTGGTGACGTAAAGGTCATCGCCCACCAGGGTAACGCGTTCGCCGAGCTTCTGCGTGATCGCTTGCCAGCCTTCCCAGTCGTCCTCGGCCATGCCGTCCTCGATGCTGATGATCGGGTACTCGGCGGCCCAGCCGGCGTAGTAGTCCACCATCTCCCGGCTGGAGAGGGAGACGCCCTCGCGGGCGAGGACGTAGCGACCGTCCTGGTAGAATTCGGTCGAGGCCGGGTCGAGGGCGAGGAAGCAGTCCACACCGGGCCGGTAGCCGGCCCGCTCGATCGCCACCAGAATCGCCTCGACGGCGGCGCGGTTGGAGGCGAGACTGGGGGCGAAGCCGCCCTCGTCACCGACGTTGCTGTTGAGGCCGCCGTCATCGAGAACCTTCTTCAGGGCGTGGTAGACCTCGGTGCCCATGCGCAGTGCCTCACGGAAGCTGCCGGCCCCGGCGGGGACTACCATGAACTCTTGGAAGTCGGTCGAATTGGAGGCGTGTTTGCCGCCGTTGAGGATGTTCATCATCGGCACCGGCAGGCGGCTGCCCTCGCCGAGGTAGCGATAGAGCGATTGCGCCTGCGAGCCGGCGGCGGCGTGGGCCACCGCCAGCGACGCGCCAAGCACGGCGTTGGCGCCGAGGCGTGACTTGTCCGGGGTGCCGTCGAGCTCGATCAGGCGGCCATCGACCGCTTCCTGGTCCTCGGCGGTCATCCCTGTCAGTGCGGCGGCTATCTCGCGGTTGACGTTCTCGACCGCGCGCAGGACTCCCTTGCCGCCGTAGCGGGACTTGTCCCCGTCGCGCAACTCGATGGCTTCGTGTTGTCCGGTGCTGGCCCCGGAGGGCACCGCCGCCCGGCCAATGGAGCCGTCCGACAGCCGGGCATCGACCTCAACGGTCGGGTTTCCGCGTGAATCGAGGATTTCCCTGGCCTTGATTTCGCGTATCGTCGGCATGCTATTCCCCAGTTGCAGTGTTGCCGTTTCTTTCCGTTG
>SDBV01006356.1_pt1 | contig 16404 bp, 9 predicted proteins | sample 2277081 | NCBI WGS metagenome assembly SDBV01 (sample SAMN10402039, study PRJNA504765) | marine sediment metagenome | isolation source: marine sediment core GS10_PC15, 223 cmbsf | place: Arctic Ocean: Southern Knipovich Ridge | collected 2010
GCGACGACCTCACCGTGCTGTTCAGCTCGCTGCTCGAGACGGTGGGCATCGAAACGGCTTTTATTACCGTACCAGGGCACATCTTCATGGCCTTCAACACCAAGCTGCCGTCTCGAGACTACAAGCAGGTGCACCCGGAGAAGAACATGACGCTGAACATCAAGAACGAGCTCTGGATACCTTTAGAAATCACCATGATCGGCAGCGAAGATTTTTTCAGCGCCTGGCGCCTGGGCATAGACGAGTTCAAGGCCCTCGACGGAGAGATCGAAAAGCGTAACTTCATTCCGGTGCGGGTGGCACAGGAGATCTACCGGCCCGTCGGACTCAGGGAGACGGATCTGGGGCTGCAGTACGGCAGCAGCGAGGTAATCGTCGACGATTTCAAACGGGGTATGGCCCAACTGGTGGATCGCATCATCGAAGACTACCTGGCGGCGGCCAACGCGAGCGGCCGCAAAAGGGATTACAATCGGCTGGGCATCGTCTGCGCCGAGTTCGGCCGTTACGCGCAGGCCGAGAAGGCCTTCAACACATCGCTGTCGCTTGACCGCAACTACCTGAGCTCCAAAGTCAACCTGGGCAACGTCTACTTTATGAGGGGCGAGTTCCAGGAAGCGTTGCGACGTTTTCACAGCGCCGAAGAGAACATCCTCGAGAGGGGCCGACAATCGTCGAAGCTCTACGGCATGATATTGCTCAACATATCTAAATCCTACTACGAGCTCGAGAACTTCGACAAAGCCACAGAGTACTTCGCAAAAGCAACCGACATACAGCCGGACTACGAGCAGCAGTTCGGCCATCTCAGGAGCAGTGAAACCTCGGGCGCCAGATCATCCAACGTCAGCAGGCGGGGCGGCACGCTGTTTTCAGGAGACGGGAAATGAGAAAATCAGCTCACCGCATCAAGAATCGCAAACTGGCCGGATCACTGATCGGCGGCTTACTGGGCGGCTTACTGGCAACACTGGTCATAGCCGCGCTCGTCGGCTGTCCGCCCATCATCGACCAGGAGCTCTTGGACCAGGTCGACGACGTTATCGCCCCCGAGATTGCGATTACATCGCCCTCCAACAACAGTTACTATCGCTCGGTCCTTACGGTGCAGGGCTCTGTAGGGGATTCTTCCGTCGAAGAAGGAGACGGCAACGGCAGCGTTAAGACCCTGACCTACGAGATACTGGACCATTCTCAGTTGTCCGGAGACGTAGACATCGGGGGAGGCGGCAGTTTCGAGTTCAGTTTCACCACGACCGGGCTTTCGGGCACGGAGATCCTGCGCTTCGCGGCGGAGGACTGGAACGGCAACGCCACTGAGAAGGACATCACCCTGCTCGAAGACACGTCCGGGCCCTACGTTGCCATCACCTCTCCCTCCGACTACGACTACTATCGCTCCCACGTAATCGTGCAGGCCACAGTGGCCAATTCGGATGAAGATGCCGGCGTGTCGGAGATCGGTTCCGTGGCTTGGTGGATTCCGGGCAGTGCATTAGCCGGAACCGTGGCGGCCGGCGACTGGGCCGGCGGCAGTTTCCAATTCGAATTCGACACCACCGGCCCGCCGACCCTGGTGGGCAACCGATTTGTCATTGTAACCGCGGAGGACCAGAACGGCCACACTTCAGAAGCGGCCATTACCATCACCGAATACCCGACCGGTCCCTACATCGACCTGACTGAGCCCATAGACATGACCACTTGCCAGTGGGGAACCCCCATAGTGATCACTGGCACTGTGTCGGACTTGGAAACGGGGCCCGTCACGGTCAACGAAGTTTCTACCCTGTCCTATAGCATCGGGGGGAACACCGGACCCATACCCTTTAATGGCATCACGGGCGTTTTCAGCATCCCTTTCAGCGATACCTTCGAGTTCAAGGGTACCAAAGTGCTTAAAGTCATAGCCGTCGACAAGAACAACCACGCAACAGAGGTACTCCGCACGTTACTCGACGATGAAACCGGGCCTTACCTGCTGGTTGCCTCGCCACCGGAAGGGGCGACGTACTCCTACGACACCATCATAACGGTTGCCGGAGAGGTTCGAAATATAGATGATTTCATATACGTACCTCCCGATCCACTGCCGGATCCTGACCCGGGAGCCCAGCCTCTGAGTGACGTCAAATCCCTGTCCCTGACGGTGTCGGGGCCACCCGCCGTTGGCGAGACCTTGACGACGTGGGTCGGCCAAAATGGGGGAGGAACGTGGACCGGCTTTTTCAGCTTCGACATCGATACCTCCCTCTTACCTAGCCGCATGTTCGGCTCCCAAACCCTCAAGGTGACCGCGGTTGACGAAGGCGACCGCGTCACGGAGAAAGTCATCAACATGCTACCGGACGGGCTGGGTCCGGAAATCACCATTAGCTCGCCCGCGCTAGCCGTTCCATACTACTATGGTGATTCGGTTACCGTTACCGGAACGGTGCTGCACTCGCTGGGAGGCACCACGCGCATCGACCCCGCTTCGCTGACCTACGACGTATTCCCCTCCGCCGTTAACGGCACCTTCACGATCACGGCCGGCACCGGCGCCTTCTCGTTTACCTTCGATTCCAGCGCGTTGAGCGGAACCATGACGCTCACGGTCTCGGCAGCGGACTGGAACGTCGATTCCGCCCAACAGGCGAAAGCGCTTCTGTACGACGACGATCCGCCTGCCGTGGAAGACGTGACGTCCGACACTGTCGAGGGCCTGTACGGTCTAAACGACCCCGACATTATCGTCAAAGTCGTCTTCGACGAGCCAATCGTGGTCACATCGGGCACTCCGAAACTCAGGCTACAACTTGATTCCACCACAAAGAACGTGAATTGCAGTCCCGTCCCGGGGGCGGCGACGGACACTCTACTGTTCCCCTACACCGTTGAAAGCGACCACGCGAGCATCGATCTGGACTACTCGGCCACTACCTCGCTCACCGGCGACATCGAGGACATCTTCGGCAACGACGCCGATCTGACCCTGGCCACCCCGGGACTCAACCACTCCCTGGGCTACCACAAGGACTTCGTGGTCGACGGCATCAGACCGAGCATATCCTCGGTGGTGACGGCGGATACGAACGGCGACGGCTACCTCGATCGGTTGGTAGTCACCTTCAACGAAAACGTGGATTACCCGGACGGAAGCGGCACCAGCGCCTTCGATGTAACCTCACCGGAGAGTACCGTTACCGGAATCGGCGACGATGACGGTGACGCGACTATCTACGTCGAGATCACCGACGGCGTCATAGCTTCCGACCAAACGCCGGACCTGGACATCTCGTCCGGAGGCATCGAGGACCTGGCCGGCAACGGCAACAACTCTACCTCCGACACGGCTTCCGATGGAGCGGGACCGGTTATCTTATCAGTGGTGACGGTCGACACGAACGAGGACGGCTATATCGACCGGTTGGAGGCTACCTTCAACGAGGACGTGGATTACCCCAACGGAAGCGGCACCGGAGCCTTCAGCGTCTCGGGAGCAACCGTTTCCAGCATCACCGACGACGCCGCCGACACGGTCCTCTACGTCAATTTCAACGACGGCGTCCTTTCCTCCGCAATCACTCCGCTCCTGAGCATCTCGGCCGGCGGCGTCGAGGACACGAGTGCGAACGACAACCCCGCCACTTCCGACACAGCTTCCGACGAAGTCGGCCCGGCCATACTCAGCGCGGTGGCAAGCAACGGTGGTACGAAAGATGTACTAGATGCCGACGACTATGTGACGATCACGTTCAGCGAAGACATTGCCTCGATTACTATCAACAAAGGCAACATCAACACCGTGCTGAGTTTAAATGACGCTAACACGTGGCTCGACGGTGACGGGGACATCTATTCCGCAATTTTGTCCCCGGCCAGCGTGCTGGTCGTCACGCTTTCCGCGGGAACACCCCCCCCAATTATAGCTTTACCGGGAGCCACGATCACCTTGAGCTCGGCAATCACCGATGATGACACCAACGAGGCCAGCACGGCGGCCTTCTCGATCACGGGAGGCTTTTAAGGATAGCCTTTAGCACTGAGAAAGCAAAAGCCCCATGAATCCCAAGTCTCATTACAATACGCTGACTGATTACGCGCTCCGGGCCCGCTCGGCCCGATACCTCCTCTGCGCGCTCGGCCTGCTCTTGACGTTCGCCTTTGTCGGTTGCGGACGAGAGCCGACTTCGGCCGATGAAACAACGGCGACGAAAGAACAGCCGGAGTCAACGCCCGGTCGGGAAGCCACCGAGACGCTCGCCGAACCCGCGACCGAATCCGAAGCGGACCCCGAACCGGCCCAACCTCCGGCTATCGTCCTTACCCCGCCCGTCGATGCCATCCCCTACTACGCCTCCGACAGCAGCGTGATGGTCATGGGACGGGTTACCGACTCCGCCGCCGCCGAATCCGCCGAAAATGTCGAGTGGCTGACGTTCGAGGTAGTCGGCATACCTTCGGCCCGGGGAAACATACCCTTTTACAACGCTGACGGTCAGTTCATCTTCAGCTTGAAGACTCAGGATTTCAAAGGCCTGCACGCCCTGCGCCTAACCGCCGTCAGCACGGCCGGGATTCCCGGTGTAACGGAGATAATGCTGTTCGACGGCAATGAAAAGCCGTCGCTGACAACCGTCAGGCCACAGTCCTACGAAATCACGGCGCACGAAAGCGAATCGGCGGCGCGAGCCGCGGCGGGCGCGGGCGCTGCAATCACGCCGCCCCCTGACGTTCGTGAAGCCGCGCAATCCGATGGCACGCGCACCGCTCCCGCCCCTCCCACAACGATACCCAGGCCGGGGGAAGTGGCACTCAGCCGGCTGATCCCGGGGTCCAATTCGGGCATACCCGAACGGAGGCCGCCGCCCCAGAGGGTGCTCAAGCGAATCATCATCCGCAGGGCCGCCCCCGGGTCGCGGGTCGAAAAAGAACCGGGGCCGATTCCGCCGCAGGTTGCGATCCGCTCGCCGCAAAACATGAGCTCCTGGGGATCGAGTGTAATCGTCGCCGGAACCGTAGGCAACTCTCAGCAAGATCCAGACTCCACATCGGAAATCGAAAGGCTTTCCTACCGTCTCGAGATCGATCCCCCGATCGCGAGCAATATTGACTTCGACAGCAGAACGGGAACGTTCGATTTTACGCTGTCGTCAGGGAATTACACCGGTCAGGCATTGCTCGAAATTACCGCGACAAACCGAAACAACCAACAGGCCTCCCGACGACTGCGCCTTCTGTTCACTGGCAGCGGTCCCGCCATCGCGATTACGGCTCCCTCTGACGAGGCGTTTTACCGTTCGCAGGTATCCGTGATCGGCAGAGTCGGCAACTCCGAAGAAGACCCGGAGTCGGCCGGCCAGGTGGCTTCTCTCGTGTACCGTTCAGGTAATCTGTCGGCCGATCCGCAGGAGATAGATTTTCACCCCTCCAACGGCACTTTCAGCTTTGACTTCGACACACAACAGGTCAATGGCAAACTGTATCTCTTTATAACTGCGCAGGATCGCATAGGCGGCACCCGGCACAGGCTGCTCACCCTTCGGGATGGTAAGCTGAGCCCGATCCTCGAGATATCAACCCCGCAAGACGGCAGCGCGTACGGGGCAGGCGTCTATGTAACGGGCAGGCTTTCACTCTCAGCCGGCGAAGATCCCCTGCGCGAGGCGATAAAATCACTGACATACGAAATCGCTTCAGCCGAAACCTTCGACGTTCATGCGGAGGCGATGTCCGGAGAAATCGAGCTCGACGAATCCGGCTCGTTTCGTTTCCTGCTGACAACCAGGGAGCTTACCGGCTCGCAGACGATAACCGTGAGCGCGGAAGCTTTGAACGGCAACAGGCACCAGGTGTCGGTCACTCTGCAGCGCGGCTCCAGCGACATCCCTTCCTTTCGCGTCGCCCCCGCAGACGGGAAGGCCATGCTCGATTGGGACCCCGTTCCGCTGGCAACCAGCTATACCCTCCACTACAGCCGCTCCGCATCAAGCAGGCCGGAGGCAGACGGCGAGAGACTGGCCGACGTGAGGCCCCCGCTGGTGCTCGAAGACCTGGAAAACGGGAGGGTGTATGCCTTCAAGCTGCAGGCCGTCTCGCCCGCAGGACAGGAGGCCAGCTGGTCCGACGTCAGGACGGCGATACCCCTCTCCCCGCTTACGCTGGCCCCCAAGGTGACGGGCGAATACGGGCAGATCAGAGTGAGCTGGCCGGACATTGCTGCAACGGATGAGTACGTCGTGCTGCGCGCCACTTCCAGAGAAGGAAATTTTGCGGAACTGGGTCCGGCGCCGTCCAGGGGCACCTATCTGGACAGGGACGTAGTATACGGCAGAACGTACTACTATCGTATAAAGCCGGCCGCGCCGGGAAGCGTAGTCAGCGCCTCCCGCGCCGGTAAGACAACGGCGTTTCCCGCTCGCAGGCTGAAGCAGGTAGCCTCACTAAGCGGAGCATCGGTGCGCGGCGTTTTCCTGCGGGCCGATTATGCCTACCTGGCCTGCGGCGAGCACGGCCTGCGCATCGTAGACATCCATGACCCCACCGAGCCGCGGCTGGTCGGTTCCCTGGACACGTCAGAGGCGCACGCGCTGACCGTCCGGGACGATTATCTTTACCTGGCGGACGGTGAACGGGGCATCGCCATCATCGATGTCTCCGATCCTCTCAATCCCGAAAAAATCGGGTCCAGAAAAACGTCGGACGCCTGCGACCTGGCGCTGCGCGGTGACTTCGCCTACGTGGCGGACGGAATCAAGGGCTTCAAAGTCCTGGACATCAGCAATCCCCGTAAACCGGCCAGGATAGCGACGGTGGCGACGCAGCAAGCTTTGGCGGTTGCGCTGGCTGGGGATTACGCCGTGCTGGCCGACGCCGAGGCCGGTCTAAAGATTATCGATATATCGAACCCGAGACGCCCCGTGATCAAGGCCTCCTACGAGACGCCTTTTGCCGTGGGTATCACGATAAAGGGCAGCCGTGCCTACGTGGCCGACAAGAAGAAGGGTTTGATAGCTCTGGACATATCGCGACCCGAGCAGCCCCGCGAAATCTGGACCAGCCCGACTCTAGGGGCACGGCACGTTTACCTGAACGGAGGCTACGCCTTCGTGGCCGACGGTACGGCCGGGCTGAAGGTGTTGGACATATCCGATGCCGACAATCCCACTCTATTCGGATCGATCCGGACAAGCAACGCCGCAAGCGTGTTTGTCAGGGGGCATCACGCCTACATTGCCGACGCCGCGGGTCTGCTCATAGTCCAGGCCATGCTCGTGGGAAAGTCTCTGCAAATTGCTGAATGCGCGGTCGATGGAAGGGCAACGCGCATCACCATCGAGGGCCCCTATGCGTATATCGCCAGCCATGAGGGGGGCGTCAAGGTTGTCGACATAGCCGATCCCGCAGCGGTGGGCACCCACTCCATCGCCGGGGCCTGCGACACGGAATACGCCGGCGATATTGCCGTTCGAGAGAGTCTGGCCGCCGTGGCCGACGGCAAGAACGGTCTGCTGCTCCTGGATGTGGCCCCTGCGTGGGACCGCGATCCGAACAGTCAACCCTCCATACTCGGTTCCTTTGCCGTCGAGGGTAAGGCATTGGCCGTGGACATCAGTGGCAATCTCGTCGCCGTGGCCGGCGGCAAGGCCGGCGTGGAGGTGGTGGACGTGAGCAATCCGAAACTCCCGACCCTGGCAGGCCGCTTGCAGAGCTCCGATGCCAGAGACATCGCTCTCGTGACAACGGCTTCAGGCAACCTTTACGCCTGCGTGGCGGACTATATCGAGGGCTTGAGCATAGTGGATCTATCCGATCCTGCGCGGCCCAGACAGATCGCTGTCCAGGAAGTGCGGGGCGCCCGCAGGCTGACTATCCACCGAACGGCAGAAGGTAGACTCTACGCCCTGGTGGCCGGTTCGTCGGGAATGACGATAATCGATATAACCGTTCCGGAGGCTCCTGAAACAGTGGGCGCATTCGACACGGGTTTTGCCGAAGCCCTCGCCGTAAGCGGGAACCACGTATTGCTGGCCGACGGTTACAGAGGACTGAAAGTTATAGACATATCGCTTCCGAGCGCTCCCATCCTGGTAAGCGAGTACGACCAGACCTACGTCGTGGGCGTAGCGGCCGGCCAGACGGCATCCGCGGGAGCATTTGCCTTCGTAGTCGATTCCGCTGGGCTGAGGGTGATCGAAATTCTGATTCCCGATTGGCTGCGCTAGGCAGGTCAAGCTCGCGGCTTTACGGCGCCGTACCGATTGACGAAGGTCTTGCCGAAATCCAACTCGCTCTCGTCATGAGGCACTTTGTTTTCGGCGGGGTATCCCACTCCGATCAGGCAATCCACCTCGTAGCCGGGGGGAATGCCGAGCAAATCCCGCACGTAAACGTCAGCCGAAGTCTTGTCGTCGTGAAAACGGCGGCGAATCTGCACCCAGCAGGCGCCCAACCCCAGCTCCTCCGCCATCAGGAGCACGTGCGTAGCCGCGATGGACACATCCTCGACCCACACGTCGGATTTGGCGGTATCGGCCATGACGACAACGGCTAGCGCCGCCTGGGCCAGGAGCGCAGCGCCTTTTTTGGACACGGAGAGCTTTTGGAGCAGACCGCGATCGTCCACGACAATGAACTCCCACGGCTTGTTGTTCGATGAGGACGGCGCCAGCAATGCGGCCTTCAAGAGCAGATCGACTTTATCCTGTTCGACGGCTCTGTCCTCATATCGTCTGATACTGCGTCGCTTCTTCAGCAGTTCCAGGAGCATTGTACCTCCTCCTTGCGGCCGCAGCCGCACGAAAAGCAAACATGATGCGGCGGAAAGTGCCGCTTTCGGCCCGAGCCTGCGGGTTCACTATTCGACGCCGGGAGCATAACCGACAAAACGCGAAAGGGCAATCGTTAGGGTTCCAAGGCAGTGCTGGCGCATATACGGTTCTCCGGGGCTCAGGCGGAAGGCCGCCGGGGCAGAGTAATAACGCCCTTGTCGGAAACAGTACCTCCGCCCCTACGGGAAATCGATAAAAACAGAAGTTTTCTTCTATTTTTCGTGCTTTTCGCGAGGCTCGCGTACCCCGCAATTTTCAATCGGGTGACTTGCCTCTGCGCCGAAGCGGCGCCCCCGCGGACAAGATCAGGGCCGTTCGCCAGGCGGAACTGGGCGTGCAGTCAGTGGACTCGGTGGAGTCACAGGTCGACTCTCCGGTATGAGCACCGCTCGCTCGGGGTCGAAGGCGGCCCACAGTTTACAGCCGAGCTCTCGGTAACGGGAGTCGAACACCGTAAAGCTGCGGCCCCGTGTTTCGCAGAGATACTCGAAATAGTGCCCAAAGTACTGACGCGCCACCGGTGTCAGCTCGAATGCATTCCGGTCTCGCCGCTCTGTAAAACGCAGGTCGTTGGGTCTGACCATCAGCGTCACCGCGGTTTTTCCGTCGGCCGACAGATCCGCAGACCCACGCAGCGCAACACGCAGCGTCCTGATGCTTTCGACCAGCAGATACGGCCCCTCACGGCCGGTGACTGCTCCGGTGAAAAAATTGGCCGCCCCGGTCATGGAAGCCACGAAGCGGCTCTTCGGGCGGGAGTACAGGGCTTGAGGACTGTCAAACTGCACGATACTGCCGCCCCGGAGCACGATTACCCGATCTGAAATGGCCAGGGCTTCCTCTTGATTGTGCGTAACGAACACGACGGTGATTTTCAGTTTTTTTTGAAGACCTACGACGGCCCTCCGCAGCTCTTTCCTCAGAATCATGTCGATCGAAGAGAACGGCTCGTCCAGCATCAAGAGCACGGGATCGACCGCCAATGCCCTGGCTATCGCCACGCGCTGCTGCTCGCCTCCGGAGAGCGTCTGAATACTGCGTGCCTCGTACCCGGGCAGCTCGACGAGCGATAGCTGCTCGGAGACGACGCGCTCGATTTCAGAGCGCGCGCGGCCCTGGACCCGCAAGCCGTAGGCGATGTTCTCGTAGACGCTCATGTGAGGGAAGAGGGTGTAGTCCTGGAAAACGAAGCCGACCCGCCTGTGGGCGGGATCCAAAGCAGTCACGTCCCGGCCGTCGATTACGATCCGGCCCGAGTCCGGCGTCTCGAACCCGGCGATCAAGCGGAGGGCCGTGGTTTTGCCGCTTCCGCTGGGTCCGAGAACGGACACCAACTCTCCCTCTGTCACGCTGCAGTTCAAAGAAAGACGAAATCCGCCGAAGCTTTTGCTCACGTTCTCGAGTCTAATCATTAAACCCGCCGAAGCTTTTGCTCACATTCTCAAGCCTAATCATTGGCTGCTCCTGATAGCTGGCGCACCTTGCTCTTGCGCAGAGAGGTTATATCGATCCATGCAAACAGCACGGAGCAGACCAGTATGTAGATTACGCTCAGCGCCAACGCCATATCGAAACTGCGAAACCCGACCAGACGGTAGATGGCGACGGGAAAGGTGGCTATCTCTCCCCGGCCAATGGACAGCACCGCGGTCAAATCGGCGAAGGGTATGGCCAGACTGTAAGCGTACGCGTTCAGCAGGCCCTGTTTGAGTATGGGCAGCTTGACGTCCAGCAGCACCGAGAGCCAACCAGCCCCCACGCTCTGGGCCCCCTCGACATAGCCCTGCTGCAGCTCATCGACGCACGTGCGCACGATACGAAATACGAACGGGAAGGCCAGAAAAACCTGGGCCGTGACGACCACAAGCAGCGGCGGCAGGACTCCTGAGTAGAGCATCCTCAAACCCAGGCTGAGTGTCACCAGAGACACACCCATGGGGACCTGGAACATGCCCTCCAACCACGCGTTGTGCCGCCGCTTCAGGGATAAACTAATGGCCAAAGTCAAAAGAAAGGTGATGCTGCCGCTGGCCGCGGCAACCACGACGCTCGTTCCGATTACTCGAGGGATCGTGCTGCGGACGATGCCCTCGATGTTTCTTGATGACAGGGCCGGATCGAAGAGCGCTCTGTAGCTCGTGAGACTCCAGGACCCGCCGGGGCGAAGCGACCGAACCGTCATGGTAAGCAGAGGCCCGAAGAGAAAGACACCGACGAGCAGGAGGTAGAGAGTGACGAAGGTTCGTTTCCAGGGCCGCAGCCGGCGCAGAGGAGCGAGTCGGGGCGTGTGCCCTTTGACTTTTTCGACCTGGAATTTCTGTATAGTCCTGCCGGCCAGCAAAATAAAACCCACGGAAAAGAAAAGCTGAACAGCGGCATAGAGGGAAGCGGCCGGGAAATCGAGCTTTGCGAATATCTCCATGTAGATCTTGACCTCCAGCGTGCTGTACCGCACACCTCCGAAAACCAGAATTATTCCGAAACTCAGGAAGCAGTAGATGAAGATGAGCAGAAAGGCCGTGGTAATAGAGGGCATGAGAAGCGGTAGAACGATGCGCCGAAATCTCCGGAGCGGTCTTTCACCGAAACTCTGAGATATCTCGATGTAGCGCCGATCGATGCGCTGCCAGCCGTCGCCGACTATGCGTATGGCCAGCGAAAAGTTATAAAAAACGTGGGCCAGCAGAATTCCGATGAAGTTGTAGATCAGATTGACCTCTGATCCCAGAATACGATTGATGAGTCCCCTCTTGCCGTAGAAGCTGATCATGCAGATTATGACGATGATACTCGGCAGCACAAACGGAATCAGGCTCAGCGAATAGAAAAAACGCTTTAAAGGAAAATCGAAATGGGATATCAGGTAGGCTCCGGGTAAAGCCAGAACCACGCTGATAAAAGCCGAGCAGGCCGCCTGACCGATGGTAAAGCCTACCAGGCGATACGTGCCGGGGGCGGCAAACAGCTCCGCAACGCGAGCCGCCCACTCGCCGGCTGCAGAGCGCAGTAGACTGACTGAAAAGAAGAAGCCCAACGGCGCGAAAAAGAACAGACCGAAAAACAACAACCCTGTTCCCAGCGCCAGAGTTCTGCCTACTGCATGACGGTTTCCCATTCCCTCAACCAGCGCTCGAAGTTTTCAAAAATCCGTTCTCCGTCCAGATTAACGATGCTCATTGCCTTTTCCACCTTCCGGAAAGCCTCCGGAAGCACTACGTCCGGATGGATGGGGTACATGAACTGATTCAGAGGTATGAGGGTCTGAAACTCCACATCGACGATATAGTCCATGAAACGCTGGGCATTTTTCAGGTTTGCGGCGCCCCGGACAATACCGGCTACCTCGATCTGAGCGTAGGCACGCTCGTCGAAGATGAGGTTCTTGTACCTGGTCTCGTTCTCGTATTGAATGTGATAGGCGGGGCTGGTGTCATAGCTCAGAACGATGGGGGCCTCTCCCTGCGTATACAGGGCATAGCCTTGCGACCATCCGGCGGTAACCGTCAGCAGGTTGGGCTTGAGCCTGCGCCAGAAATCCAGATAGCCGTCTTCGCCAAACACGGCGATGGTGTAGAGCAGGAAGTTGCGGCCAGGTGAAGACGTGGCGGGGTTCATGAGCACGATTTTTTCCTTGAGGGAAGGGGCAAGCAGCCCGTCCCACGTGGTCGGAGGTTCGGGCAGCGCCTCGCTGTCATAGTTGAGCGTTATCCTGCCGAAATCGAACGGCACCGCCCGGTACCGGGGGTCGACTCGCAGATCTTCGTCAACCAGAACCAGGCCTTCGGGCTCGTAGGGCGTCAAAAGATCGTCGTGTAAAATCCAGCCGAGATAACTGCTGTCCAGTCCGATCATGACATCCGCCTTGGGCGAGTCCTTTTCCAATATGAGCTGATTGAAGAGCCCGCCTGCGTCCTCGTATCGGATAAGCTTGACGTCGACTCTGTGCGTCTTTGTGAAATAGTTTGTGACGCTTTCCTGCAAGCCTTGCGGAAACGCGTCGTACGTGTAGACTACGAGCGCGCCGGTTTCCTCGAGGCCGGCCGCTGCCACTTTGGCGGACGGTTCCGGTTTCTCCGAGGCAGCCTGGTCGCGCCGGCTGCATCCGGCTGTGAGAGAGAGCAAAAAGACCAACACGGCAGCCGGTACGAAGATCGATCGGGCCGCTGCGCTACGATGCGATGGGCTAAAACAACTCAACATGGGTTTACCTCCCATAACATTTTATAGCTCGGGGGGCTGTTTGGTACGCAGGCTTGCAGACGATCGCACGAATCCGTTTTCCCTACGCCGGCATTATCCGGATCAGGTAACAGGGTATGTTCTCAGCCTTCCGTAATGAAAGCACCCCGATATGCTAAGTGTAAGTTAGCACCCGGGCTGCCCTGTTGTCAAGCGAAATAGTGTGACGCAAAGGGCCACGGAAACCGGCACCGAACATATACCCCACTTGCCAAGCCTTTCGTGCCGGGGTAGGGTTAGCCCGGCGCGACAAACAACCAAGCAACACACCAGGAGGTGGGCAGGTGAACCGGACGCTCAGCGGACCACGCATCGAGAGCGGCATCGAGCGAGAGAGCTCGGTGCGCCAAAGGACATCAGCGTGAATGGACCCTTTGACCCCCTGGATGCAGGTAGTTACTGGAGGCCCTTTCGCGAGCTTACCCGGCGCAAGTGGGATGTATTCGCCTTCCAGGATTCCTATCCCGAGCTGCTGCGGAGCTGTGAAATATTGGCCTACCTGACCCGCAGCTACTCCGTCTACGAAATGACCTGCGCGGCGTTGGGTCATCCTGGAGGAAGCTTTTCGGAAGCCGAGCTGCTGGCCGTACTCTACAACTACGCCCTGCGTTTCGACGCCGGCGAGCCGGGCTGGCCTCTGCGCGACATCTTCTACCTCTCCAAGTGCCACACCGCTCCTGCGCTCTACACCGTGCTGGCTCTTTTCGGCTACTTCCCTCTCGCAAAGCTCAAGTACTACGGCAGCTGGGATTCGGGTCTTGAGTCCCACCCGGACTGGCGGGTAACGCCGGGCATAGAGATCAGCGGAGGCTCTCTGGGGCAGATACCCGGCGTCGCCGTCGGCAGAGCCCTGGCCATCCGTCGTAGAGGCCCGGATCACAACGACCGCATGGTCTACGTACTCGTGGGCGACGGCGAATGCAACGAGGGCTCTGTTTGGGAGGCTTTCATGGCCGCCGGTCACTACAAGCTCGACAATCTGGTTTTCATCATCGACTACAACAAGGTACAGGCCAAGGGTCTGGTCGCGCAGGACATGAGCATAGAGCCGCTGGCTGACAAGCTTAGCGCCTTTGATCTGAACGTCTTCGAAACGGCGAACGGCCACGATGTGGCGGAGCTGGTGGACCTGTTCAACACCGTCGACACGAACCGCCGCGGCCGGCCTGCCGCCGTCATCCTGAACACCGTCAAAGGTAAGAAAGTCAGGGAGTGTCAGCTCAATCCCAACTGGCATACCTCGGCGCCGCGCAGCGCGGAAGCCGCGGGCCTCTGGTTGGCCGAGCTCTGGGAGCAGGACGGCAAACGCCTGGGTATACCGGCGGAATTCTACCAGGCCCTGGGCCGGGCCATCGAAGTCGTGCCGCCCGTGCACGGCAATCCTGATGACATCCGAGACACACAGGCATAGGAGCACATACGATGGCACAATTCGTCTTGCCGGACAGAGCCCGGACTAAGGAGATGCGCTACCAGATGGGTTATGCCCTGGCCGATCTGGCCCACGAGTACGAGAATATCGTGGCGCTGGACGCCGATCTGCGCAGCTCTTCGGGGCTGCACATCTTCGACCACTATCATCCCGACAAACTTGTAAAATGCGGCATCGCCGAGCAGAACCTGATTGCCATGGCGGCCGGCATGGCCCAGGAAGGTTACGTGCCCTTTCCGTGCACCTTCGACGCCTTCTGCCGTCGCTTCATGGATCAACTCTACGTCAGCGTGGCCTACAGCAATCTCAATGTGAAGATACTGGGAGCGTACGCAGGGCTCTTCACCGGCAAAGCGGGAGCGACGCATCAGAGCGATAAGGAGCTCGGCATTCTTCTCCGCATCCCCAACCTGGCCGTCGTAGAGCCGGGCTGCAACCTGGAGATGGCTCAGGCGCTGCGCTGCGGCGTAGAGACCGCCGGCCCCTTTTACTTCCGCATCGTTCGCTGTGAAGTCGAGCACAACGAGATATATGAAGGCTACCAGTTTCAACTGGGAAAGGGCGTTACAGTCGTCGACGATGGGGCCGACCTGGGCCTGGTGTGCACCGGTTACATGGTGAAAACCGCCAGGCTGGCGGCAACCAAGCTGAAGCAGAGAGGCATCAGGGTTCGGGTAGACCACCACCCCAGCCTCAAACCGTTCGACCGGCAGCTGCTCTTCGATCTGGTTCGTCGGGTTCCGGCCCTGATCACTCTGGAAAACCACTGCACCAGCGGAGGCCTGTACTCCCTCGTGGCCGAAGCGATGGCCGAGAAGGGCGGCGGCATTCCGGTAGGCGCCGTCGGCACGGATCCTGCCGATTTCATCCACACCGGCCATGTAAACGACCTCTTGCACCGCTACCGCATGACTTCCGACGACGTGGTCGCCAGGGCCGTGGGTCTCTTGAAAGGAGTCGAATAATGGCCGTAAAACCTATCGATCCCGTGGACCTGTTCAGCATGTACATGCAGGTGGCGGGCGTTCCGAGTCTGACCGACCCGCCCTGCGAAGACCCGGGTCTGCGGGGCAAACGGCTGGGCATCATCAACGGGGCTACCTGGATCACGCTCTGGTCCAATTTTTTCGGCCGAACGATATTGCCGGGAGTCACGCTGATCAACGCGGGCAACGAGGCCGTACAACTTAGTTTTATGCGGGCCCACGCCCGTGGGGAGCCCTGCCCTCCCCAGATCAACATTGACCTGTTCGCGCGCTATGCCCGCGACCTGGTGGATCTGTATGGGGTGCATGCCATCCTCATAAGCTGCTCGACCATGAACCGTTCTTACCGGGCCGTCGAGACCGAGATGAAGAGCCGGGGCGTGCCGGTTATCCAGATCGACGAAGCCATGATGGAGCGGGCCGTGCAGACAGCCAGTGCCGCCCCCCGGAGCACCGGCCGCCGGGACGCCGGCCGCCGGAACCCTGACTCCCGCGGCGCGGGCCGTATCCTCATTGTGGCCCCCCACGGTCCCACGGTCACCAGCACCCGCTCGCCGCTGGAGGAGACTGCCGAACGCCTGGGCCAGGACGTGTGCTTTTCGGGTGCCACGGTAGAGCAGGCCTTCGATCTGCTCGGTGAGGGCGACATCCTGGGCCACAACGACGTGATCGCCCGGGCTATCAGGGAAAAGCAGAAAGAAGAACCGGCCTGCGTCGCCGTGCTGGCCCAACTGTCCATGACGGTCTTCAAGTTCACACACCCCGCCTGCGAAAAAGAGTTCGGCATACCGGTCCTTACTAGCGGAGAAACCGGCTTCGAGCGGGCAGGAGAAGTTCTGAGGCGGGTCAAGGGACGCATGCGGGCCGGAAATCAGAAACCTGGCTCATGAGCGCATCGCCGGCCGCCGTCAGCGCCCAGCTCGGAGCTTTCGCA
>SDBV01006357.1_pt1 | contig 16403 bp, 8 predicted proteins | sample 2277081 | NCBI WGS metagenome assembly SDBV01 (sample SAMN10402039, study PRJNA504765) | marine sediment metagenome | isolation source: marine sediment core GS10_PC15, 223 cmbsf | place: Arctic Ocean: Southern Knipovich Ridge | collected 2010
CGCTCTGGAGTAGCGTCCGGTTCCACGGCGCCCTTGGCCCAACCGCGCCACACCAACTCCTTCGTTTTTGCATCGATGATGTCGATCACCAGCGTTCCCTCGGTCCACTGGCGCACCGAGGTCGTGCTGCCGCCGTACCAGCCGTAGTAGCCCCAGCCGTGGGAGTACGTCGTGACATCCAACTTTTGCTCGGTACCCACGTACCAGTTGACGAATAGGTCGCCGCGCGCCGCAGCTTTTTCGTATCCCTTCGCCTCGAGTTGATCCTCGACGGCGCGATCGATCCGCCTTTGAACCAGCGGACTGACCCCCTTGCTGACCTGTTCCGGGTTCTCAGCCGTGATCCAGTTGAACGTCTTGTAATCGCTGAAGGCGGCCTCGGGGTCAAAGTCCTCGTTATACGAGATGCCCGAGCAGGCCGTGGTCGCGGCCAACGCGATCAGCAGCAGCACGCCATCGGTAAGGGTTCGTGCCTTCATCGCTTTTTCTCCAGGTTGCAATGGGATTCAGCAGCGGCTCGACACCCCGCCGGGGCCCGGCGGGGCCCGGCAGCTGTCCGTACGCTAGCTCAAATGTTGAAACGCCGTGAAATATAGGCCTTGCCGGCCGAAAGGCCACATCCGTCTCCGCCCAGTTTCTGGCCTTTACGCTTGTCATTCGATCGGGACGGATGCATCATCACGCAGCAACCTCAAACACAGAGTCCTCGGGCAAGCAGCTCAACTTCTCCCAAGGAAGGTACGGGGCGCATGAAGTGGCTCAGCATGATTCTCGCTGCCCTGGCGCTAAGCTCGATCGCGCCTCGAGCTCTGGCAGGCCAGCAGCGCCAGATCCAACATGTCACGATCGGAGTCGTCACCGATGGCCCCTACCATCGCTACACCGACGTGCTCGAGACCTTTCGCAAGGAGATCGTCGAGCTGCTGAGCGGCGAGTACGCGGCAGAGTTGCCGACGGCTAAGCTCATCGAGGCTGGCTGGTCTGCCGAAAGTATCCGCCGCGCCATCGACACACAGCTCGCCGATCCGGAAGTGGATCTGGTCCTCACTCTGGGGCCCATCGGTTCTCATCTCGTGGCTCACATGGGCGATCTCCCCAAACCCGCCGTGGCGCCTATCATCATCGACGCCGAGCTGCAGGACCTGCCTCGCAGCGGATCAGGAAGCGGTGTGCGTAATCTCAACTACGTGGCGTTGCCCAAGCGAGAAGACATTCTGGCCTTCCAAGAGATCACCACCTTCCGGCGGTTGGGAATTCTCTCGAACGCAGCGCTGAACGCTGCGCTACCCGAAGTCATACAGAGCACCGTGGAGGCCGGCAGAAGCCTAGGTATCGAGGTGGAAGTGATCTCCGTTGACTCCCCTGTCGACAGCGCGCTGGCCCGACTACAAAGTGGGTTCGACGCCGTCTATGTGTTACCGCTCCTCCAGATCACGGAGGCGGAGTTCCAAGAACTCGTGCGTGCGCTCATCGATCGCCGGCTTCCGAGCTTCTCCTGGATGGGGCAGCTAGAGGTCGACCAAGGCATACTCGCCGGACGTACGCCCAAAGAGTTCCCGGAGCGGCTAGCTCGACGAACAGCCCTCAACATTCAACGGATCCTTTTGGGCGAGGAAGCCAGCACGCTGCCGGTGGCTTTCCCAGCCCGCGATCGGCTGACCATCAACATGCGCACGGCTCGGGCGATCGGCGTTTACCCACGCTGGAAGGTTTTGACCGAGGCGCTGCTCGTTGATGATGAGGAGCGACCGACGAAACGAACCCTCTCTTTGCGGCGCGCAGTCGAGGAGGCCATCGCCGCCAACCTCGACCTGGCGGTGCAGGACCGCGCCGTTTCGGCGGGCGCGCAAGACATCAACCTGGCGACTTCGAACCTCCTGCCACAGATCGACGTGGCGCTGGACGGGAGCCTCATCGACGAGGACCGGGCCGCCGCCAGCTTCGGGGCCCAGCCGCAACGCGCCCTGGGGGGCGGCGCGTCACTCACGCAAGTGATCTACGCGGAACCGTTATGGGCCAACCGCTCGATCCAAAAACAGGTCCAACAGGCGCGCATTCACGACCGGCGAGCCGTGCGCCTCGATATCACCCTCGCAGCCGGAACCGCCTACCTCAACATCCTTCGCGCCAAGACCTTCGAGCGAATCGAGAAGCAGAATCTCGAGGTGACTCGGACCAATCTGGAGCTAGCCCAGGTGCGCGAGTCGATCGGCGCGGCAAGCCCCGGCGAGGTATATCGTTGGCGGGCGCAGATCGCGGCGAACCGGCAGAACGTCATCGACGCCTCGGCAACTCGTAACCAGGTGGAGATCGAGCTCAACCGGCTGCTCAACCGGCCGCTCGAGGAATCGTTCGCTACCGAGGAAGCGAGCCTCCAGGATTCGGCACTGATCAGAGAACCGCAACGGCTTTTCTCCTATATAGACAACCCCTGGAGTTTCCGGGTCTTCCGCAATTTCATGTCCGCAGAGGCCCTCGTCTATTCGCCGGAGTTGAAAGCGATCGATGCGCTTACCAGCGCTCAGCGAAGACTGCTGCGTTCCAGCAACCGGTCCTTCTGGCAACCCACGATCGCCCTGCAAGCGAGTATCAGAGACATCTTTTCGAAGAGCGGCGCCGGCTCATCGTTTCCCGATATTGGCATAATCTCCGGCACAACCGAGCGAGACGATCTCGCCTGGTCGGTGGGCATCAACATCTCTTATCCTTTATTGGTCGGCGGCGCACGCATCGCCGAGAAGAATCAAGCGGCCCAAGACCTGGCACGATTCACAACCGAAAGAGATGCGACAGCTCAACGCGTCGAAGGGCGGGTTCGGGCAGCGCTACACGGGATGGGCGCCTCGTTGGCTAACATCGACCTCTCGCGCGAGGCAGCGGAAGCCTCACGCAACAATTTTGCTCTGGTCAGCGATTCCTACGCCCGGGGGGCGGTTTCCATCATCGACCTGATCGATGCCCAGCGAGCCGCTCTGATCAGCGAGCAGCAAGCGGCCAACGCTATCTACGACTTTCTGCTGGATTTGTTGCGGGTAGAGCGAGCCGCCGGCCGTTTCAGCTTTTTCATGAAGGACGAAGACAGGGAGGCCTTTTATCGACGCCTGGACGAATTCTACGAACAGGCCGGCGCACCGCCCATACGGCGTTGAGCTGGCCCAATCCAAGAGGATGTAATAGTGGCCGCTCCCGGAACACTTGACCTTCGAGGTCGCAGCTTCCTCAAGCTCGCAGACTATAGCCGCGACGAACTGCTCTTCCTGCTGCAGTTGTCCAGGCAATTGAAGAAAGCGAAGCGCGGTGGCGTGGAGGAACAGCGGTTGAAAGGCAAGAACATCGCCCTCATCTTCGAGAAGACTTCCACCCGTACTCGCTGCGCCTTCGAGGTAGCGGCATACGACCAGGGAGCCAGTGTCACGTACCTGGGACCGACCTCATCACAGATGGGACACAAGGAATCGATCAAGGATACGGCGCGCGTCCTGGGGCGAATGTACGATGGCATCGAGTATCGCGGCTTCGGGCAGCACATCGTTGAAGAGATCGCGCGCTCCTCGGGCGTGCCAGTCTGGAATGGGCTGACCGACGAGTACCATCCAACGCAGGTCGTTGGAGACTTCCTCACCATGGCAGAACTCTGCGACAGAGACCTTTCCGACATAGCCTTCTGCTACCTGGGCGACGCTCGCAACAACGTCGGGAGGTCACTCCTCGTCGGGGCTTCGATCATGGGTATGGACATCCGTATGGCGGCACCTCGCTCGCTTTGGCCCGACGACGAGCTCGTCGAAGAGTGCCGCGCCCGGGTGAAGCGTGGCGGGGGCTCGGTGACGCTGACGGAAGACGTGGAAGATGCGGTCACAGGCGTCGACTTTCTTTACACCGACGTCTGGGTTTCCATGGGCGAGCCCGAATCTCGGTGGGCGGAGCGGATCGATTTGCTCAAACCCTTTCAGATCAACAACCAGGTTCTGGCCCTCACCGGTAACGCCGCCGTGAAGTGCATGCACTGCCTCCCTGCCTTCCACAACCGGGAGACGGCCGTCGGCGAGCAGATCTACCAGAAGTTCGGGCTGGACGGGATGGAGATCACCGAGGACGTTTTCGAGTCGGACCATTCCATCGTTTTCGACCAGGCCGAGAACCGGGTGCATACCATCAAAGCCATCATGGTGGCGACGCTGGGCGACGTAGCCGGATGAGGATCGTCGTCGCTCTTGGAGGGAACGCCCTGCTCAGGCCGGGCGAGCCGATGACCTCCGAAAACCAGCGAGAGAACGTACGCATTGCCGCGCGCGCGCTCGCTCCTATCGTCCAGGATCACGAGCTGGTGATCACCCACGGCAACGGCCCTCAGGTCGGCCTGCTGGCGATGCAAGCCGCATCATACGAGGCGGCCGGCCCCTATCCTCTGGATGTACTGGGCGCACAGACCGAGGGGATGATCGGCTACATGATAGAGCAGGAGTTGGGGAACCTACTGCCCTACGAGCAACCCTTCGCGACGATCCTGACGATGGTTGAGGTCGACCCCGACGATCCGGCGTTCGATAACGCCACCAAACCGATCGGCGCCGTCTACAACGAGGCGGAAGCGAAGAAGCTGGCCGCCGAGCGGGGGTGGTCGATAGCGCCGTCGAGGGATGGCTGGCGGCGGGTGGTTCCGTCACCGCGACCCCGGCACATCTTCGAGATCCGTCCCATTCGCTGGCTGGTGGAGAAAGGCGTCATAGTCATTTGCGCAGGCGGCGGGGGAATACCCACGATGTATCGTGAGGACGGCACACTGCAGGGGGCGGAAGTCGTCATCGACAAGGACAGGGCGAGTGCGTTGCTCGCTCATGAAATCGAAGCCGACTTTCTCGTCCTGGCAACGGACGTGGACGCGGTCTATCTCGGCTGGGGCGAGCCGGACGCGGCGAAGATCGAGCATACGACTCCCGCGGAGCTGCGAGCGCTCGAGTTCAAGGCAGGCTCGATGCGCCCCAAGGTCGAGGCTGCCTGCGCCTTTGTCGAGCACGGCGGTGAATCCGCTGCGATCGGTTCGCTAGACGATCTGGAAGACATCATCGCAGGCAAGGCAGGAACATTAGTAAAAGCCAAGCGCAAATAGAGGAGCGTGTGATGGGAACGGGTACATCGGGTTTCTTGGAGAGTGTCAACAGAATGATCGACGCCGCCATCGCGCGGACGGACCTGCCGCCGGGACTGGGCGAAGTTATCAAGCGAGTTCGCTCCGTATACCATGTGAGATTCCCGGTGGAGATCGACGGGGCGTACGAGCTGATCGAAGGCTGGCGCGCAAACCATAGCGAGCACGTGCTGCCGACGAAGGGCGGAATCCGTTACTCGCTCGGCGTTGACCAGGAAGAAGTTGAAGCGCTGGCTGCCTTGATGACCTTCAAATGCTCGGTCGTAGACGTGCCGTTCGGCGGTTCGAAGGGCGGCTTGAAGATCGATCCGCGCCGCTACACACGGGATCAACTGGAGCAAATAACGCGTCGTTTTACCATCGAGCTCGACAAAGCCGGGTTCATCAGTCCCAGCAAGAACGTGCCCGCGCCCGATATGGGGACAGGTGCACGGGAGATGGGATGGATCGCCAACACGTACCGCATGCTGCACCCGGACGACATCAATGCTGATGCGTGTGTAACGGGCAAGCCCATGGAATACAGCGGTGTCAGCGGCCGCGTCGAAGCCACGGGGCGTGGCATCCAATACGCTCTCCAGGAGTTCTTCCGTCATGCTGAGGATGTAAGAGATGCGGGGCTCGATGGAGGACTGGATGGCAAACGCATCATCGTCCAGGGCCTGGGCAATGTCGGCTACCATGCCGCAAAGTTCTTACAAGAAGAAGATGGCTCGCTCATCACTGGCATCATCGAGCGCGACGGCGCGATCATCGACGAGCGGGGCCTGACGGTGGAGACAGTGCGACAACATCTGAACGAGAGCGGTGGGATCAAAGGTTACCCGGGCGCTCGTTACATCGAGAACGGCAGCGAGCTGCTCGAGGGCGACTGCGACATACTGATCCCGGCCGCACTAGAATCACAGATCACGGCGCAAAACGCGCCGCGCATTCAGGCCAAGCTCATGATCGAGGCCGCCAACGGTCCAACAACGTTCGAAGCCGATCCAATCCTTCGTGACAAAGGGATCGTCATCATTCCCGACCTGTACGCTAATGCCGGGGGCGTGACGGTTTCGTATTTCGAGTGGACCAAGAACATCCAGAAGATGAGCTATGGCCGAATGGGTCGTCGACTGATGGATCTTCGCGCCGACGCCGCGATCAACATGCTCGAAACATGGCTGGGGAAAGACATCCCGGATGAGCTGGAGACGGGACTTCGGACCGAGGCCAGCGAGATCAATCTGGTACGATCGGGCCTCGACGACACGATGCGCACCGCTTATCAAGAGATTCGTGAGGTCTGGCGCTCCCGTAAAGACGTACCGGACCTGCGCACGGCGGCTTACATACTCGCGGTTCAAAAGATCGCCCACTACTACACAGACTACGCGCTCTAAACGCACGCGCCCGCGTTCCTTGCCGTAACGACGGAGAAAGATGGCGATGCGATCCTTCAGCAGGCCGAACCTCGGAGTTGCCTCTTTGTTCCTGCTCCTCGCGGGCTGCGGCGACAGAACCGAAGAAGAGCCACCTCTACGGCCCGTTCGCTATGAACAGGTCTTCGCTACGGGCGGCACACGCACGCGCAGCTTCTCAGGCACTGCGGAAGCCTCGCTCGAATATTCGCTGAGCTTCAAAGTCAGCGGTACGATCGACCAGCTGCCTGTCCGGGTTGGTGACCGCGTTCGCGCCAGCGACCTGATCGCCGTACTGGATGCCGAGGACTATCGCGTCCAGGTACATGAGGCCGAAGCGGCGCTATCGCAGGCGCAGGCGCAGGAGAGAAATGCCAAGGCAAGCTACGAACGGGTACGCCTCCTCTACGAGAACAACAATGCCTCTAGGAGCGAGCTCGACGCCGCGCGAGCCGGCTACGAATCTGCCGCTGCGTCTGTGGAGGCAGCCGACCAACGGTTGCGGCTGTCGCGCCTGAAGCTCGGATACACACGGCTCACGGCGCCGGTCGACGGCGCTGTCGCCTCGCGACATGTCGAAGTGAACGAAAATATCCAACCGGGCCAGCCCGTCGTGATGCTGACATCCGGCTCACGGCTCAAAGTCAAAGTCGCCGTGCCGGGCGTCCTCATCGGCCAGATCCGGGAAGGCAACCCGGTCAACGTCAGCTTCGACGCGCTGCCAGCTCGCGCGTTCACCGCGAAGATCACCGAGGTCGGCGTCGCTGCCACGGAAGTAGGCAGCACCTTCCCAGTGATGGTACTCCTGGATGAAGAGGATGAAGCCATCCTCTCCGGTATGTCCGCTGACGTCGCTTTCCGCTTCGAATCGGAAGATGATCGCGAACGATTCGTAGTGCCTACCTTCGCCGTCAGCGAGGACCGCGGAGGGCGGTTCGTCTTTGTGGTCGAACCGACCGAGAACGGCAGGGGGATCGTGCTTCGCCGGGCGGTCCAGGTGGGCGAACTCACAGCTGGGGGGATCGAGATCTTTGATGGGTTGGAGGATGGCGACCTGCTGGTGACGGCCGGCATCAGCCGAATTCAGGACGGCCTCCAGGTGCGGCTCTCGCCGGACGAGCAAACGAGCTGATGAACATCACACGAATCGCAATCGAGAAAAATCGCATCACCGCGGTTCTCCTCTTCATCATCATCCTCGGCGGTCTCCGTGCCTATGCGAACCTGCCGCGCGCCGAAGATCCCGGTTTTGTGATCCGAGCCGCTCGGGTTACGACGCTGTTTCCGGGTGCGAGTCCGGAGCGAGTGGAGCAACTGGTCACCGACAAGATAGAGAAGGCCGTTCAGGAGATCCCGGAGCTCGACTTCGTAGAGAGCGATTCGAAGACGGGTGTCTCGGTGGTCACCGTAAACATCCTGGAGAGTTACAAGGAGATGCGGCCCATCTGGGACGATCTCCGACGCAAGGTCGAGAAAGCGGAATCCGATCTACCCGAAGACATCATCGGTCCGTTCGTCGATGACGAGTTTGGCGATGTCTTCGGTACGATCTTGGCTATCACCGGCGAAGGCTACTCCTACGCCGAGCTGAAGGAGATCGCTGACGACGTTCGTGACGAGTTTCTTCGTATCCACGAGGTCGCGAAAGTAGACATCTACGGCGCTCAGGATGAACGGATCTTCGTCGAGTATAACAACGCCCGGCTATCCGAGCTCGGAATATCTCCGCTGCAGCTACTGCAACTCCTTTCCTCTCAGAACATCGTCATCCCCGGAGGCGAGGTCTACACGACGATGGAGCAGATCGCCCTGGAACCCACGGGCAACTTCGAGACGGTGGATGATCTGCGGCGCACTGTGATCAGCCTTCCTGGCCGGGCAGAGGTGGTTTATCTACGCGATATCGCGGAGATCAAGCGCGGCTATATCGACCCTGCAAAGAGCCGGGTCGTCGCCACCGGCCAGCCGGCGCTCGCCCTAGCGATCTCGATGAGAGAAGGCGGCAACATCATAGATCTCGGTGAGCAAGTGCAGGCGACAATCGGCCACCTCCTGCAGTTCTACCCCATCGGGGTCGAGTTCGACCTCATAGCGTTTCAGCCGCGCGAGGTGGAGAAGAAGATCAACGACTTTGTAGGTAACCTCTTGCAGGCGATTGGCGTCGTGGGCCTGGTGATGCTCGTCTTCCTCGGGCTGCGGACCGGGCTTGTCATCGCCAGCCTCATCCCGACCTCGATCATCATGGCGCTGCTGGTCATGTCCTGGTTCGGCATCGGGTTGGACCAGATCTCGCTAGCAGCGTTGATCATTGCCCTCGGCATGTTGGTCGATAATGCTATCGTCATGACAGAATCGATCATGGTGCAGATGTCGGAAGGAAAACCGGCGCTCGAAGCGGCAATCGATTCGGCGGCGGAACTTCGCATCCCGCTCCTCATATCATCATTGACCACTGCCGCCGCTTTTCTCCCCATCTTCCTGGCCGAGTCCAATGTCGGCGAATACACGGCGCCGCTCTTCAAGGTCGTCAGCATCACGCTCCTCTGCTCGTGGGTTCTGGCGCTCACTTTGACGCCGCTCCTTGCGGTAAAGTTCCTCAAGGTGGAACCCCGGACCGGGCAAGATGAGACCTACAACTCCGCGTTCTACAAACGCTACAGAAGCGGGCTCTTATTCGCGCTCAGACACCGCGGCCTGACGCTGGTCGCCGTCGCACTCGTCTTCGCTACGGCCATGTATTCCTTCCGATTCCTCCCCAACATTTTCTTCCCGCCCGCGGACAAACCGTTCTTTCGTGCCGAGCTGGAGTTACCCGTCGGTACCCGGATCGAGCGTACGGAAGACGTCGTCCGTGCTATGGAGGAGTTCCTGCGAGACGAGCTCATGGTCAACGAAGAACGCACAGAGGGAGTCACTTCCTGGGCTGCCTTCATCGGACAGGGAGCGCCGCGATTCGTGCTGCCCTACAACCCCGTGCCTCCCAGTCCCAACTACGCCTTCATGCTCATCAATACGACTTCCGACGAGCCGATCCAGGACTACATCGCCAAGATCGACTCCTTCACCTTTGAGCGCTTCCCCGACTTGCTAACGACTGCACGCAGAATCGAGTTGGGGCCGCCCATCGATTATCCCATCGAGGTGCGGATCTCCGGCCGCTCCAATGACGTCCTCTTCTCATTGGTCGACATGGTCAAGGAAAAACTGAGGACGATTCCCGGCGTACGGAACATCGATGATGACTGGGGCCGGCGAACAAAGAAGCTTGTCGTAAGGGTTAACGAGCCGCGCGCACGACGCGCCGGCGTGACAAACCAGGATATTGCCATATCGCTGCAGGCGAACCTCAGCGGCTTCGACCTGACGGAGTTCCGAGAGGATGACAAACTCATCCCCATCACTCTGCGGTCGGTCGCGGCGGATCGCCTCGACATCGGCAAGCTGGACGGGCTGAATGTCTTTGCACAGGCGACGGGCCAGTCGGTGCCGCTCAAGCAGGTGGCGGACGCCGAAGTCACCTGGCAGCCCGCGCGGATTTTGCGTCGCGACCGCCTGCGCACGGTGACCATCCGAACCCAGCTCCAGCCTGGCACGACAGCCGCCGAAGTTAACGCTCAGCTCGTACCGTGGCTCCAAGAAGAGAGCCGCAGCTGGAGCGTGGGCTATCGCTGGGGACTCGGTGGCGAAGCGGAGACTGCGCAAAAATCCAACAAGTCTATAGGTGTGAAACTCCCCATCGCAGGTTTCATCATCGTGCTTTTGCTAGTGGCGCAATTCAATTCACTGCGGAAGCCGGCGATCATTCTGATGACGATCCCGCTCGGACTAATCGGCGTGATTTTTGGTTTGCTCATCGCCCGCTCCTACTTCGGGTTCATGACCTTGCTCGGTATCATCTCGCTCTCAGGGATTGTCATCAACAACGCTATCGTGCTCCTAGACCGGATAAGAATCGAGATCGAAGATCACGGAATGGAACCGGCGCCGGCTATCCTGGAGGCGGCGCAGCGCCGCCTGCGGCCCATCCTCCTGACCACCGCAACAACTGTAGGCGGACTCATACCTCTCTGGCTGGGCGGTGGTGCCATGTGGGAACCGATGTCGATAGCCATCATCTTCGGACTAATGTTCGCCACGTTGCTGACACTCGGCGTGGTTCCAGTGCTCTACTCCCTCCTATATAGAGTGAGTTTCAAGGCCATCGCCTAAGGGCCATGGCACCACGGCACAGATTCGGTTATTCATGCGCTCGAATGTTGGCGCCGCCGCTGCATCCGCACCATTCGGCACCCATGACCCGAGACTCTGATGACCGCTGACGCCACCGGACCGATCACGGACTCACGGCTGAGCACCGCCTTCTCGTTCGATTCCGAGCTCCAGGAGCTGTTGCTGCGCCGCTCCAAGCTCGTCTTCCTGCTGGCGCTCGTCATATCAGCTCTGTTCACGATACTGGACCTGCTGAACACTGGAGGTGGCCCCGCGACCGTCAGCGGCGATCTGGCACGCCTGATCCCGACTTTGCGCCTCGTTCATCCCCTGTCATTCGGGCTGGCCCTGTCGGCGCTCTACGTGCTGAAGCCGTCCGCTCGCCAGCTGCAGATACTGACGCTCGTCGTCATGGCTGCCAATATCGTGCTGGCCATCTTCGAGCTTTCGGTCCTGCGCCCCGACCAGCCCCCGTTCCTCGGCGTCGGTCTGGGCGTATTCATCCCGGCGGCGCTCATCCCGTGGCGGACCCGCTACCAGATCGTGCTGGGGACCATCCTGGTTCTTGCGGCGCTGGCGGCACAAGCCTGGTCGTACAACGCGTTGCCCGAGGTAGAGGCCTACTGGGCGCTGAAGGGAGGGATCGGAGAGTTCCGCGGCGAGCTGATCTACAGCGTCTTCGGCAATCTGGTCTTCGCCACGGTAGCGGTGATCGCCAGCCACACGCTCTATAGCCTCCGCAAGACCGTCCACAAAGCGAAGCGCCTGGGCAACTACGTGATCCAAAGGCAGCTGGGGAAAGGCGGCATGGGTGAAGTATTCGTCGCCCAGCATTCTCTCATCAGACGCCCCACGGCGGTCAAAGTCATGCGACCAGGTGGTGAAGACAGCCAGGCAGCGATGATCCGCTTCGAGCGCGAGGTTCAGCTGTCCTCGAGCCTCACCCATCCGAATACGATCACGATCTACGACTTTGGTCGAACCTCAGACAACCAGTTCTATTATGCGATGGAGTACCTGGAGGGCCTTGACCTACAAGACCTCGTAGACAGGTACGGCGCGATCCTCGCCGAACGGGCCGTCTTCATCTTGATCCAGGCCTGCGGAGCGCTAGACGAAGCCCACGCCCGCGGTATCATCCACCGCGACATCAAGCCAGCGAACATCTTCATCACCCAGCTGGGCCGGTTATACGACTTTGTGAAGGTTCTCGACTTTGGGTTAGCAAAGCAGATTACCGACCCGAATGCGATCTCCGTCACAAAAACAGGAGTGGTCTTCGGCACACCTCGCTACATCGCGCCGGAAGTAGTACAGGGCGCCGAGGCGATCGATGGCCGAGCGGATATCTACTGCCTCGGCGCCGTCGCCTACTGGCTCGTCGCCGGCCGTGCACCCTTCGATTCGGGATCGGCGGTGGAACTGTTGATCGATCACCTCAAAGCGACGCCCACACGGCCCTCCCAAGTCAGCGAGCTGGAGATCCCCGCCGAGCTCGATGAGATCATCATGCGGTGCCTCAAGAAAAAGCCGTGGGACCGTTTCCAATCGGCCCGGGAGATGATGGAAGCTCTGGAGGCAGTGCCATTCGCGAACCCATGGACGCAGGCCCGGGCGCGCGATTGGTGGGAGACCCACGGGCTGGTGACGGATCTTTCGACATCGGCAGAAGAGCTCCCGCCCACGGAGGAGCTTGAGATTCGAGGAGATATCTCTCGTTTCCTTTACGAGCCCGGAAAGACAGGCGAGCACGAAGCCCGCCCCGAGTGAAGCGGCGCCGAAAGCACCGACTGGGAACCCCAGCCTGCCTCTATTATCTTATAGCCTAAGCAAAAGCAGTCACTGCGGTGGGCCGGCGCACGGCCGGTTGGACGCGGTCCATGGAGCGAGATGATGACGGAAACCCATGTCGCCGTAGATAGACCTTTGAGGACGCCCGCTTCGACGGGCGGATCGTTCGAGCGGGACCTGCTCGTTCTGCTCCGCCAGCGCGCGCGGCTGGTCTTCACTATCGGGTTAGGCATCTCGGGGTTCGTCTTCCTGCTGAAGGTGTTCATCCTCGGAGTCACGCCCGAGGTCGACAGCTTTCTGGCGCCCTACTACCGGTTCGGCTGGCTTGCCCATCCCGCCATCTTTTTCGGCGCGATCGTGTTGCTTCAAACGTGGCGCGGCGCGAGCGTCCGCCAATACCAGGCCCTGGTACTGGCGGTCTCGTTGCTCCAGGTATTCCTGGCACTCACTTCCACTGCCTTCTACACTCCGAACGACCCGCTCCTCATCGCCGTTGCTTTGACGCTGTTCATCCCGGCGGCGCTCATCCCCTGGCCTATGCGCTACCAGGTGATGCTGGGCGTAGCCGCGGTGGCAGCTTTCCTGATCGGCAAGTGGCTGAGTTTCCAGTTTGTCCCCGCACTCGACGCCTATTGGGCCGCGCGCGGCGGCCGCATGGTGCTCGTGAACCATATGGTCGAGGGGACCTTCGGCACGCTCGTGCTGGCGATAGTCTCGATTATAGTATGCCGAACGCTTTACACCCTGCGCAAAACTGCTTACAAAGCGAAGCGTCTCGGGAACTACCTGGTCCTTGAGGAACTGGGTCAGGGTGGAATGGGCACGGTGTATCTGGCACAGCATTCACTGCTCTGCCGGCCCACAGCCGTCAAAGTCATGAAGCGCGAGAATCAGAACCCCACGGCCCTGGCCCGTTTCGAGCGCGAAGTGCGGCTTTCGGCGACGTTGACTCACCCCAACACGATCACGATTTACGACTTCGGTCGTACCGAAGCAGCCGATTTCTATTACGCGATGGAGTACCTGGAAGGCCTGGATCTTCAGGAGCTCGTCGAGCGGTTCGGCCCCGTGCCGGCTTCCCGGACCGCCTACATCCTGGCACAAGTCGCCGGCTCGCTCGCCGAGGCGCATTCACGGGATATCGTCCATCGGGACATCAAGCCGTCCAATATTTTCCTGACTCGACGCGGCGGCATGTACGACTTCGTGAAAGTTCTCGACTTCGGGCTGGCGAAACGGATCGAGACCGACCCCGACAGCGTGGCGCTTACGCAGAGCGGCGTGGTTTTTGGAACGCCCCTCTACATCGCTCCGGAGACGGTCTACGGCCCCGACCAAGTGGACGGGCGGGCCGACATCTACAATCTGGGCGGGGTGGCTTACTGGATGCTGACCGGGCGACCGCCTTTCAACTCGGGGCGCAGCTTCGAGGTCCTCATCGACCACGTCAAGACGATCCCGAAGCGTCCTTCCGAGATCTCGGAGCTGGAGATTCCGCCGGAGCTCGAGGAAATCATCATGAGATGCCTCGAGAAGAAGCCCGAGGACCGGTTCGACTCGGCGGAGGAGCTAGAGCAGGAGCTCCAAGCACTGAGTTTCAGTCCAGTTTGGGACCGAGCGAAGGCGCGTGAATGGTGGAGCCTCCACGGGATAATCGGCGACAATCCCCGCGACTGCGAGTGCTTCGTCCCGGACGAGGAGCTCTCCGCCGCGATCGAGCTGCCCCAGTTCGGCTTAGAGCAGGCTTCGTTCTCCTCGACAAGCTGAACCCTTCCCGCTATTCATTAGCCCCAATGACGATCCAAGCCCGGCCTCGCGCCGGGCCAGACGGGCAGGCAAGCCGATGAGCCCATTTGAGCGGCTGGCCGTCTGGCTCGACATACGCCCCGACGAGACACGGAAGCTTTCCCTGCTTTTCATGGGCGCGTTCTTCATCATCGCGTTCATGATCCTGGCACGCGCTCTGCGCGAGGGGCTATACCTGAGCGTCTTCGCGGTCGAGACGCTACCCTACATCACCATCGCGATCGCGGTGGCGAGCGTCCCCACAGTCGGATTCTTCGCGCGGCTACTCGCACATCGGTCTCCGCAGCGAGTCCTGATGGCTATCGTCGTACTGGTTGGCGCCGGACTCGCCATCCTCTGGCCGTTCGCTTCTTGGAAAGTCGGCATCGTCGCCTTCTATCTGTGGACGTCGTTGGGGACGCTGCTGCTCACATCCGGCTTCTGGGTGATCGCCTCTGAGCTCTTCCCGGTGCGAGGCGCCAAACGGCTCTTCGGCTTGATCGGCGCCGGTGGCACGGCGGGCGCGATGGTGATGGGGAACTCTCTTGTCTGGATGACGCGCCACTTCGATCTCGTCTGGCTCTTTCCGTTGCTGATCGGGCTTCTGGCGATGTTCATGTTGACGCAGATCCCTCTCCCGCGACTGGAAGAGCATGTTGCCCTCGGCGACGAAACAGGGAATAAGTCGTCTCTAATCGAGAGTTCCCTGCTGACGTGGCGGTCGCCACACCTGCGGACGATCGCGCTCATCGTCATGGTCATCAACATAGCGGCCACGCTACTCGACTATCAGTTCAAGGACCTGGTGCAGGCACACTTCACGACCGGCGAGCAGCTCACCAGCTTCTTCGGCGCCTTCTACGGCTGGACCGGAGCCATCGCGCTCTTCATTCAGCTCTTCGTCGTCGCCCGTCTGATCAGGTCCGCCGGCATCGCCGTAGCGCTAGGGATCACGCCTTTGATCGTTCTGCTCGGCTCTGTGGGCCTGCTGATCGCCCCGAGTCTCTGGCTCGTCACAGCAGTCCGCGGCGCGGATGCTACGCTCAGGAAGTCGATTTATAGATCCGCCTCTGAAGTGCTCTTCGTTCCCTTGCCCGCGATGTTACGCCGCAAAACGAAGACCTTCATCGATTCGGTCGTCGACGCCACCGCCGAAGGGCTGGGTGCAATAATCATCTTTCTCTGGGTCACGCTCTCCGGACTCGCCACTCGCTACCTATCGCTATACGTCATCGCCGCCGCAGCGTACCTGATCTATCTCTCGCGGCGGATGGGGACTCGGTACTTTGACACTGTCACGGAGCAGCTGACGGATAGCGGCGTCGGGGCAGCCGTCTCGAGCGGTGTAGACCTGGGTGGGCGCGACTTGCTCAGCGGAACGTTCACGCGCATCGACATCCAGTCACTCCTTCAAGACTCTGGCTTCGAGACGCCAGAGCCTGAAGACAAACGAAGGCGGGAAACACGGGCCGAGCCCGAGGATACGCTGGCTCTGCTTCGCTCACCCGACACTGGCAGCGTGGCCCGGGTCCTGATGCGCACCACCGAGTGGGACGACAGTCACGTCCCAGCGCTCACCCGGCTGCTCGCCCGGGATCAGCTATACGACATGGCGGCGGCGGTGCTCGTCAGCCTGGGCGACCGCGTCATTCCCTACCTGATCAAGCGGCTGCTCGACGAAAACACCGAGTTCGTCATCCGGCGCCGCATCCCTAGAGTGCTGGCCAAGACTGGTGGCTCCCAGGTAGACGACGCCCTGCTGGACGCTCTGGCAGCCAACCGCTTCGAGATTCGCTACCGGGCGGCTCTGTCACTATCTCGGCGACGGGAGCGCGGGTTGCCGATAGCGGAGGCGCGGGTCGAGTCACGGGTTTGGGATGCGATCCGCCGCGAAGTGACTCGCGATCGCCCGGTGTGGGAACTTCAGCGGTTGCTCGATACGTTCGAGAAAGATGACGATAAGCTGGTATTGCAGAAGGCTGGCGTGCGAGGCTCTTTGAGCCTGGAACATACGTTCAGACTACTCGCCATCGTGCTCCCGCCCGAGCCTGTCCAAGCAGCGTTCC
>SDBV01006358.1_pt1 | contig 16403 bp, 15 predicted proteins | sample 2277081 | NCBI WGS metagenome assembly SDBV01 (sample SAMN10402039, study PRJNA504765) | marine sediment metagenome | isolation source: marine sediment core GS10_PC15, 223 cmbsf | place: Arctic Ocean: Southern Knipovich Ridge | collected 2010
ATCTTCTTCTTTGAGTTCTGTCCATCTTTTAATCCTTTTTTCTTCCTGGCTGGACCATCTCTGCCGCCTTTCCCTATAACGCTTAAAAATATCTTCGTCAGTTACAAAAACCTGTTTTGCTTCCTTGAAGATGAAACCTTTTCTTAAATCACCTATGACAATGGAAAGAAAAGAGGAATCCTCTACCAAAAAGAACTTTTCCTTTAATGCTGCTTCAATTTCTTTCTCTTGTAATAGTTCTTTTAGCCTTTGTCCCTGTCCTGGACTGGGAGTCAACAATATTATCTTATACTCTTTTTTTATCCATGACTTTATATCTTCAATTAATAAATCAAAATGCCCTTGATAAGAAGTCAAGGAAGAAAAGGATAGAGAAAGAGCTCGTTTAGAGGTGGCCCAGGAGACTTTTCCAGAAAATCCGGAAAGACATAGGTTTGCATTCTTCAAAAAACGCTTAAGAGTCACCGCTTTCTGGTATTTTTCTTCTTCCATTTGTCTTTCGATTCCCTCTGGCTCATCCAAAATGATAACAGAAGAAGTGATGACTCTAAAAAAAGGGGAGAGGTTCTCCCCCGATTTTCTAGTTGAAAATATTTCGTTTCTTGAGGATACTAAAACCTTTTCTCTTTTCTTTACAGAAGACTGGGTGAGAGGGTCAAATTCCCGTATAGATTCTATCTTTTCTCCCAAGAATTCGATTCTAATAGGATGGGAATAAAGAGGAGAGTAGAAATCTATGATTCCTCCTCGGTAGGCATACTCTCCTACTTCCTCCACCAGGGGGCAAGGCTCGTATCCCTTTTCGGCAAGAGATTTGAGAATTATATCTCGGCTAGCTCTGGCTCCTTTTCTTAGGCAAGAGATGTCCTTACCAAAGGCGGAAAAGGAAGGTACTCTCTGACAGACGGCAGGCAAAGAAGCTACTATCAGGACATTCTTCTCTTTTCTCAATTGCTGCAGAATTCGAAGATGCGCCCCCTCTGAACTTTTCTTTCCGGAAGAAAGAAGAAACATGCTTTCTTTCTGAGGGAGAAAAGTGCATAAATCTCCATGGAAATTCTCAGCTTGAGCATCCTGAGAAGTTATAAATAAAACATTTCCCTTTATTTTTTCTCTCAGAAGGGATACCAGGTAGGATTTTCCTTCAGTCGTTAATCCATGTATGCGGTATGAAGCGTTGCTTCTTTTTATATCATTAAAGCAATTTTTGAGCTTGTCTGTCAACACTTACAATTTTCCCTGCCCATTTCCTCTTGTAAAGATTTTATCAAATCATCAAGTCCTCCATCCAAAATATCCCTTAATTTGTGCAGAGTAATATGAATACGGTGGTCGGTTAATCGATTCTGGGGGAAGTTGTAGGTCCTGATACGTTCTGATCTGTCTCCACTTCCAATTTGACTCTTCCTCTGCAAAGATATGTCTTTATGTTGCTCTTCTCTTTTTTTTTCTAGGAGCTCGGCCCGCAGTATCCGCATCGCCTTAATCTTGTTTTGATGTTGAGACCGTTCATCTTGGCACTGGGTAACAATTCCTGTGGGTAGATGGGTGATTCTCACCGCTGAGTCAGTGACATTTACATGCTGTCCTCCTGCTCCGCTGGAATGATAGGTATCTATACGTAAATCTTCAGATTTTATTTCCACTTCTATATCATCGGCTTCGGGAAGAACAGCTACAGTAACGGTTGAGGTATGAATTCTTCCGCTCGATTCAGTTACTGGAACTCTCTGCACTCTATGCACTCCACTTTCGTAACGCAAATTAGAGAAAACTTCTTTTCCGTTGATAGCAAAGATAAGCTCCCTGAATCCTCCTCTATCTGTGGAATGATGAGTTATTTCTTCTACTTTCCATTCTTTATTTTCTGCAAAACGAGCATACATTTTGTACAAATCAACGGCGAACAGAGCTGCCTCTTCGCCCCCTGCCCCTGCCCGAATTTCCATAATGATACTTGTTGGAGAATAGCTATCTTTTGGAGAGAAGAATTTCAGAAGTTCTCCTTCCACATTTTTAAAGTCAATCTCCAGTCCTTCCCTTTCTTCCTCAGCCAGTTGATGTATTTCTTTTTCATTTTCATCTGAAAGCAACTTCTGCAATTTATCTATTTCCCTTTGCAATTCCCCATATTTCTGCCAAAGAGATATCGTCTGTTGTAGTTTGCCATGCTCTTTACCGTAGCTTTCCAAAAGTTGCCTATTTTGCAAAACAGAGGAATCGCAGAGGAATTTGTTAAGTTCTCTATACCGTTTATTCATTTCCTTTAATGTAACAATCTGGTGTGGGGATATCAATCTAGTTTCCTCTTTTGAGCTAGGTTTGTAGTGAAGGCGGGGTGGGTTTTGAAATTATGATTTCCGCCCAATCTTTTTCTTGCCATACCCGTCGAACCTTGCTAAGTTCATCCAATAAGATTTTACGAGTCTCTTCATCCTGGCAAAGGGGAGATGTTTTGAAGTATTTCATAAGACCTTTAAGCTTCTTTAAGCAAGCATTGCGAGCTTTTTTCTTTATTTGCACTGCCCCTGGTCCCGTTGGGTCTTGTCTCAGTTCAGCCATCCTTTTGGCAGAATTACGAATCCAGGCTATAGGTGGTTTTCCTGTATTAATAATAGTCTCCGCCGCTTTGTGTTTGTCTCCCACGTACTTGCCGGTAAATTTACCCATGAAAATGACAGCAGCACGAAGCAGTAAGACAAATAAGGCAATGAAGGCCAGGAAGATAAGGGAAATTTTTAGCATCTAGTCGACTATTCCTTGCAGACTAAGCTCTTTGGCAAGATGGCAAGACACATAGTGCCCGGGGTTAGTTTCTTTCAATTGAGGAATTTCATTCTTACAAAGTTCTTTGGCGTACCCACAGCGAGGATGAAAGTGGCAGCCGGAAGGAGGATTAGCTGGATTAGCCACCTCGCCGGGCAGGATAATTCGATCCATTTTCAGGCGGGGGTCAGGCTCAGGTACAGCAGACAAAAGGGCTTCAGTATAAGGATGCTGAGGATTAACAAATAATTGTTGCGTTTCGGCCATTTCTACAATCTTTCCCACATACATCACCGCTACTCTATCGGAGATATGCTCGATGACACTTAAATCGTGGGCAATGAAAAGATAGGTTAGACCAAACTCTTCTTGCAGATCTTGCATAAGGTTCAGGATTTGAGCTTGAACAGAAACATCCAGGGCTGAGACCGGTTCATCAGCTACAACAAGCTTTGGATTGGGAGCAAGAGCTCGGGCAATACCGATTCTTTGTCTTTGCCCTCCACTGAAGGCGTGAGGATAACGTTTCAGATGTTTTATGTTTAACCCTACTACTTTAACTAAATCTTTGACTCTTTCCTGCAACTCTTTGCCTTTAGCAATCTTATTAACGAGGATTGGCTCTCCTATTATATCCAGGACGGTCATTCTAGGGTCTAAAGAGGAGTAAGGGTCCTGGAAGACCATCTGCATATGCTTTCTCATTCTTCGAAGCTCTTGTTTTTTTAAAAGGGTGATATCAACCATTTTGTTATCTTCAGTCCTAAAAATAATTTCTCCTTCTGTCGGTTCAATTGCTCTTAGGATGCATCTGCCAGTGGTGGTCTTACCACAACCCGATTCTCCTACCAGGCCCAAGGTTTCTCCTTCCTTAATATATAGGTTTATATCATCTACGGCTTTTACGTGACCAACCACCCTTCTCCAGAATCCTTTCTCAATAGGAAAATATTTTTTCAGAGACTTAACTTCAAGAAGAGTGCCATTACCGTTATTTCCCATGATTAACTCCTTTAACTATAGAGAAAACATCTTACCGTATGTTTTTTCTTTACTTCAACCAATGGGGGCGTTTTTTTATTACAGATACCTTTTTTTGCCTGGCGACAGCGGGCATAAAAGCCACACCCCACCGGAAGATCGAGCGGAAGAGGGACAGATCCCTCAATGGATTCAAGACGAGCCTTTGATTTTTTCCCCATTCTAGGGATGGATCTTAATAGCGCCTGAGTGTAAGGATGAAGAGGGTCATAGAAGAGGTCATCCACACTGGCGTATTCCACTATTTTGCCCAGGTACATTACTGCCACCTCGTCTGATATTTCAGCAATGACTCCCAGGTTGTGAGTAATATAGATAATGGACATACCAAACTGAGCCTGCAAGTTCTTCATTAATTCGAGAATTTGGGCCTGAACAGTGACATCTAATGCGGTGGTTGGTTCATCAGCAACAAGAATAGAGGGATTACAGGATAGAGCCATAGCAATCATGGCTCTCTGTCTCATACCTCCAGAAAGCTGATGGGGATATTCATCTATTCTTTGCTGTGGGTTAGCAATGCCTACCTTATCTAGCATATCTATAGCTAACTTTCTTGCCTTTTTCTTATCCTCCTCTCGATGCAAGAGAATCGCTTCCATAATTTGATTACCAATGGTGTGAAGAGGAGAAAAAGAGGTCATCGGTTCTTGAAATATCATAGCTATCTCTTTTCCCCGAATAGACCTGATTTCTTTTCCCCGTGAATCTAATCCAACCAAATCTAAAGGCCCTTTTTTGCCATTGCCATTGTTCCGTTCGAGAAGAATTTTCCCTTCTATTTTTCCTGGATGAGGGACTATCCTGAGAATTGCCTGAGCAGTAACGCTCTTACCGCAGCCAGATTCTCCTACAATACCTAAAACTTTCTCTTTCGCTACTCTAAAACTAACTCCATCTACTGCTTTTAGAACACCTTCGTCTAAATAAAAATACGCTTTAAGGTCGTTTATTTCCAATAAAGAGTTAGCATTCTTCACTGCAAATCCTCCTTTCTCTCCACAGTGCGCCACATTCCTAGTTCTTCTCCCAAAAATCGAATTATGTATTTGTAATGAATAGTAACAAAAACGAGGAAGTCTGTCAAATTCTATTACATACTACGTATCTAAGCTCTTGCCAGTAATCTTTTGGTAAGCTTCCAGGTACTTCTCGCTCGTTTTTTCAATTATGTCAGAAGGAAGAGATGGCGCAGGGGACGTCTTATCCCAGTCCAGACCAGACAAATAGTCCCGTAGAAACTGTTTGTCAAAACTCAACGGAGAAGAACCTGGTTTATACTCGCCCTTGGACCAGAATCTTGAAGAATCAGGAGTCAAAAGTTCATCTATGAGAACGACTTCTCCATTATGGAAGCCAAATTCTAGCTTGGTATCGGAAAGAATAAAACCTCGGCTGTTCAAAAACTTACTGGCCCTGTTGTATATTCTCAAGCTAATTTCTTCTAGCTTTTCCGTTAATTCACTTCCAATTATTTCTTTCATTTTTTCTTTGCTAATATTTACATCATGACCTTTTTCTGCTTTAGTAGCCGGGGTAAATATAGGTTCGGGAAGTCGGTCTGCCGATCTTAGTTCCCCAGGAAGTGCTATACCGCATATAGAATGATGTATTCTGTATTCTTCATAAGCCGAACCAGCCAGGTATCCCCTTACTACGCACTCAATAGGAACAGGTTCACTTTTTTTGACCAACATAAACCTTCCTTTAAGAATCTTTCTATGAGGAAACAGAACCTTGGGAAGATTTTCTTCTTCGCTGCTGATCAGATGGTTAGAAACAATATCTTCAGTGGCATTGAACCAGAATTTTGATAATCCGGTCAAAATCTTTCCTTTGCAGGGGATACCATCGGGAAGAATACAATCAAAGGCTGAAATTCTATCGGTAGCCACAATAAGAAGCTTGCTTTCTACCTGATAAATATCTCGTACCTTTCCTCTTTTAAAGAGTTCTACTTCAGAAAAATTTGTATTCAAAACTACTTCGTCTTCATACATTATTCTTCATCCTCCTCTAATTCAACATTCCAATAAGCAAGGTCGAGAAAGTCTTTCCAGTTTTCCTCGCTTATTTCAGCAAGATTGCACTTGACAAAAGATTTCCAGTTAGGTCGAACAGGCTTTCTGATGAGGCTCATTTCTACCTCAACCAGAGACTTATCCCCTTTGCGAAGATTGCAAGGGACACAGGAGCAGACGACATTATACCAACTATTTTTCCCTGCACGCGAAACGGGAATCACATGATCCAGGTTCAAATCTTCTGATTTGAACTTCTTTCCGCAATACTGGCATCTATTTTCATCTCTTTTATATACATTTCTGCGCGTAAATCTCACTTTTCGTGGAGGAATCCTATCGTAAATAAACAGAAGAATAATATGTGGCATCCTCACTTTGTAAGTGATGGTCCTTATTATCTGGTTATCACCACAGTAGTCCTGAGAGAAGTCTTTCCAATCATCAAAGCCAAAGGTGTATAAAGAACCTCCCTCTTTAAGCACCACTTGAGCGTGCTTTAAATAGAGTAAGCAAACAGCTCTTTTTACTGAACATACATCAACTACCTGCCATAACCTATTCAGTACAAGAACTCCGCTATCAAGAACTTCTACTGCCATTCTAGCCTAGCTCCCTTAGTAATCTTCCTTATCTTAGCAAAGGCAGAAGAACTGTCAACATCTCAGAAGAGGGACGTATAGCGTATAGTCAAAAATAAAAAATTCAAAATCGTTGGGGAGAGGAACGCACTGACAAAAAACAACTAACGAATGGTGAATTATTATTTTGGGTCTTAATGATTTATCCTATACGCTATACCCTAGAAAGAAATTGCCTGTTAAGACAATTTCTTGACACGTTTGTTTTCTACATTATAATATACAACATATAGGAGCGATAATTAGTGCAAGTAAAAACTTTAGGAGAGGGATTGATAAGCCTTCTCCTACCGGCTGATTGCGGAGTATGTCAGCATCCCCTTGAACCATCCAACATTACCTTTGTTTGCGCAGACTGCTGGAGTAAGATAAAATGGCTAATAGATCCTTGTTGCTCCAAATGCAGTAGACCTCTCTCTTCCAGTTTTAAGAGCATTCCTACTTTTCTCTGTGCAGAATGTCGCAGGCAAGATCTCTATTTTAATAGAACTTTTATTCCCACCCTTTACGAGGGAGTAATGAAAAAGCTAATCCATCTTCTTAAATATAATAAAAAGCGAGGAATAATGCGCTCATTGGAAAGAATCATAAGAAGCTATTTTGATTGTTTTAGTTCTTCCTTCCCTTCTCTCGATTTGGTAGTTCCAATTCCGCTACACCGGAAAAGACTGAGAGAAAGGGGATTCAATCAGGCTGAACTCATAGCTAAGGTAGTTGCCAAGCATATTCAAGTTCGGTTGAGCAATGGTAATCTGAAAAGAACAAAAGCGACTATAACCCAAACATCTCTGGATAGAGAAGAACGAACAAAAAATTTGAGGCAAGCCTTTACGGTGAAAAACAGAGATGAATTTCAAGCGAGGGATGTACTTGTAGTGGATGATGTTTATACCACGGGAACAACCATCAAGGAAGCGGCAAGAACACTTAAGGAAGCGGGAGTGCAAGAAGTCTATGTTTTCGCGCTAGCTCGAGCACCTCAACCTTGAGATTGCTGAAAAAGTTCCTTTTTCGAATGAAATCATCCTAATGTCACTGCCAAAAGCAGAGCGAAAAGAACGAGACTACTCGTTTGGCTCTGAACAGGCTCCGCAATCCCAAACAGGAGATTGTTTCACCGTGTTCGCGATGACGAAATTGTGTTTTCTGTCTCAGCTTGATTAATTGACAAATCTATTTCCGTATGTTATAATTTCCTGAGCTTTTAGCTCAAATGTTGGGATAAGGAGGCGGAGAGTATGTCAGAAGAAGGAACGGTCAAATGGTTTGATGACCGTAAAGGTTTTGGGTTTATTGAACGAGAAAGTGGTGAGGATGTTTTTGTTCATTTTTCCAACGTCAGCATGGAGGGATTTAAGAGCTTGGAGCAGGGCGAGAGAGTTTCCTTTGATGTGGAAAAAACGGACCGCGGTTTGCAGGCGGTTAGTGTAGTCAAAGCATAGACTAGGAACCGTAGTTCCTGAGCTTTGCCCGGCTGAATATAGATAGTATGTTTGAGAAGAGACGAAGAAAAAGCTTCATAATTATGATTATTCAACCGGGTCTTTCGGCGATTGGCCTAGGGTGAAGGAATGCAAATTGATATAAGTGGGAGCCGTATTAGCATTACTGGGCAAGTTGATGATTATATTAGGAAGAAGCTCAGTACCTTAAATAAATATTTTCGTCGAATTCTCTCTATCCGGGTAACAATTAAGCAAGAAAAGGATGCTTATCTCACTGAGATAAGCGTTATGGCGCGGGGAGTTACCATTCACGGTAATGGAATACACTCTGATCTACATCACTCCATAGAAGCAGCTGTACATAAAGTAGATAGGCAGGCAAAAAAACGCAAAGAAAAAGTTAAATCTCATAGATCTCGAGACACTTTAGTAGAGAAAAGGACTTTGAGTCCATCCTCTCCAGCTTCTTTCGGTGGCGACGACAAAACGATTTACACCACCAAAGAGATTGCTAAACCAATGACAGCGGATGAAGCAGTGATGCAACTAGAAATGGAAGGAAGCCGATTTTTCGTTTTCTTGAATAGCAATACTAATCAAATCAGCGTGGTCTATAAAAAGGAAAATGGTGCTTTCGTTGTAATCGAACCGCAGATATGAAACAACACATTCTTGATTTTGCAAAAGGAGACGCTTATGTACATAAAAGATTTCTTGAGTAAAAAGGCTATTGAGCCAAAACTGAAATCTCGAACAAAGGAAGAAGTATTAGAAGAATTGACCAGCTTATTAGAAAAGACCGGCAAACTCAAAGACAAAAAAGAATTCATTAAGGTCATTGAAGAAAGGGAAGAACTGGGAAGTACGGGGATTGGGTACAATGTGGCTATTCCTCATGCTCGTTCTTCGGGAATCAAGTCTCTAATAGGGGCAATTGGCATTTCCAAAAAAGGTATTGACTTTGACGCATTGGATAAAGAACCGGTTCATCTGTTTTTCATGTTAGGCGCTCCTAAAGATGCAGCCGGAAACTATCTAAAAGCTCTCGCTACGGTTTCTCGTTTCCTAAGGCATAGAAAATACCATCAGCCTTTATTGGAGGCAGAAACGCTGGATAATATTCTCAAAATTGTCGAAAAAGAAGCAACTTAAGAAACTTCTAGGAGGATGCCTTGCGGGCGATGCTTCTGGCAGCGGGACTTGGGACACGCCTGAGACCACTTACCTGTGGAGTCTCTAAATGTATGGTTCCTGTTATTAACAAGCCTTCTTTATTCTATTCATTGAATTTACTGAGAGAATCTAAGATAAATGAGGTAGCAATCAATCTTTATCATCAGGGAAACCAGGTAAAGGACTATTTAAGGGATGGAGAAAAATTTGATATACAGGTGTTGTATTCGGAAGAAGATAGTCTCATGGGTACTGCTGGTGGATTAAAGAAAATGGAATCTTACTTCAATGATACTTTCCTGGTATTGAGCGCTGATGGAATTACTGATTTTGATATCCAGCAAGCTGTACAATTCCATAGAGAAAAAGGAGCTCTGGCTACAGTTGTATTAAAAAAGACAGAAGAGAAGTTTAGATACGGAGTTGCATTACGGAATAAGCAAGCAAGAATTACCCAATTTGTGGAAAAACCAAGTTGGGGAGATGCGCTTTCAGATGAAATAAATACTGGAATATATATTTTTGAGCCAGATATTTTCTCTTATATCCCCGCTGGTGAGCCATATGATTTAGGACATCAGGTTCTACCTTCTCTCGCCAAGAAAGGAAAAGCAGTATATGGATACCTGATGGATGATTACTGGATAGACATGGGAAATCTGGCTGACTATAGGAAGGTACAGAGAGATATCCTTGAAGGAAGAACGGGAGTTGAGATCTCAGGAAAGGAAATAAAGAAGGGGATTTGGATGGGTGAAAATACCTATATTTCCAAATCCGCCGACCTGGAACCACCCCTGGTAATAGGAAATAACTGCTGTATAGAGGAAAAGGTTAAAATGGGAAAATATACGATTCTTGGCGATAGAGTAACTATTAAGAAAGAAGCTCGACTGGAAAAGTGTATCCTCTGGGATGATGTTTTGATAGAAGAAAAAGCCTATTTGGATAGCTGCATCGTTACTCACTTTACTCGCGTCCCGCTAGAATTATCTGTAACAGGAGCAGTCGTGTCACAGAGAACTTCAAATTAGTGTGCAAAAGAAAGGATCTTATCAATGGCAAAAGAAAAGTATTTATTTACTTCCGAATCAGTAACAGAAGGACATCCAGATAAAGTTGCCGACCAGGTTTCAGATGCTGTCCTGGACGCTATTTTAGAGAAAGATTCACACGGAAGGGTAGCTTGTGAAACCTTGACTACTACGGGATTGATCTTCGTAGCAGGAGAAATTACTACCACTTGCTATATAGACATACCGCGTATAGTTCGTCAGGTTGTACAAGAGATCGGATACACCCACGCCTCCTTTGGATTAGACTATAAAAGCTGTTCAGTGATTACCTCTATTCATGAGCAATCACCTGATATTGCCCTTGGTGTAGATAAGGACGGAGCAGGCGATCAAGGAATGATGTTTGGTTACGCTACTACGGAAACCCCGGAGTTTATGCCTCTACCTATAGTTTTGGCTCATAAACTAACCCGGCAGTTGGCTGAGCTGAGAAAAAAGAAAATCTTGCCCTATCTTCGTCCTGATGGAAAATCTCAGGTCACAGTCGAGTATGAGGACGGTACTCCCAAAATGGTAAAAGCAGTGGTAATCTCCGCTCAACACAGTCCTGAGGTAGAAGTAGAGGACATCGAAGATGAAATAATAGAAAACGTAATAAAACACTGCATCCCTGCTGAATATGTAAATGATGAAATGGCATGTTATGTCAATCCCACCGGATCTTTTAAAATAGGCGGACCTCAGGCAGACACAGGTCTGACAGGAAGAAAGATAATTGCCGATACGTACGGGGGCGTAGGTTCACATGGGGGAGGATGTTTCTCCGGTAAAGACCCTACCAAAGTTGACCGATCAGGCTCATATATGGCTCGTTATGTCGCCAAGAATCTAGTGGCAGCAGGTATTCTGGAAAGGTGCGAAATTCAACTTGCCTATATTATTGGAAGAAATGAACCGGTCTCTCTTATGATAAATGGTTTCGGTACAGCTAAAATCCCTGAATCCAAAATAGGAGAATTGGTTAGGGATAACTTCGATCTTTCTCCTCGCGGGATAATCAAAAAACTGGACCTTTTACGTCCAATTTATAGAAAAACTGCCTGCTATGGTCACTTTGGCCGAAGTGAAAAAGAGTTTACCTGGGAAAAAACTGATGCCGCTCTTGATCTAAGAAAACAGGTTGGACTGTAATTCGTCGCTTGTTACTGGCAAGAAGAGTATTCTTTTGGGGCTGTTCCTTCCAAGAAGGCAAACCACAGGGTATTTTCACATTTGGGAGTAGCTAAAAGTCCTGTTTCGATGTCTATTTTCTTAAAAACTATCCCAGGAGGGGAAGAAAAATCTTTTACCGGCTGACCGTCTAAAGCCATTTTCATAAATTTTGTCCAAATAGGAATAGCTACCGCACTTCCCGTTTGTTTCTCTCCCAGGGGACTGGCATCATCATTGCCCACCCATACCCCTGCTACCAAGTCAGGGGTGAAGCCTATGAACCAAGCGTCAATTGTCTTGTCCGTATCTTCTTCGCCAGGCCATCCCACTGTTCCCGTCTTCCCTCCAGAGGGTCTATCAAAATCCAACCACCTTATTCTTCGTCCTGTCCCGTAATCAATGGCCTTCTCCAATAAGTCAATTATTACGAAAGAAGTCTGAGGAGAAAGAACTGTTTCTCCTTGGGGAAAGTTTTCCTTTAAGATTCTTCCTTCTCGATCCTCTATTTTTTGTATGAACATAGGCTTTACTTTTATTCCATAATTAGCTATGGTCGCATAGCTTCTGGTTATTTCCAGAAGAGTCATTCCTGATGTACCCAGGGTAAGAGTAAGGTCATGGTTTAGGGGGCTATCAACACCTAGCTTGCGAGCATAGTCAATTACCTTTCCTACTCCTACTTCTTGCAAAAGCTTGACTGAGGAAACATTTATGGAATGAGCAAACATCTGCCAGAGATAGACCTCACCCCAAAAATATTTCTCATAGTTTTGTGGCGACCAAAACTCTCCCTCCTCCTTGACCTCTGCCCCCTTTCCTACTTTTCTACTTCTCCTAAAAGCAATAGGGGCATCGAAAAAAGGACTAACGGCGTTAAATTGTCCTGTATCTATGGCCGCTGTATAAGTGAAAAGCTTAAAAGCAGAGCCGGTCTGGCGGCGAGCTTGTGTAGCTCTATTATATTGATTTTCCCAAAAATCCCTTCCTCCTACCAGGGCCTCTATGAAACCAGTATGTGGATCCATGGCCAGTAAAGCCCCTTGATGCTCATTTTCTTTTAAATAGTCTACTAAACTGTCCTCGGCTGCCTTCTGTATGTTAAGATCTAGGGTAGTGTATATTCTTAATCCTCCTCGCCAAAATCTATCATAGCCATACTCATTCTCCACTTTTTGACGAATCCATTCTACAAAATAGGGTGCCCAATAGATATTCCCGGCACTCCTCTTTTCCCGGTCAGCTATTATTTCAACAGACGCTTCTTCCGCCTCTTCCCACTCCTCCTTGCTGATAAATTCTAAGTCATACATCCTTCTTAGGATAATCTTCTTACCACTCTCGGTGTGTTCAGGATATTTAACAGGAGAGTAATAAGTAGGACTCCTGGGGATAGTAGCTAGAAATGCGCTCTCAGCCAGATTAAGGTCTTCTACTGTTTTGCCTAAATAGAAAGAAGCTGCTTCAGCCACCCCGTACACTCCTGCTCCAAAGAATATTTGATTAAGATGCATTTCTAAGATTTCCTCTTTACCATATACTCTTTCTATTTGAATCGCCAGAATCATCTCCTTTATCTTCCGGGTAAGAGTATTTTCGTGAGTAAGGAAAAGGTTTCTGGCTAATTGTTGAGTAATAGTGCTTGCCCCTTGTGCTTTATCCCAACTTCTCCATTCAATTACGTCAATCCAGATAGCCTTGAGTAAACGTTTAAAATCCAGTCCTCGATGCTGGTAGAATCTGTGGTCTTCTATGGCAATAAATGCTTTTTGCAGTTGAGGAGGGACTTTGGATAGAGAAACGACTTCCCGTCTTTCTAGAAAGAATTCTGCCAGAACTTCACCTTCCTTAGAATACATTCTGGTAATTCCACTAGGTTGATACACCTCCAGTAGGTCAATACGGGGAAGACCGTATAGGTCAGAAATAAAGAAGCCTCCCAAAATTCCTGAACCGGCAAAAAGAGTAACCACAATAGAATAAAAAATAATCCTTGCTTTGCCCATATCTTATTCCCCTATTCCTTAGTCTGGCTTATTCACAGCCAAATATATTATATATCTCAGCCGGGTAAAGTCAAGGAATAATTAGTTCCTAATTCGTAGTTCATAGTTCACCGACAGAAACAACGCGTTCCTGTCCTTATGGGGAGAGGATCAAGGTGAGGGGGTGTTGAACCACGAATAAAACGGTGAATTATGGTTTTCTTGTTTTGTTGCCTTTTGAAGCAGGATTAGTATAATGAAAATACGTTAATTCAGAAAGGACCTGACTTATGCGTTACAAGGAAGTCGATATGAGCATAATAACAAGATTGATGCAAATAGTGGGAGAAAAGAATGTTTTAACCAAAGATGAAGAAAAAGAACCATATTCTCATGATGAGACCGTGAATCTAAGAAGATATATGCCTGGGGTGGTGGTTAGACCAAACAGCAAAAACCAGGTAAGGGATATATTAATTCTAGCCAACAGGGACAGAATACCAATAACCCCTCGGGGAGGAGGAACAGGCTTAAGTGGCGGAGCCGTCCCCCTGTATGGAGGAATCCTTCTTTCACTGGAGAGAATGAACAAAATATTAGAGCTCGATAAAGAGAATATGATGGCTGTTCTTGAACCGGGAGTAACTAACGGTAATCTCCATAGAGAGGCAGAGAAATATGAACTTTTTTATCCGGTTAATCCGGCTAGCCTTGATAGCTGCACTATAGGGGGTAATGTAGCTGAATCAGCTGGTGGAGCTAATGCTGTAAAATATGGAATAACCAAGAACTATCTCTGTGGACTGGAGGCAGTGCTTCCTACCGGTAAGATAATGAGAGCAGGTGGAAAAATCCTTAAGAATGCCACTAATAACCAGTTAATAGATCTTCTACTCGGCTCGGAAGGAACTCTGGCTGTTATTACTGAAATAACTATAAAACTTGTTCCTCTGCCGAGAGTTAGGGTCGATCTTGTTGTCCCTTTCGATGACGTGAGTGGTCTCTGTCGGTGTGCCCTGGAAATAGTTAATAATCGTTTACTTCCTACCACCATTGAACTTATGGACAGGTTAACCATCAAAACTTGCGAAGAATTCCTGGAAAGGGAATTGCCATTTAGTGACGCAAAAGCACATCTTTGGATAGGGCTAGATGGTAATAAGAAAGAGGAAGTAGAAAGTATGTATCAGTCTATTGGCGAAATCTGTCTGGATAAAGGAGCTTTGGATGTTTTCGTGGCGGAAGATAGACCAAATCGGGATAGAATCTGGCAGGCAAGACAATCAATTCACGAGGCTCTGGTCCATTTTAATCCTACAATGGTAGGGAACGACATAGTAGTTCCCCGCAGCAGAATATTATCCCTTATAGAAGGAATAGACCGTCTCTCCCAAAAACATTCTGTTTCTTTTGCCAAATTTGGCCACCTGGGAGACGGTAATATACATGTTTATATCCTGCAAAAGGATATGGATAATACTCCCTGGGAAAAGGTCAAATCCGAGGCTGTGCGAGAACTTCTTGAGTTAAGTATTTCCTTGGGCGGACTGATCTCTGGTGAACATGGAATCGGTCTGGCCAAAAAGGAATATTTCCCCATGGCAGTGAGCGAGACCGAGATAGAACTCATGCAGGGGATAAAGAAGGTTTTCGACCCTCACAATATCCTAAATCCGGGAAAGATATTTGATTCTTGAGAAAGATACGGTAGATAGGTTTCCCTGGGATGTAAGATTATTTGCATCTCATTCCGACTGCACCATATCATTCACCCTTTGGGCAGAATTCTTGCCACGAATTGATTCATCTTTCAAAGAGGATTCCTGTCCGGTAATTATTTTTTTTTGCTGGCCTTTTTTTACTGGGCCTCTCTACTTTTTCTTTCTTTGGTTCCTCTTGATAAAAATCTAAAAGTTCAGAATGGGTATCAATTAAAGATTTCAACTTTGCAATAAAAAGTCTCTTCTGGCCTTCCAAGTTCTCTATTTCAACGCCCAGTCTCTTCAATTTTTCCTCGTCTTTCTTGACAACCTCATTCGCTTCCATCTCTGCTTCTTTAACTATTAATTTAGCCCTTTGCTGGCTACTTTCATTTATTATCTCGGCACTTCTCTGGGCAGAAATCAACGCTTCCTCTATTCTTTTTTCCTTGGAAAGATACAATTCCCTCTCTTTTCTTAACTTCTCCAATTCTGCTAATAGAACTTTTCTTTCCTCGATTGCTTCCTGGTAATTTTTTCCTACTTCCATTAGGAATTGATCTACCTCTTTCTGGTTGTATCCTCTCAGAGAGAGTGCAAATTCCTTTTTTTCAATTTGCAAAGGTTCAAGTTTCATCATTGACTATCCTGATTATTTATTTAATTCTTTTGCCCTTCGGGTCGCTTTGACTACGGCTTCAGTCAGGCATTCTTCCAACCTTCCCTCGTTTAGAACTTTCAGTCCTTCAATAGTGGTTCCTCCCGGAGAAGTCACTGCCTGGCGCAGTTCCTCTAAAGAACTGCCGCTTTCTTTGGCCATCCTTGCTGCTCCGAAAGTGGTCTGAGTAGCCAGCCTAAAAGCCAACTCTGGACTGAGTCCTGCCTTTACTCCTCCTTTGATTAGGCCCTGAATAACAGTATAAATGTAGGCCGGTCCACTTCCACTCAATCCGGTTACGGCATTTTGCTGGCTTTCAGGAACCTCTACCACCTCACCTATTGTTGCCATAATCATCTTCAGCAGAGCTCTTTGTTCTGGATTCACTCTCGCAGTGCAGGAGATAGCAGTTATCCCTTCGCCCAACAAAGCAGGTGTATTGGGCATTATCCGAATAAGGGAAATTTCATTACCTAATTTCCTGCTAAGCAATGATGTTGTAACACCGGCCACAAGAGAAACTATTAATTGATGGCAACGTACCCTGCCTTTGAGATGCTCTAACACCCCTGATATATCCTGAGGTTTAACGGCCAGAAACAGTACATCAGCATTCTTGGCCACCGGTTCCACCATAACAAAAACATTGGCCCCTTCCTTTTCCCATAAAGTGATTTTTTCCGTGAATTTATCACAAATCCACAAGTTCTTGGGAGGAACCAGTCTTTTTTCTAGGATACTCCTAATT
>SDBV01006359.1_pt1 | contig 16402 bp, 9 predicted proteins | sample 2277081 | NCBI WGS metagenome assembly SDBV01 (sample SAMN10402039, study PRJNA504765) | marine sediment metagenome | isolation source: marine sediment core GS10_PC15, 223 cmbsf | place: Arctic Ocean: Southern Knipovich Ridge | collected 2010
AAAAAACACAACAAACTACAAATGAGCAATAGACAATGAATAATGGCATTTTTTTTTGGGACTTGGGGCTTGAGATTTGGGGCTTGGGTCTTTCATTTTTGAAAATCTTTGACTTTAAAGACAAGCACTAAATATAATTATTAAGACTTACCGAATCAAACTTACCGCCCCCGCCTGCTGATGCTCAACACCTTGTAAATCTTTATATATAACCAGCCAGGAATAAACTCCGTTTCCCCCTGTTTTTTTGCCTTTTATCTTTCCATCCCATCCTTGATACAGATCGTGAGTTACAAAAACTTTTTCACCCCAGCGGTCGTATATGAGCATCAGGAAGTTTTCAGGGTCAATACCAATACCTACCGGAAGAAATATATCATTTACATTATCATTATCGGGTGTGAAAGCAGTAGGTGCGTAAAATGTAAATTCATCTTTTACTATTACTTCTAAGTCTGTTGTGTCTTTGCAGCCATTTTTACTCTCTGCAATCAGACGAACAGTATAATTACCTGAGCTGCTGTATTTATGATATGTATGTCCGGGTGCTGTTATACTTACAGAATCGCCATCATCAAAATACCAGTGATTTATAGAATCATTTGTTGATAAATTTTCAAAGAAAAAGAGTGGCTTAAGGATACTTGTAGTTAGTGGGTCGGTACGAAATTTTGCATCCGGATTTGCATATACTTCAATCGTTTTATTTTTAATTGTAATGCAACCATAAACCGACGTAACTTGAAGTGTAACATCATAAGTTCCATCATTTCCAAAGGTATGGAGCGGATTTCTATCTGTTGAAATACTGGCGTCATCGAAATTCCACACATAAGTTTGAACTGTATCGGGGCTTGATTCTAAAAACTGAACAGTCAGTGGTTCACATCCTTTTAAAGGATTAGCATTCATAACAACTTCAGGCACATCTGCAACAACAATTTCAATTGTGTCTGAGGCAGGTTGAACAGTACAACTGTCTTGTACAGAAACTATATAATAGTCAGTTATAACGGGATATATGGTTAAAGGAAGAGTATCAATAGCTCCATCAAGAAATATATAATATAGTCCGCCATTGCCACCGCTAACATCAGCATTGATAATAACAGAGTCTCCCGGACAAATAGTATCATTATCTGTTGACAATGTGATATTTAGCGGAGGATATACATACACAGTAACATTTTGTGTACTACTTTGACATCCATTGTCGTCAATTGCATATACTGAATAAATGTAAGTTGTATCAGGTCCAACTGTATTAGTGTCTTGCGATTGTCCTGTAAAGCCATTACTCCAGTAAAAAGTAAATGGAGGGGTGCCTGTCCCAAATATTTCCTGAGCTGTAAAATCTGCCTCCTGTCCAATACATATTATTGAATAGGGTGGTGTTATAATAAATGCCGGTTCAGGAGGTTCAAAAATAGCTACAGAAGTAGTAATAGTACAGCCATTTCCATCTGTAACTGTTACAGCATAAGTGCCACCAGCAAGATTTGAGATGCTGTTTGTATTTGGCTGGGGCGGTGACCAATTGTATGAATAAGTTCCTGTTCCACCGCTAACAGTAACAGTAGCACTACCATCAACATCACCGTAACAGCTCAAATCAGTTCCGGTAATAGTTGTAGTTAAAACAGGCGGTTGCACAATAGTTATAGAATCAGTAGTAGAACAAGAATTTTCATCAGTTATTGTAACATAATAAGTATTAGCAGATAGATTTGTGATATTAGGTGAATCAGGTTGATAAGGGTTCCAATTATAAGAATAAACACCTGTCCCACCGGATGCAGAAACAGCGGCATCTCCATTATTACCGTTAAAACAGCTTACATCAGTTCCGCTAATACTTGTCGTTAAAGGGACAGGTTCTGTAATTGAAACCGTTGCAATAGCAGGACATAAGTTTGCATCAGTAACTGTTACAGTATGAATACCACCGCATAACCCGCTAACACTGGTAGTAGTTTCCCCACTTCCGGACCATTCATAAGAATAACTACCAGCACCACCTGTGGCAGTAACAGTGGCAGAACCATCACAAAGCCCATTACAGCTTACGTCACTGCTGTCTGTAATAGTTGCAATAAAAGAAGCAGGTTCAGTTATAGTAAAATAAGCTGTTATTTGACATAAATTATAGTCATTTGCAATAATTATGTATTCGCCGGCACATAAACTGTCGTGGTCTGGGAGGAAATGGAATGGATCAAATTCCCATACATATATATAAGGACCGGTTCCACCTGTTAAATTTAAGCTTGCATAACCATCACAAAAACCATAACAAGTTACATTTGTTTGATTTGTAGATATTACAAGAGGATTTGGTTCTGTTATTGTAAAGTATTCAATATTAAAGCAATCATTAAAATCAGTAATAGTAACTGAATAATCTCCTGCTGCTAAACTATCTGTAACAGTTATTATACTATCGCCGGTAATAGAATACCAGTCATAAGTATAGGGGTTAGTTCCGCCTGTTGCAACAATACTGACTGAGCCATAGTTACCTGCACAGGCGGCATTGGTTGTGTCTATTGAAGTAACCAAAGGGTCTGGATTATAAACACCTACTGTTGTTGGTGTTGATGTGCAACCATCTTCTTCAACCACTAATGTAACAATATGAGTTCCACCGGTTGCCCAGCTAACGGTAAAGCCAGGAGAACAAGGATTATTTGGATCGCCACTTGTAACTGTGCCTCCGTCAAAATTCCAGGTAAATGTAGCTGTTGCACATGTTGCATTTCCTGTATATATTATTGTAGTATTATCACCACCACAGTCAATAATAGTAGTTGTAAATGGAGAAGTTGGTATTTGTGTGAAGTCAACAGTAATAACATCATTACATGATACGGCAGCAGGCGAAGTAACTGTCCAGGTAAAAGTATATAGACCTGGAGTTGTAACAGTTACCCAGGAAGTTGGTGAATTAACATCTCCAAAAGTTACTCCCGCTGAAGGTGAAGCTGTCCAAAATGTATTATAATATCCAGCTTGCACCGAGCCATTGAATGTATAATCTAAACCGCAAACTTTAGCACCCGAACCGGCATCGGCAGTACACACACAATCGCTAATGACAAAATTTATAAAGCCGGTAGGAGCTGTATTACCACAAAGGTCTTCTACAGAGCCGGATAATGAAGCATCTAAAGTTAAAGTATAAGTTCCATTTGTTGATAAAGATGGTGTAACAGTTATTGTATAAGTATTTTCCTGAGTGCCGCCTATTGCACAAGCCGGACCAGTTATGCTGGTAATTGTGTAAGGACCACCCGGACCTGTAAGTATGAAATCAGCAGTTTCAACAGTGCTGCACAATACATTTTCGGAAAAATTTAAAGTTATTGAAGTTGCATTGCACGAGACAGCATCAACCGACAGAAGATAAGGTGGAATATTATCAAAAATATTAGCACTTGAAGCAGTAAAATCAATTTCAAAACCAGATGTTGTTGATGAAAAATTACTAACATTTATCACATAGGTTTCTCCTACATTTACAGGAATAGTAGCATTATAGGCAGTACCAAAGTGATCCTGGCAGTCAAACCCTGAACCACCATTTGGACCTGTTGTACCACTATCATCAGACCAATTACAGCTTACCTGAAGAGATGGAGTTCCGTAAATATCAGAACAATTGGCACTTGTTAAGTCATAAACAGCCCAGTCGTAATCATCACTCATGTCATTTGGAGTAATAAGGAAACTCAAGTTACCACTTGCCTGGACTGTAAAAGTATACCAAACGTCGTTTAATTCGCCACTGCCCATGCAGTAATCAGGACATGCGGTTGATGCATAAATTTCATCTTCATAATTCCCTTCGTCTTCATAAGAATTCGTTTCTGTATAAACATTCTCACAGATAGGGATAGCACCCATACAATCCTGGACAGTAGGAACCTGGGCTTTTGTGTAATTAATAATTAAGAGCAGTAAAGCTGTGACTACTGAAAACAAAAAATTATTTTTCATAATGAATAATGAATTTGGAATTATTTAACAAGGTTAATTAGTAGAGTCCTTTGCAAAACTAACTTCTATCTGTCATTTTGAGTCCCGACAGTGTCGGGATAAATTCCACGAAAAATCTTATAATGTTGATAACCAATGAAATAAAAAGATTCTTCACTTCGTTCAGAATGACAATAGCGAAGGGTTCAGAATGACATTTTACAGGTTTTGCAAAGGTCTCTAATACATAGCCCTGAAATTTTTAGTTTCAAATCAAAGACGTAAAATTAATTAAAAGGTTGTCTAAAATAAAAAAATAAAATAAGTTTTTCTATTTTTTTGCTATTCCTAAAATTAGCAAGTCTTTTTTTTTAGCCACAGATTTACACGGATAAAACACGGATTTTAATATATATTTTAAATTAATTCTATCCGTGTTAATCCGTGGTTTTAATTTAACTTGCTAATTTAAGGTAATAGTTTATCAATAAGTTGGGGAATACATATACTTTTTAGTTTATCATAACAAAATTTATACTACCAAAAGTATTTATAAATTTTTTTGATTTTTCAATTTTTATTGCCATTTTTGTAATGTTTGTTTCACCCAAATGGGTGAATAATTTAGGGCTTTAAATTAATTATAATCATTGAGATTATCAAGTATTTACAACCTTATTTTTCAACAAACTTACTGATTTTAAAAATATTAATCCTTTGCGTTCTTTGCGTCTTTGCGAGAAATTTTATTGAGAACTGCTAATTTAAGGTATTACTGAATTATTCATGAACTTGCTGTCAGGATTTTATTTATATTTCTTAGGAACTGTAACGAATTAACTTAATCATTTATAGAGTCCTTTGCAAAACTAACTTTTAGCTGTCATTTTGAGTCCCGACAGTGTCGGGATAAATTCCACGAAAAATCTTATAATGTTGATAACCAATGAAATAAAAAGATTCTTCACGCCTGCGTGCCGAAACACAAGCCAGCCTTCACTATGGCGTGCAGGCACGAAGCTTGTCCTGAGCGGTTTGATAAGATTCTTCACTTCGTTCAGAATGACAATAGCGAAGGATTCAGAATGACAATAGCGAATGACATTTTACAGGTTTTGCAAAGGTCTCTTATACAATTCAATCGTAAATCTAAAATTTTTATGACGTATTTAACTATCTGGGATTTTATATTACTACCTTTTTACCTGCTGTTAATTTATATAATAGCAAGTTGGATAAAAAACAGGCATATTGAAAAATCTCCTGAATATAAATATTATGTATGGGGTTTGTTTGCAAAAATTTTTGGTGGAATAGGAGTTTGTTTAATATATACACTTTACTATGATGGTGGTGATACAACTTACTATATTAAAAGCTCAATCGCTCTGGGGAACTTATTATTTAAAGATCCGGCGGGTTTTTTTTCAATTCTTACAGGAAATTTAACTACTGAAAACTGGTTATTGTTTGACCATACTACCGGCTGGCCTTCGTATTATAGAGATGTAAAATCATTTACTGTAGTTCGTTTTGTCAGCATTTTTTCAATATTAGGATTTAAGAGTTTTATATTTACAACAATATTAATTGCCTCGTTAACTTATTCAGGGATATGGAGATTATTTCGGCTTTTTTACGAACAGTTTCCACAGCTTAAGAAAGCACTGGCAATATCAATATTATTTATACCATCAGTTGTTTTTTGGGGTTCTGGTATTTTAAAAGATTCATTTACATTATGTGCTGCTTGCTGGTTAATATATAGTTTTTATAAGATAATTAAGCTAAAGAATGTTCTTTTTAACTTAATAGCAATTATTGTCAGTTGTTATGTTTTGATTTCATTAAAGCCATATATTTTATATGCTGCTATCGTGGGTATATTAGTTATGATGGCATTTGTTGGGATAAAGAAAGTAAAAGGTATGTTTCTCAGAACAATATTATTACCAATAATAATTCTGATTTTCTGGGGTCTGGGGAGTGTTATTATGATGCAGGTAGGAAATATTGTTGGGGGTGTTTATTCATCAGTTGATGGACTAATAGAATGGGCAGTAGAGACACAGGACGATTTAGTAAGAAACTATTATGGTGGCATTGGGTATGGCAATGTATTTGATATTGGAGAATTTGATGCATCTTTATCAGGCATATTATCTAAGGCACAGCCCGCATTGATTGCGGGTTTGTATCGTCCTTTTTTGTGGGAAGTACGAAATCCTGTTATGTTAATAGCAGGTATTGAAAATTTTGCAATGTTGCTTTTATCTCTTTATGTATTATTATTGGCATCTGTTGCAATATTTAAGACTGGTCCGGGATATATGCTGCGAACAATGTTTGATAATTCTCTAATAATATTTTCGTTTATTTTTGTAATAACTTTTGCTTTTTCTGTTGGCTTAACCACTGCAAATTTCGGGGCATTGGTCAGGTATAAAATACCATTAATTCCTTTCTTTCTGTCGGGTTTATTTATAGTGATTTATAAGTTTAACCGGGAAAGAGTTAATTCTTGAATTTTACCGATTTACTGGGATTGTTATATTATTGTTAATTATTGATTTGTGAAATTAATTCTTTAATGGTTATATGGTTAAATGGTTATATTGTTAAATTGCTATATTGCTATATTGTTATATTGTTATATTGTTTAATGGTTATAGTCATTACCTTTTAAAATATAATCAATTTCTTTTTTAACGAACCCAACTGCAAGATATATTATTTCTTTTTTTGGAGCAGAAAAACGTTCTGAATATTTTTTGTTCTTTATTTGTTTTATTGCTGTGTCTAATAATTTTTTCATATCTGTTCCTTTTTTGCCATACTTAAATTCTATAATATAAATATATTTTTCCAATTCTATTATTCCGTCAATTCTGCCTTTATCTGTTAATACCTCCAAATCTATTTCTACACCAATCAACGACAGTATCATATAAAATAAAGAATGGTAATATGCCTCTTTTTCAAGATGTAGATTGTATGGAATTTTTGCAAATAATATTCTTATTATTTTTATTACTTCATTTACTTCTTTTTTATCTAATTTTCGTTTTATTTCTAGAACTGCTGGCTGAATTTCGTGTATTTTGTTATTTGTAAATGATTCTGCTATATATGACAGCAATGATTGCTTTACCTCCTGATTAGGAAAACTTAATGTATATTCAGTTATTTGATCTTCATATAAAGTGTCTGTTATTGTTAAATACCCTGTTTGAAATAAAAGAGAATAAACATTTAGATTTTCTATGTCATAAGCATCAAGAGCAAATTCTGTTATTTTTTTTGATTCAAAATTTATTATTTCTGTTTTTGTTTCTTTTATATAATTAATTAAAAATGTTGGTGTGCCTGTAGCGAACCAATAATTGCCAAATTTTAGATTATAAAATAAATTTAATATAGAATATGGATTATAAACATTGATTTTGCCTCCCCATGAATATCCGTCATACCATTTTTTAATTTTTTCAATAAGTATTTTTTTATCAATACTTAGATTTGTAGATAGCAGTACTAATTGTTCAGAAAAATATTTCTGAATATCCTGTTGTGTAAATCCTAAAATATTTAAAAATTTATCATTAAGTGTAATATCTAAAATATTATTTAATCCTGAAAATACAGATACTTTTGAAAATTTAGACACTCCTGTTAATAAAACAAATTTTAAATACTCATCACTTGCTTTTATTATTGTATAAAATTGTCGTAATATTTCTCTGTTTTCTTTGGCCTTTTCTATATCTGTAATATGGTCTATTATTGGTTTGTCGTATTCATCTACTAAAATTACTACCTTGTTTATTTCCGATAATTTCTGTATTAATTCGGCAAAACCATCAGCAGGATGATTACTTTCTATCTGAAGTTTATATTTATTAGCTGTATTTTGTAATAATTTAAGTAATGATTGCTCAAATATATCTGTAGTTTTTGAATAAACAACTTTTGAAAAATCAATGCGAATTACAGGATGTTGTTCCCATTTTATTTTATTATGAATATAAAGATTTTTAAATAATTTTTTATTTCCCAAAAATATTTCCTCTATTGTTGATATTAATAATGATTTTCCAAACCTTCGCGGCCTGGATAAAAATATATATTTTCCGTTTGTTATTAAATTATAAATCTCTTTTGTCTTATCAATATATAGATAATTATTTTCTATTATTTCTGAAAATGTTTGTATGCTAAGAGGAAGTTTTTTCATTATTTTAAATGTTAAATTATATCAGCCATTGTACTTTCAACTTTTTTGAAATAAAATAAAAAACTAATAAACAAAATTAATATAATATGTTTTGAAAAAAACTTTTTATTAATAAGACGAAAATCGTATGGTACGGATATTGTCTTGTTTTTAGAGTATCTTTTCTTTAATCCAAAACTTAAATAAAGGATCAACTAAATTGTATCGCTTATCTCTTTTATTAATAATTCCAGAATTAATGAGACGCTTGACAGCCCTTGATATATTTACATTTTCAGATTTTATGTTTTTATATAGGGAATTTTCATCAGCAATATTCAGTATAACTGGAATATTTTCCTTATTTGCAGTAACTTCTTCCCATAATTTTTCCAGATAGTTTACTTCAATATCTAATAAAGAGTTAATTATTTGCTCAACATCAGAAGTATTAACAGAATCATTTTCATCAAAAGATAACTCTATTTGTATTGCTATTAGTTGAGTGTAATATGGATGTCCTTTAGTAAAATCCAGTACTTTTTCTATTGCAGAATGCGATACATTAATCTTTAAGTTGTTAAAACCAGTTTCTAAAAATTGTATAAAGTCTGAAGTTTGAATATTGCTTAAGTTCATTACCCTGGCAAAACGGTAAAACGGAGATTTTGAGCTTATAAAAATATTATTCATAACCGACTCATAACTTCCTGAAAAGATATAAGATGTATTTTGTTGAAGTTGTATTTTTGAACGAAATAATTTTATTATAGCATCGCCGTCTAATTTTTTTATGTCGCCAAATTCATCAAAGCAACATATAAAATGTTTTTTATTTTTCTTTGCAAAATTGTCAATAAAATCAATGCTATTTTCTAATAAAGAGTTATCGTCGGTTTTATCTTTATTGTTAAATTCTAAAATGAATTCAAAATCATTAACAACTTGTTTAAATTTAATATTTTTAAGAAGCTCCTTAATGTTTGTGTTAAAGTTCTTAAATGCCTTATGTAACTTTTTGTTCTTAAGTACTTCCTCAGTAATTGAACTGGACAATTTCCTGATTGTAGGAATTTTAAAAAAGTCAATAAAGAGATTATAATATTTCTTATCTTTATTTATCCTGTTGATTACCTCTAAAATAACCGATGTTTTTCCCATTCTTCTCGGGGCTATAATAACAACGCTTTGTCCTTTTGATGTTAATTTGATTATTTCCTGTATAATTTTTTCTCTGCCTATTAAATTTTTCCCCCAAACCGGTTTGCCTGCTGTAAATTGTGTGTTCATTCTATTAATTTTTTGCAAACCCCGCACATAAAACCCTACATAATTATATGCCGGGTAAATTATATGCTGGATTTATGTGCGGGGCAAAGATAATAATATTTATAATAAGACAAATATAGTATGATACGACTTTAGTATCATTTTATAGAGACCTTTGAAAAACTTAATAATAAAAATTATAAAAAATTACACTACTGTCCGACTAAATTAAAATGCGTTGCAAATTATTTATTTATGTTTGTTTTATATTTCGCTCCTACGGAGCTTAAAATCGTGGTTATTACTATGTTCTATAAACATTTTACTCCTAACGGAGTTAAAATAATAATCCCATAGGGATGGAATATTTATAGAAAAATGCGTACAACAAAATTAAAACCCCGTAGGGGTGATATATTTATCAAAGCATTATAAATAGGGCTTTTATCATTCGTAATTATTTTTAGTCGGACAGTAGTGAAAAAATTAGTGTTTTATTATTATTCAAAATTAATCTTATTCACTAATTTTAATAAAACAACAAAAATAGTAGCGACTATTTTATTAAATTTACCAAAATAGTCGCAATTATTTAAATTATGATATATTATTAATACTTATTCAATATTTCCTGCCTGCGGCAGGCAGGTCTGTATACCATATTTTTCAATGTTCATACAATTCGCCGGCTGGTGGATGATACTTATGCCATAGGCATCCTCAGGCGGAGAACATAGCTTATTTGAATAAAAGATTTTGAACTTTTCTTGCACAAAGAAAAATTGTAAAGCTTGCCGGAATAATTAGCAAAATATCAGCAGGTAAGAAAAAACGGATTTCAATATTACGAAAATTCACACCGGTTCCGAAGCATAGTGTAATATAAAGAGAAAGAAAAAATAATAAGAAAATTAACCATCCTTTTGTTTTGTGTTTTAACATAAGTATTATGCCTAAAAGTCCTAATAAAATTAAAATTGTTCTGTAAAAAAATAACAATGAAGCCATTTTTCTTGCCCCTGTACTTGTGTCATATAACTGGGATTTGAAAATTGCTTTTTTCAGATTTTTTAAAGGCACTATTAAATAAAAATTTAAAGGATTGTTTTTTATTTGATTTTTTCTTAACTCATTAAACAATTGTGCAATTTCTTCATTACAATTTTCGCCGGTTATTGGTTCTTTCCAGTTGTCGTGAAAGAGATAACTACGCCAGTAGTTATTACGCCAGTGGCTAAAACTACTTCCGCAATTTTTACATAAATAAATAGCTCTTTCTAACTTAATTGAATCTTCTTTGTTAAGATATGCTTGTTTCGGAAAAATTACCTTCTGATTATAAAGAAGTTGAGAGAACTGTGGTTCCATCTCGGTTTTAACTGAGTAAACATATTGACGATAGGAGATAAGATCTATATCAAAATTTCTGAATGCTTTTACTTCTTGGGTGAGAATTATTTTATTATAAATAAGATAATTTCTGATAGGCCAGGCACCATAAATTAGCAGTAAGGCAATACCTAAAAAAAATGATTTTTTAATAAAAAGTTTTGGTGAGTGGAGGTTTTGTATTAGAAGATATATAAAAAATACAGGAGCTAATAATATAATTTGTGGGCGACATAATATTGCTAAACTTAAAAAAAATCCTGATAAAAAATAATTGAATTTTTTTTCAGTATAAACAAAGAAATACAGACATAATATCATAAAAAAGATGCTGGTAGATTCAGAGTAAACAACAGGGTTCCAGACAATGATAAACGGGTAAAAAGCATAGAGCAGAGAAGCAATATTTGCAATTTTTATATTAGTAAAGAGCTTTACTGAAATTTTATAGACTAAGAAAATACTGAAAATATCTGCAAAGATTTGTACCCATGCAATCAATTTGTAAGCTAAATCCCAATTTTGCCCTGAAAGAAAATAAAAAATACCTATGAAAAAAGAATATCCGGGCAATCTTGCAAAAGGACCGTATTCGTGGTCTAAATTTACACTATATATACCATGTTCTATCAAATTCATAAAAGCAGCTCGCCATGCACCAGTATCGCCATCAACGTAAATGTTTTCACGGTTAAAGTAAATTTCAGCACCAAATAATATAAAAACTATTCGTAATATAAAACCAAAGAGCAAAATATAGATAATTAGATGTTTGTTATTGAAAAGTTTATTCATAAATATTTTTTTTATGTAAATATGTCAATTTTGAATAGTTCAGTGCAAAAACAATAAATATTTCATATATTTTATAGAATCATACTTCTTAAATTAATAGTTTTGTCAATTATGCATATCTCTGAATATCAATATATTATATAATATTTAGAATAATATTGGGCATTTAGTTTTTAAAATAGTATTAAAAATATTTTTCCTGAAGGGAAAAAATATGAATAACTCCGTATAAAATGCGGAGTATGTAAATAATAATCACCTAAACAACCCTGAAGGGTTGAATAAATCTACAATTCTTCAATCCCTTCAGGATTGAGGATGTATATTGTTATTCTTTAAACCACAGGTTTTACCTATGGTTATTTATGTTAATCCCTTTCAGGGATTTTATTTATAATTTCTTTTCGCATAGCGATGGATACCCAAATTAATACAAAAATATTCCACAGGCATCCCTTCGGGAAAAATATCAGAAAGAAATGTCCAAAAATAAACTATCTTTAATCCGAGAATTTAAGAAGTCTGAGAATATAGCATTTTTAATTTGAATAAAATTTATTGATATATTCAATTATATTTATTACACTTTTTTCATCCAATTTATAATACAAAGGTAATCTTAAAAGTCTTTCGCTTTCTTTTGTTGTAAATTTGTCCTGTCCATCAAATCTGCCAAATTTTTTACCTGCTACAGAGCTATGTAAAGGAATATAATGAAATACGCTCATTATTTGATTTTCTTTTAAAAAGTTAATTAATCTTGTTCTTTGTTCAATATCTTTCACTTTGATATAAAAAATATGTCCATTGTGATGACACTCTTTTGGTATAAAAGGTAGTTCTATTAAACCTTTTTTTGCTAAAGGTTCAAGACCTTTGTAATAAATATTCCAACTCCTTAATCTATCATTGTTTATCTGCTCTGCTTTTTCAAGCTGTGCATATAAATAAGCTGCATTTAATTCACTAGGGAGATATGATGAGCCAATGTCCATCCACGTATATTTATCAATTTCGCCTCTATAAAACTTTGAACGATTAGTTCCTTTCTCCCTGATAATTTCAGCTCTTTCAATAAATTTTTCATCATTTAAAATTATTGCACCTCCTTCGCCACAGGTATAATTTTTAGTTTCATGAAAGCTGTAACAACCTATATCACCAATAGTTCCAAGATATTTTCCATTGTATTTTGACATAACTCCCTGCGCAGCATCTTCAATAACTATAAGATTGTATTTTTTTGCAATATCAATAATAGTATTCATTTCACAACTAATACCGGCATAATGGACCGGGACAATTGCTTTTGTTTTTGGTGTAATTGCCTGGTCTATCAGATTTTCATCTATATTCATAGTATCTGGTCGGATATCAACAAAAACGATTTTTGCTCCTCTTAGAACAAAAGCATTTGCAGTAGAAACGAAGGTAAAGGAGGGCATAATAACTTCATCATTTTCTTTTATATCGGATAAAATGGCTGACATATCAAGGGCATGTGTTCCGGAAGTTGTTAATAAAGCTTTTCTGCAAAAGAATTTCTTTTCAAACCATTGATGACATTTTTTTGTAAAATAATAATCACCAGAAAGTTTTCTGTTTTCTATGACAAATTTTATATATTTTTCTTCATTGCCTGTTACAGCAGGTCTGTTAAAATATATCATATTATTTTTCTCCCAACTGCTATTATACTACTACCAAATGGTGGTGATAAAATGTTAAACAATATGCTTTCAAAAAAAGAAATCTTATCTAAAACGAAGTTAATAATCGGATTAATAGATATTTTATATTTTTTAATTTCTTCATCAGTGACAGGACTTTGATTATCTCTTTTTATTAAATGCCTTAAATACAAAAATGGCAAAATAGTAACAAAAAAACTTTTAGCTACAAGAAAATCAAATTTATTCTCAACAAATAAATTTTTAATTTTTTTTATTTCATAACGCCTCTTGTGATATGATATTGCATCGTGTCTGCTCCATAGCCACATATGAGCTGGGATAGTAACAATAATCTTACCATTAGTTTTAAGAATACGATGTATATTTTTAATTGCTAACGAATCATCCTCAATATGCTCAAGAACATCAAACAGGCAAACAACATCAAAATGTTCTTTAAATGGTGGGTTCATCAAATCAAACTGAAAAAGGTTTTTAATTCCAAAATTTTTAATATATTTTAATCCATGTTTATAAATATCTCCAACTGCAATATTATATCCATTTTTATAAATTTCGCTAGCAATAAAGCCTGTACCAGCTCCGATTTCAATAATCGTCTCATTCTTTCCCACGTATCTTTCAAAGATACTCTTAATAATATTTCTTCTATTTTTAAACCAAAAATGCTTTTCTTCGTCAGCTTTAAATAAAATATCTAAACCAAGAGGATGATAATCTTCAAAATTACTAACATATCTATTAAATATGATAATGCCGTCTTCTTTTACTACATTAAAGCTACATCTACAACAAAACCAGCTTCTATTATTTGTTGATAATTTATTATTACATTTTGGGCAAATTATCATAAAAGTTAATTTTATTACAACCAGAAATGATAAAAATTTTCTGATTTAATTTTTTTGAACCCACAATATTCATAAAATTTACACGACTTTAAATTTTTTTTTTGGGTTACAACATACAAATAATTATAATTTTTATTAAAAAAATATATTTTAGCAGCTGTAATTAATTCATAACCAATCTTTTGTCCTCTAAATTGTTTATCAACACCCATTAAACCTATAAGTCCTGTATTATTTACTGATTTTAAAGTAATCATACCGCTAATAGATTCATTTATTTTATATACCAAAACTAATTCGGCAATTTCTCTTGAAACAGAATTTTCAATCCAAATTTTATATAAATTTTTAAAATTATTTGGCAAAAATTTTTTATCTAATTTGAATCTGGAATATTCACCACTTTGAATAGCTAAATCTATTAATTCCTGATTTGGTGACGAATAAATATATTCTGAAATATTTGGATGGAAAACATTGTTTTGTAAATTCAAATTTTTTAAAGAAATCTCATAAGTAATTTTTTCATCAATTAATATCCCATTGTTATTTATTGCAGCATTATTTGATTCTAAATTATCTGGATTTACCGACCAATAAATTAATCTGCAATTGTCTTTTTTTAAAAAGTCTAAAATAGATGTTAAATCATTAAAATTTAATATATTATGATTAATTTTAGCAACTTTAAAACCAAAAAAATTAGTATCCCACTCAAGATAATTATATAAATTCATAAAAAAATTGAATTTCAATCAACAATTAACTGATTCGCTTATTATATAGGGAGGTCTATTTTTAACTTTTTCGAAAGTTTTCCCTACGTATAAGCCAACAATACCCAATACAAAAATAATTAATCCTGATAAAAACCATATAGATATAATCAAGCTTGACCAGCCGAGAACTTCAATTTCTCCTTTGAGATATTTAATTAAATTATAAATAGCAAAAACAACAGAGGTTAAAGAGACCAATAAACCGAATTTTGCTGTCAATCGCAAGGGCTTATCAGAAAAAGCAAGCATAATATCAAGCGATAGATCAATTAATTTTTTAAAAGAATAAGAAGTCTTACCTATCTCCCGTTCACCATGTTTTACATATATAGTAGTATGTTTGAAACCCACCCACTTTATCATTGCAGGGAAGTAACGAATGCTATCGTGCATATTGCAAACAGCTTTAATTACATTTTTATGGTATATGCCAAAGTTCGCTATACTGCTGTCCTGTTTGGTATTGGTTAAGTAACCAAGGATATTGTAGAAAATTTTTGAAAATATTTTTTTTATAAACTTATCCTTTCTTTTAATTCTTTTAGCTAAAACTATATCATAACCTTCTTTTGCTTTATTATACAGATTAATGATTTCTTCCGGTTTGTCCTGTAAGTCACAATCCATTACAACAATCCATTCGCCTGATGCTTGTGATAAACCTGCTGTAATAGCATAATGCTGTCCGAAGTTACGTGATAAATTTATACCTTTTACTCTTTTATCCTCTTCAGCTATTTGTTTGATTGCTTCCCAATCGTTTTGTGGACTGGCATCATTTATGAAAATAATTTCGTGATCTATATTATTTTTTTCAAAGATTTCCTTTAATCTTTTATATAACTCCAAAATACAATCATTGCATTTGTAAGTAGGAATTGCTATTGATATGTTTGGATATTTATCTGTCATATTATTAACAAAATTAATATAAAATATAAATATTTTAATATTTAATTGTATAGACTAACATTTTGAACACCTTAGCCATTTATACAATTTTTCAGTGTCGATAAGAAACAAAAAACTGATAAATAAAAATGGTAATGCCGGTGTTTTATATCTGACCAATGCTCCCAAAACAGGTGTGATTAATCCGCCCAGAATAAAAACAATAATTACTAATGAGATTGAAAAATATAAGAAAGGTATATTTCTTATTTTATTTTTATTGAATAATACCAAACTTAAAATTATTAAAATCAGGATAATCAAATTCTCTATTGCCGCTAATAATACAATAGGTGAATGAACTTCAAAAATATGAGGGCGAAAAAAAGAATTGACTAAAGCTTGCGGTATATTCTTTACCAAACTTATAAATGTTGGTTGTAATTCAGGAATTTCTATTGCACTTCCTACTATTGTCAAACTATTTACCAAATTAACAAAATCATGCTGTTTCTGGCTTAAAATTTCTAAAAAGTTATATTCTTTTAT
>SDBV01006360.1_pt1 | contig 16401 bp, 31 predicted proteins | sample 2277081 | NCBI WGS metagenome assembly SDBV01 (sample SAMN10402039, study PRJNA504765) | marine sediment metagenome | isolation source: marine sediment core GS10_PC15, 223 cmbsf | place: Arctic Ocean: Southern Knipovich Ridge | collected 2010
GACTGGCGCCCCACTTTCAGGGGTTAAAATCTCGATGGACGGCATAATCACATACACTAATGCCAGCGGAGAATACCTGATTTCAAACCAGTCTCCCGGCAGTTATACGATGACCCTGGAGAAGGAAGGCTATGAGACACTTTGGGACACGGTGGCCATAGTCGAGGGCAACAATGAGATAAACGCTGAAATGGTACTCATCCCAGCGCTAATGTCCAGCCTCCATGGTTACATAACCGATGCCGATACCGGGGCTGCTATTGCTGGCGCTGAGATTATTGTTGTGGAACACACAGGTCTTATGGAAGCCAATGTCTACGAGACAATCAGTGGCACTAATGGCTTCTACTCCCTGGGAAATATGGCGTTTGAAAACAGCCCGATTGTGGTTGACATCTCGATTTTGGCAGATGGTTACTCTATGATAAAGCTGGAGAATGTAGGGCTTGATGAGGGAGCTAATGTTAAAAACTTCGAGATGACAGTACCGCCGCCGAAGTTTGGTAGCTTCCGCGGTAAAGTAGTTGATTCCCCGACCGGTGCCCCATTGATAGGAGTATTGGTTAGCATGGATGGGTTGACCGACTACACTGACAGTGGTGGGCAGTATGCGTTTATTAATATTCTCGCCAAGAGATACACTGTCACGCTTACCAAGGAAGGATACGAACCCTCAGAATTTGAATATACGCTTGTCGAAGGTGCCCATGAGTATCCAACTATAAACATGAGGCGGATAGAGGTGTATGTCGCCAGGCTCTATGGCTATATTACCGATAATGAGACTGGGGAGCCGGTTGTGGGCGCCAGTATCACCGTTTACCAGGATTACGATACCAAGACCGCTGACTACCACACCTTTACTAACGAACAAGGCTACTACGAGATTACCGACATGATTCCAGAAGTCAGTGCTTCTATGGTCGTCTACGGCCCGGGTTATGAGACCTATACCAAAACAGGTGTCCGTATTCATGAGGGAGATAACGAAAAAAATATCGTCTTAACTTGGGGCGGCGGTTCAAGAATAGTGCCTAAGTTTGTTAGCTATAGTTTGCCTTCAGAGATAGTCTCTGGCGAGGAGTTTCCGGTTGCCATGACAGTTTGGCTGCCCTATACAACGGGTGTTCATGCTTACTGCAGGATGAAGATAGAACAGATAGAACGGATTACTATTATTCGGGAGCGTTTTTTCACGGCATTTGATTGGGACAGATTTAATGAATACTTCAAGGAGAAATACCTAAGGTTTGACAGTGAAGGGGAATACACCTTTGAGGCTATAGCAAAGGCGATAGATAAAGACGATAAGCCACTGCCCCCTGGAATCTATGAGGTCAGCTACACTATCATGCGTGGGTGTATCGAGGTTACTGAAACAGGCACAATCCGAAACTTTACCTGTGACGAGGATTATGATACTGGTAGTATTGTGGTCGGCACTATAGAAGTAGTGGGCCCCCCGGGCTTTGGTACTCTTACTGGAGTTGTAACCGTTGCCCGCACTGGTAAACCAACAGGGCTGGGTACTCATGTTTACTTGAATAATGAAATGATTTCAGAAGAAAGCGACAGGACTGACTCAGAAGGAAACTATGCGCTTCCCTATAAGATTCCCTATTTACCAGTTGGTGATTATACCATTGAACTTGTTACCCTCAATGGGAGGGGGATCAATGCCACAATTCCTGAATTACCCTATTGGCGCTATCTTCATACTTTCTACGATATTTCTATTGAACAAGGTTTGAATACGAAGGATATGGTCATCCCACGAACTGGAATTTGGGGGAAAATTACCGATGCTAAAACAGGCGACACTATTGGATATGTAGATGTTACAGTTCATCAGGGAACTGAAACATACAAAGAGCGTGCCACGGCAGGGGGTCTTTATGCGGTTATCAATATACCGCCTGGAATAGTCGATATTACTTTTGAGAGACAAGGCTATGCTACCGTTACTATAGAGAATTATTCTATAGCTGACAATTACTATGGTGAACTGAATATCAGTATGGAGAAGATATAATGCCTGAGATTAACGGTATACTTGACAAGTGGGCAGATGATGCGGTGCGCGACCTCGGTGAGAGCAGCTGGAGAGAGATACAGCCTAACTGCATGATGCTTATTATTTATGCAGCCCAGAAGGCAGACAGTAGGAAGGCCGCTTCAAGGATAACCAAACCTTTCTGGTGGCTACTCGGTATTCTTACTCCTGCCATAATCTATTATATTGCAAAGGGAATTTCAGGAGCATAAGGGGGGAACCGAAGGCAGAGAGGCAAAGAGCCAAGGGGTCTTTACCCATGCCTGCCCCATGGGGTTTCAGCCCCAGTGGCCACCCAAAGAGGGTACCTCCACCTCTCTGCCCAGTATCCCCCAGACTAATAAGTAGGCCACCAACACGCTGATTTTGAGCGGAATGGTTTGGCGGCCTCATCATCAAGAAGGGACTGATGAACTTCAGCCCCTTCTTTTTTATTGGTTCAAAAAGTATTGACTTATGTTTCCTATGTGGTATAATAGGGATATAGGTAGTAGAAAGGGGACAAAGAGAATGCTGGAAACAAGAATAAGGTTCACCGGGACCCTGGAGCAGGAACTGAAAGACTATATCGAAAAGGAATACTCCAATCAGCACGGCGCCCTTAACTTCACCATTAAACTGGCAGTAAAAAAGCTCCTTGAGGATTCCAAAAAGAACCGAACCTATGAAAAGGATGGCCACAAATTACCAGAGTAAGCAGTACTATTCAAAGGAGGTACCTAAGATGTTTCATGCAAAAGAAGGTTTGTTTTTTGAAAGGTTAGAGGATGGAGAAGTTCGGGTCCGCGTTGACTTAGGTAGCCATTCACCGATTCCAGATGTAATTATCGACCTAGACTCGGATACCTGGTGCAGCGTAATCGCTTCTGTTTCTTTCAGGGGTGATGTTGCCGAAGCCTTCCAGGAAGCAAAAAGGTTTCATTCCCTCGAGAAGCAAGAAATAAAACCCGGTGATGTTGGCAAGGTAGAGGATATACTTTAACAGCGTTCTGAGGGAGAACGATAGGAGGGAAACAAGATGGTCGTAATGATAAAGCCAAAGCGTTGCGAGAAATGCGGGAAAGAATATACTCCAATCATAAATAGCGATAAGTGCCCTCATAGAAAAACTAAATCACCGAAGTAACTACATTATACGCAAACCAGCGTTCTAAGGGGGAACGCTAGGTAGGGAAAATAAACAGTACTGCGCTACTGTCGGAGGGTAGAAACATGGCTAAGATAAAGCAAGTTAAAATGAGACTGGAACTTGACCCTGCGAATCCTTACAAGGAAACGGTGGTGAATATCTGCTATGACGCCACAGACAGAGGGTCATCTACATATCGGCGGCCAGTTCCTTCAGAGTTAGAGCGATTTTATATCCTACTACCGAAGGTGGTGACCGATGCCCTTGGTGAAGACAGGGTAAGAGATAAAGACCAAGTGGAAGTGTTCAAGCGTTTTGAAGAAGCTCTGGAGCAATTCAAGAAAATGGAGACAGAGGTCAATCGAGTTATTGTTTATAAGTTCGATATTGAACCGAAGCCAGATGGTAAGACAAGCCTGTGGGGTTATGGTTTAAAAGTGATAATATCGGCTGGTACTTTTGAGGAAACTGTGATGACTGCCGGCGATGGAGTCAAGCGATACTCCTATGAATGGATGGAAAGCGAAGTGAACACAGGTGAAAGATATGGTAGTCGGGTAGGTAACAGGGATGGACTGAGAGAAAACAGGCAAGTCCCCTGGACTGAGAAAAACGAAGCCTTCTTTGTTTGGGTAAAAAGGGGTATGAAGGACCTGATGGAAAAGCTTTATGAACTCGAACAGCCAGAAAAGTTGATAGAAACAGTCCATGCCGGTAGGCTGCTTCCGCTGGGGCAACCGAATAGTTAAATAGACAGTATCAATATACTGTAGAAGGGAGGTAAAGATGGCAATACCAGCAAGTAGGAGATACCTTGATTGGAAACTAAAAGTGATTGACAGCATTGCCAAAGAGAAGCGAATATCCGACTCTCTTAAAATTGAGGAAATCAAGTGTGTCCTGCGTAACGACGGATCTTACATAGATAACTACCTTAATGGGGATACTCCTGAAGAGTCCTGGGATGGGGAGATGGGGAGCATTGCAGATAGCCAGTGAACAGTAGCCGAATACTGTCGAGGAGGAGCTTACCATGAACAAAGTTAGACGACCAACCTCTATTGAGATAATTGGTGCTGTAGTTTCGGCTCTACGCGACATCATGGAAGGTAAAGTTGAACTAGACCATCAAATGTACGGTAAAGCTATCGAGTTCGTTCAGGGACCGCTTCACAACATTTTTATCCAGAGGCTCCAGAATATCGCTAATCAAGACGGTTATTATCTCGATGATGATAAGGAACACGGGCTTATTTTCAAGAAGCTATAGACAGTATCCGTATACTGTGGAGGTGAGATTTGCCGTTCCCTAATTTCATTGGAAGAAGGAGATTCTGGACTCAGGAAAGAGTGCTTGAGTCTCTAACTCTTGCGTCTCGAGAAATAAAGGGTCCATTACCATGTTGCGATGCCGTATACAATCGCATTAAAAAGGGACGGCTGGACTGGCCTACTTCACACCGTATCCTTGAGTATTTCGGGAGCATGGCCAGGGCCTGGTTGGCCACCGGTGTCCGTAGAGGTCGTGTTAGTCTCAAAAATACCGACTGGACTTCTGAAGAAGATGAGTATCTCCTGGAAAAGGCGGGGGATATTACCTTAAAGGCTATAGCTACTCACTTGGGGAGGTCCTACTCTGCTGTCCGTGCCAGGCTAAACAAGAATTACCGTACTTCCTCCCGCCATAACCAGGGATACTTTTCAGCCGCGGAGTTATCGAAGAAATTCAACTGCCCGTATCATAGAGTCCGAGACGCTCTCCTGGAGCAGAGAATAGTGGGTAAGTTTGATAAGATAAGAAACCGGTGGCAGGTTGACCTAGTTGACTTAACACCAGAGGCCGAAGATATCTTAAAAGCACCGAAGCTCCATAGCTATAAGAATTCCGCTACAGACCTGGGCAATTATTATGAGCGGCATGAGCTTCGTCGAACTATTGTCGACGGCAGGGTTAAGGTAGTAGCAAGATAATGTGTCGAAGAAATAACTAAACAGTATGACCATACTGGCGAGGAGGGAAGGAGACAGAATCTATGCTGAAAGTATTCATTAACGGAAAGCATTTTCAGGACCAGCTGCGCCAATGCGAGATCAAGGAAGGCCAGATATTTCATTTAAAACTGACCAAAATTGACCATGGCAGGCTTGGGCAATGGGATATATATTTCGAGAGTCTGCCGGCACAGTCGTTAAAAAAATGAACAGTAATCTAATACTGTGGAGGAGGACATGAGAGATCGATATAAACACTGGTATGACTTTGATGATTCATCCATGGCGCCCGTCAGGCCAATCATGAAGCGCCGATACCGAGACCTTGAAGACCTGGTTCTTGAGGACTTGGCTAAAGCACAAAACGATGAGGAGAAGCTCGAAATACTGGATAGTTACAGTCTGGCCAACCAGAGAAAATACCGGAATGAACTATACCAGTTCGTACTAGATATTGGGCAACGGTTGTTTGTGAAGATGCTCGGGCCTGCCATGAAGTTGAATCTGCCTGAGCCGCAGCCGCCTTATCATCCTTATGTGGGAGTCGCTGCACAAGGGGACCCTACAGCACAGGCTAAAGAATTTTAACAGTATCGCAATACTGTCAGGAAGAAGAAAGGAAGTAAAGCAAAGTGAAAAATAAGAAATTCAGGGAGGAACTCGAGGGATATGAAGCCGCTATCACAAAGGTGTGCAATAAGTGTAGTGTAAGCTTAGAAAATGCCCAGCAATTCTTTATCGAAACCAAAAGAGAAGCTCGAAAAACCAGGGATGAAGCAATCAACAAAATAAAACGCGAACGGAAAGGAGATTGAAATGATTACTAGAATGGAGTGCCCAAAGTGCCAATACCCTCTTGAGGCTATACCCGACTCTTACGGAAGTCAGGAAAAGGACTACGTGGAAGTGAGGCTCAGTTGCTGTAATGGCCACAAGTTTTTTGCACGAGTCACGGTAGAGGACTTGATAGAGGTAGAGTAAAATACCTAGTTATAGGGCAATGAGCGAGCGGAAAGGAGATTAAAATGGAAGAGGATATAAAAAAAGAAGAGGACCTGAAATTCCCGATGAAGTTCGATAAATGCCCCAATTGCGGCGGCACCAAGAGGATAGCCGGTAGCATTCTGGAACAAGAAAGAAAAAAAGGCAAAATAGGCAAGAGTCTCCAAGGGGTAATCCAGCAAATTCAATGCGTGATAACCGATCCTAGATTGGTGTCCCTCCAAGCGCCGGCCATTATCGTGTTCATGGACATCTGTGCCGACTGCGGAACTTTTTATTGTTTCCTCGCCCAATTGGGAGTAGCAACACCTGGGACACAACCAGGGAAAGGCGCCGGCCCGAGAATTAATTTGAGTTGAGAGGTAAAGATGTTTAAATGCGTTCTCACATATTTACTTCGCCCCAGTAAGGAAAAACTACTTCTACTGGTCCATGCCGGTTACGACCGGGGCTTGACCAAGGGTTACGATCTTGCCTGGCAGATGAAGCAGATCGAAAGATATAACCGACTCACGACATTGAATTACGAAATAGAAAAAGAACTAGATGAAATTCTTAGCCGGAGAAGAAAAGGTCTTACTATGACCCCCGAGCTGAAAAAAGAACTGGACGAACTGCTAAATAAGTGAAAACACTAATTTGGAACGCTGCCAGAACGCACAGAATCGATTTCTCGGCGATTAAAGCAGATAGGTGATAGGCTGAGTATTCAAGGGATATATTATGATCGAACAAAATTGTAATATTTGCGGTGCCAAGGACAAAATAATCATCCGATGCACCGACGGCAAGAACCGGTGCATTAAATGCGCAGCAAAATATGAAGGAGAGAATAAAAAAATCGTTGACCCCTCACTAGGAGTTTGCTACAATAAATATATTCCTACTAGGAATGTTAAAGAGGTAAAAGTGAAAATAATTGATTTAGGGTTTTGCCCAAGGTGCAAAGAAGACATATCTCTGATGATGACTAGGGAGAAATGGGGAGTTAAGTGGTGCTATCTATGCTCCTTTAACCTTGAGGAAGCTCCGAGGGATGAACGGGAAGCCTGCATTAGATTCGCCAAGGAATATAAGAAAAACATGATGCCAAATTAGGCAGCGTTCAAAAGCAAAAGAAAGAGGTAAATATGCGAGAAAAAGAAATCAAAAACCCTGATGGGAGTCCTGGCAGACTATTCAGCTTAAGCCGTGAAGAGGTCTTTAAATTATGCCGGCCCGGAAAAGAGGCGGATACCTGTATCTGGCTTGTTCAAGGTCGAAGGGGATTTGAGTGCTTATATTTCAACCGCAGGGCGGTATCACTCACCGGAGAGATACTTGAGGACCGGTGGAAAGAGGGCTTAACTGTGGCGAAGCGTGACGGCTGTGACGTGATCCGTGCGGTAGAGAGGAAGGGAAATGTCTGATTATGTAGAACTCAAGTGCAATGACTGTGGTGAAATATTGTGTTTCCATCCACAGACAGTGATGTTTTCCCCCGAGTGTATCTGTGGAAATAAAGATTCTGGCCACTGCCTAAGAGACTGGCCTTTAAATAAATTCGGTAACTTTACTCTAGTTGTACGAAAGGATGTAGTTTACACAACCTCTACTCCATGGTGAAAAAAATGAAAGAGAAAATTCATGAAGAGCGGGTTCGTTTCTTCTGCCATTCCTGTAAAAAGGAGAGCATAATAGAATGGTTGACTTTCCTTAGCCCGGAAGATAGTGCAAAGCTAAAGGGGTTGAGTCATCCTAGACGATGTCCTTGGTGTGGGAACGAACATTATGGAACAATTAAGTGGGATAAGCAAGATGGATAAATTCAATAAGCAAATCGAAGGTTATATTACCTTTTGGAAGTATTTTATAATCGGTATTTCGGTACTACTTCTTGCTTTTATAATTCTCGCTATAATTTATTTTCAAGAAGGATGTTAAAAAAATGGCATTAGATAGAGACATGGCTTTAGCGAAATACTCAGCCAACCTCCCAGACAGTAAATACCGGGGGCACTACTTGCGCTATGCTAATAATTTCCTCGACTACGCTGAGGCCTTAGACAAGGAAACAGTAAATAAGTATATCGCCAAGCTCCGAAAGCAGAAGAGATCCCCCGGGACAATGAACTTCGCCTTTAGGGTAATACGCCGGCTCTTTGTGGTCAACGACCTGGAATGGCCATTTAGGAGAGGCGAAGCCCCTCTTATTACTCAAAGAGATGAGCATAAACCTGCCCTGGACCCCGAGCTGATCAAAGAAATGATTATAACCGCAAGAGACGGAAAATTAAGTAGCGAAGAGTGCTGCTTTTTTGCCCTCTCAACAACTTATGGCCTGAGGCGCGAGGAAATGGTAAACCTAACGCCCGGTGACATCAATTTAGCAAACAAGACAATCTTTATCAGCACCATTAAGCATGGCAGACAGCGCTATCATTTAATACCCGAGGAGATTTTGCCGTATCTGCAGGAGCATGACTTCAACCAGGAATATAGCCTGGTGAAAATGTCCCAGATGTTCTGGGGAGTAGTCAACGGCGCCGGCCTGCAAGCATTAAACAGCAACCGGCTCGGATGGCATTCAATCCGCCGCTCTCTCCTGAGTCTACTTCACCGGTCGGGACTCGACCCCTTCACTGTCCATAACTTTATGCGATGGAAGGGAGGAGTAGAAACAAGTTTGGCTATCGATGCCAGGTACCATGCCACTTCCTTTGTCGGCCTGGATGGTGAAAAGCCAATAGCCCTGGAGGCCGAGGGAGATATTGAGGTATTTGAATCCCATCCGTTTATTTCTTTATGGAGATGATAAATGAAACGGATACTATCTTTGGGTGCTGGAGTTCAGACAACAGCTTTAACTATATTTATCTGCCAGGGTAAAGTCAAAGCGGATATGGCTATCTTTGCCGATACTGGTTGTGAGCGTCCTGAAACATACTGGTATATAGATACCTACTTGAAGCCGATGTTAGCCACTGCAGGTATTCCGTTTCTAATAGTGCGTTCCGAAATACCTAGTGAACAAGCTGGCTTATATGACTACTACTGGGAACACAAGACTATAGTGGGTATTCAAAATCGTAGATGTACCGACCATTTCAAACTAAGACCTATCCGCAAGGCTGTTGGTAGAGAAGTTCACTTTCTTATTGGTTTCTCGGCTGATGAGGTAAAGAGAACAAATCGGAAACGAACATATTGGGCTGAAGAAAGCTATCCCCTTATTGAGCTTGGACTTACTGGATCCGATTGTCAGCGACTTATTAGTTCTGAGGGTATGACTATTCCAATAAAGTCATCCTGCTATATCTGCCCATTCCAGCCACCCTTTGAGTGGCAATGGTTGAAGAATACTCACCCTGATTTATTTCAGAAAGCCCTTGATTTAGAAGATCGCTTCCATAAACGCAGACCGGAATTTAGAGACAGCTTTGGGATTTATAGAGGTTTACCTTTACGCCATATAGCAGAAGGTCAGCAATACTCAATGGGCTTAACCTTAGAAACATCTTGTTGGAGTGGAGCTTGTAGTCATTAGGAGCAATGAAGTAGATGGTGATACTATTATCAAGAGTTAAGGACGGAGGTAACACCACATAATGACCGCTGTAGAGATTAAAGCCGTCGTTGCATCTTACTGGCGCTATGTAAAACAGTGCCCGGTGGTTGCCCTGGAGGTAGATTATAACCTAGAGACGTATTCTGGTGGGGAGAGGGCAGATGTCCTGGCCGTAAACAAAAACCGCTTCCTCATCGAGACCGAGGTAAAGGTGACCCTGGCGGACCTAAAAAGGGATGCCAAGAAGAAAAAACACAGGGGCTTCAGTAGTAGGTTCCCCGTCAGAGGCATTACCAAATACTTCTACTTTGCCGTACCCCAGGATATTGCTAACGACGCCAAGCTCATCTGTGCTGACACCTATCCCTACGCCGGCGTCCTGGCACTCAATAGTTTAAACGAATTGTTGATAATGGTATATCGCGAAGCAAAGCCCCTTACCAGCAAGAGACTCACCTATCCCCAGGTACTGCGCATCATCTTTAGCCAATCCAGTACCGTGTGCCGGCTGGCCACGAAAGTCGGGGAGCTTACCCGGATCCAGAAAAGCCTGAATACGCAGCTCAAAGAATACCAGGATATCGAGAAACTAAAAGGAGACTAATCATGGCTAGAGAGTGGAAAGAAGCATTCTGTGTCCTGTGTGGTCGGACAATGGGAATGAAGACAACCTATGTGGTCCCTGGCAAACCCTACTTCGGTATTTCGGAGCAAGCCAACCGGTGGGAAGAAACTAAGGAGTTTACTGGTGAAAAGCCCTTTGGCGTGATTAAGTCCAGTGAAGGAAGAGGCACCATGAAGTTCGAGCGCTACTACGGGATAGATGAGGATACTGAAGGCTATTTTATTTTTATGAAACAGAGATTACTTAATATCCTGAAAGAATGGCTAGCTAAGGGTTGGCTGACTAAAGAGGAGTTAGATGAAATATTATTATCAAGATAAATGGGTAACTATATATCACGGGGACTGCAGGGAGATATTGCCTCAGTTGCCTAATAATATACAGACCGAATTTTTGGACCCTCCGTTTAATGTAGGCAAGAAGTATGGCGTTAGTGGTGATAACCGAAAAGACTATTATGAGTGGTGTGAGGCATGGCTAGCTCTCTGTTTTGAGAAATTGATTGACACTGGCTCGTTATATTTAATGACTATCCCAAGACACCTTGAAAGGCTATATCCGATGCTCGGGTCCCGAGGGGTATTCATAAATGAGTTGCACTGGCGGAATGTTTCGGCGTCCCATAGTAAGAGAGGGTTTTGGAACAGTTACCAGCCGATACTATTTTATGGCAAGACTGAGGATTATTACTTTGATACTTATGCTCAAACGAGAGAGCAAATGAATAGGTGGACTGAATGGTTTACAGGGGCAAAGGGACAGATGCTTGATTATTGGGATGATATTCCTTTCATATACGCTGGTAGCATTAGGCACAAGGAAGCCATTATGAAACCATTAACCAATGAGAAAGCACACCCGTGCCAAATGCCAAATGAATTAGCGGTGAGGGCTATCATGTTTTCCAGTAAAGAGGGCGACTTGATTCTAGACCCCTTTCTCGGTTCAGGGACAACCGCCTACTGTGCCAAGAAGTTAAACCGCCACTGTATCGGCATAGAGATAGAAGAGAAGTATTGTGAGATAGCAGCCAAACGTTGTAGTCAATCAGTAATGGAGTTAAAGATATGAAACCATATTATCAAAGTAAGCAACCCGGAGCGGTATCCGGCCCTAGCCGATCAGCGACATAAGTAACGAAAGGAGGAACCTTTATGTACACACCAGAAGAAATAGAAGCGGGGGAAATCTTTGATGGGGTGCTTTTGAAAGCATGGGAAGATTACCACACAGTTGTTTCTCCAGCTAAGGAAATTTACGATGCAGTTGAAGCAACAGCTAGGGAAGCTCTCGACAAAATTTTGTCTAATGCTTTTGAAGATATTGTGGCACCACTAATAGCAAACATACCAACTTGACAACTCCTTTGCTTCCGGCTATTATTAAGACGCAATAAGCCACTCGAGGGGCTCAAGGCTCTAGGGGCGTACCCGCCAAGTTGAAACCTAGAGCCTTGAGCCCCTCAAACGTGTGTGCATCCTCCATGAGGCTGTGAGACAACTAACACCCAGGCCCTCGCAGCCTCGCCTTCATTACCAGCCTAGAACTCTACCCAGGCAGCTTGAAGTTAAAGCTATAGCGAAATAGGCCGCCAGGTACACGCCTAGCCAGTTACTGACGTCAGTAAAACGTTCTAATAAGAATGTATTGACGTAGGCTCAAAACTATGATATTCTTATAATATAGTCATGAAAAATTCTAGGAGGCTCACAGCTCAAATCTTAGCCTGGCTAGCTAGAAAAAAAATAAAAAACAGGAGATCGTAAAATGACAATTAAACAATGGTTACAAGAATTAGCAAGTAGCAATACCAGTGACGAGCATGACGCTAACAAGCTACAAAATCTACTCCATAAATTGAACTTTCCTCAAGCCGTTATTACTTGTGGTGTCGCCTACCTTGAGGGACGCGGAACTATAGACTTTCCCCCCATGTCTATTCAGTCGCTAGCTAAAATGCTAATTGACATTGACAACCGGTAAGCCGAAACCGGGGGAAACCCCGGTCTGTGAGTATAACTCACACTGATGAGGCTACGAACCTTAACAATTGAATATTTCACATGGCGAATTCGATAACTAATTAAAAAACTGGAGGATATACAATGAATACTATTAAAGTTAGTTATCGAGATATAGCGAAGATGATGGTCAAATCCATGCCGGTTGAACTAGAAGATTTTAGGGCTAAGGTTGAGGAATATATAGAAGCAATCAAAAGTATGAGCACTGAAAACAAGCTTGCTCTAAGGTCGGCATACATCTTCAGTAGCAAAGCACCACGAGAAGAGCGCGACGATCTATTCCAGGAACTAGCGCTAGCCTTGCTACAAAACCAGACAAAAGATGAGCGCCTTGCTTATTCAATCGCAAGATGTGACTGGAAAAACTGGTATAAAAAGTTTTCGATTAGGCAGCATTACAACCTTGACACCACGCTAAACGAAGACAGCACAACCACGCTGGGTGATACGCTCGTGGGTGAATGTGAGTTCGATCTAAAAATCAACGGCGACATCGATGGGAAGGCACTATATGAGACACTCCCGAGCTGGGTGAAGAGCCTGGTTGATATGAGCCTAAGGGGTGAGCCGTTAAGGGGTGGTAATCGGATGTTACTTAACAAATGGGTAGCTTCCAGGCCAATGATACTAGCAAGTTATCAAGCATAGTTATGTAAAATACAAGTTATCGGATTAGCCATATAAGAGGGTTGGAGCGGTTGACTGTAGAGCGGTTAGCCGCTTCGGCTTTTCAAGTTGAAAGTTCTGGTCTTATGAAAAGTCTAGAGCATACTTAGGATAGTGTCCGCAAGGGCTGACAAGCACTATATCTTGTGGGGGTCGCTATTCCATCGAGAAGCTCGAAGCTTAGTACTGAGGCTATGGCTTCCCTCTAACCTTGTGAGAGGTAAAATCCAGGGGGAACGGCAAGCCTAAATTTGCCTAGCGTGCTACGGCGAACCTGTGGCCGTCTGGCGGGACGTTAAAGCGCATAACTGAATGGCCGTGTTTCGGCCCGGCAATTTAAGCCCGTGTCAATGGCTGTGGCAATTCTCCCATTGCCAAGAGTACGGAGCGCAGTTAGCATAAACTGGCATGGTATCTTTCCTACATCCCTATGTAGGGGCTCTGTGGGCAAGCTGGATGCTGTGTGTAGTCGCTAACAGTGCCAGTAGCAAGCGCACTAAGGCTCCATCCAGTCACGGGGGTTCGTTGGCTAAAAACTCACCAACGGTTGCTGTATCACAACGTATGAGTTGTCAATTGAGATAAGGCTTCTATGCAGACTCCCCATAGATAGTGGGGAGAATATTACCGTTTTTGACTTGACGTACTGGACTTGAGTTAGCCTCAAGTCCAGTGGTGAGGCCAAAAACCTCAAAACTGAATAAAGGGGGTTGAAAGTGACTAAGTGCGTGGTTTGCGAACAGCGTCCGGCGCACGATGGGGCATACTGTTCAAACTGTTCTACACGGCTAACCAGGGAACAGCAAAAGAACGGTGAGAATGGAAAGCCTGTTAAATTCCTGCATTACCGGGGTAACATCGTGGGGCTCGTACAAAACAAGGATAGGGGTTATTCACCCATCCCGGTCAAGCGGTGCCTGGCCGGAATACCAAAAGCAAGGCTAATTGATCTTGACCATTATTGTGATGGTTTTTCAAGGGAACTAATAAAGCGGTTCAAGGCTACGACCGCCAAAGTCTGCGGCGTGTAGCAATAGAACAAAATAAAAAACGAAAGGGGGGACTATAGGTGAAAAACCAATCAAACAAGGGGGGCAACGGGAAGACCAAGGCTCCAAGGGTTGACATCGGCCAGCTCATCATCACTGATGCCTGGGGAAAGACCTTCTCCACCGGGAAGACAGGGTTCTTCGGCAAGGCCGTTGACCAGCACGGCAACCGCTATCAGATTGTCGCAGCCGTCAAGCTGAACTAAACACCCGGCAGACTGGGGGCAAGGGCAACCTTGCCTTCAGTAGCGGGGCGCTTAGCTCCGGAACTGAATTGAAGGGGGTAAAAAGGAATATGATATTACTAACCAAGGAACTCAGGGAACAATTCCCAAAGCTCTACCAGGGCGAGGATACGCCGACCGAGGAGAAAAAGGTCATCGCCAAATTCTTCACACCCTGGACAAGCTGGACATGGTATGCGACAGAGTTTGACGGCGAGGATCAATTCTTTGGCCTGGTGGACGGCCTCGAGAGGGAATGGGGCTACTTCTCATTAAAAGAACTGGAATCAACTGCCGGCCCTGCGGGGCTGAAAATAGAGCGTGATTTATACTTCGGACAGCCAAAGATAAAGGATATTGCGGAACTGAATTGAAGGGGGTGAAGCGTGAAGTATGCAACCAACTCAACAATCGAGCTGCCTCCAACCGGACGCCAATGCCAAAGGATTGCCCTGCAGTGCATGGCACTGGGGATAAAAGAGCCTTTAGAGGAAAAAGTGTCCAGTCGCAGAGAGGCTCGTGACTTGATCTGGGAACTGAGAAATAAAATGAAAGGGAGGTCTAAAAAATGGGAAGCTACAAAAACATTAAGGTGATAGCTAAGGAGGTTAAACAGGAACTCAACAAGCGTTACTCTGGCTGTACGTGGTCAATCAGAATAGAAAGGTTCTCTGGCGGGCAAGCATTAAATGTTACACTTCTATCGGCACCGTTCGAGGCATTTGCTAAGGACAGAGATTGCAACGGCAACAAAGTCAATGGCTATGCACAACTGAACCAGTATCAGTTTCTCCAGCCAGATGATGAAAGGGTAAATAATGGCGCTTACCTAACGAGAGAAGCCTGGGACTGCATGGCTGATGCTTACAAAATAGCTAGCCGTGATAACTGGAACCGCTCAGATCCGCAGACAGATTACTTTGATGTTAATTACTGGCTACACCTTTCGATTGGTAACTGGGATAAGCCGTTTATATGTAAGAACTAAGCTCGAAACCGCCTTCGGGCGGTCTGTGGGGCTCAAACCCACACTGAGGAGGCTAATAAATAGGAGGGAAGGAGATGACAAGGATGTATTACTGTGCAGAATGTGATGTGGAACTAAATGCCAACGAGCTTGTGGAAAACTGCTGCCCCTACTGCGATACCGAAATACCCGAAGCTGCACAGGCTGAGACAGAAGAGAACTAAGGAGGTAAGGAAATGTCTACTAAGGGTGACTGGACAATCTTGGGGCTTGAGAGAGGGCATGAGGATAGAATCAAGATAGTGTCCGAAGTTAATAATCAAGGATACTTCCCGCTGGTCTGTTTCGTGCATGGGGTGGCAAATAGAGAAGCCAATGCCCTCCTCATAGCTGCTGCACCTGACCAAAACAGAGCACTACTAGAGGTGTTAGAGCTAACTGAAGGACTATTGCCAACGGGTGAAGACATCGTGGAGTTTCGCCACAAAGTTCAAAATATTATCCGACCAGCCCTAGCCAAAGCAGAAGAAAACCCGGTTGAAAAGGAGGATTTAAAAAAATGAGAGACATGGGCGAAACTCTATTCCAGATCACGGTCGGGGACATCTATGAGGTCTGGGATTGCGACCCTGACCATGACGAGGCCAAACTGACCGAGGAAGTGGTCGAGAAAGTATGCCATAAAATCGAGGCCATGGACTTCGGCGACACTTTAAACGATACGATAACTGAGTTTATAAACGATGCCATCCTGGAAGTAGCCAAAAGCAAGGATTGAACAATTACGGCGAGAACGCATCCCAAACCAAAACCGTGAGTTATGTAAAATAAGCCTTGTCGGATTAGCCTTAATAGAGGGGGTATTAAAAATGAGTCTATATCAAAAACACAAGCCGCACCGTTTTCAGGATGTTGTAGCCCAAGACTCCATAATAACAATATTAAGGAACCAAGTGAGGCGCAAAATGGCCAGCCACTCATACCTGTTCGCTGGTCCATCAGGGGTGGGTAAGACTACTATCGCCCGGATTCTTACTATGGCACGCAACTGCCAACGACCTAGGAGAGGAGAGCCATGGCTTACATGCCTAACTTGCCAAACAGCCTTACACGTAATCTCTTG
>SDBV01006361.1_pt1 | contig 16401 bp, 23 predicted proteins | sample 2277081 | NCBI WGS metagenome assembly SDBV01 (sample SAMN10402039, study PRJNA504765) | marine sediment metagenome | isolation source: marine sediment core GS10_PC15, 223 cmbsf | place: Arctic Ocean: Southern Knipovich Ridge | collected 2010
GAGCCGGCGACCACCCAGGGCGCTCTTCTGGAAGTTGGCGGCCCAGCTCGCCGTGATCTCGGTCACGATGTAGACCTCGCAGCGGGAGCCGGTGAGCTTGAGACACAGCGTCTCGGCGAACTCGACGATCCGCTTCATGTCGGGGGTCCACTTGTCGCGGGGCTTGACGTTCTCGGGCTCACCGTTGGGGTCGTAGGGCCGCGGGCTCGGGGTGACCTTCCCAGCGGGCAGGGCCGCACCAGAGGACCGCACGTTGTCCCAGGCGCCCTTGGGCAGGGCTCCGCCGGGGATGACCGTGTAGCCCTGGCTCATGGCGATCTTCGTGCCCTCGGGATCGGAAGGGTCAGCGATGACCCGCCTCTCGCCGAAGCGCTTGGTGAGCACCGCGTCAGTGGCCTCGGCCTCGCAGCGGGGATCGGCCACGGCCTCGGTGACCCACGGCTCGTGGGCGTCGTCCACGCTCAGCCGGTCGGCCATGGCGTTGAGTGCCTCGACCCGCAGCGACTTGAGGAAGCTCGGCGGGACGTTGTTCCTTTCCCAGTTGACGGGCACCCTCTGCTGCACGTCGTAGTGCCAGCGGTCGCCCGTGGCGACGACGGGGATCCCCATCTCGTAGATGCTCGGGAACTCGCCGTTGAGGGGCTCGTAGACCCGGACCTCGGTCTTGCGGCTTGTGGGCTTGAGGTTGCCCTCTTCGTCGGCCCTCACCGTCTGAAGAGTCGTCTCAAAGGTGTGCTCCGGCTTGCGGACCTTGAGGAAGTCGCCGTTGAAACTGGTGGGTATTCCGTCGGGCGGGATGAGGCAGAGCACCTGCTTGCACATCTCGTCAAACTCGGCCCGAGTCATGCGGATGTCGACCTTCACGGCCGAGCCCCGAGGGAGCTTCTGCCGGGTACTCCGGCGCTCGTTGCCCTCGATGATGACGCAGCCTTTCGTCGTGACGACCTCCATCCGGAGAGCCACGGCGGCGACCAGCTTTTCACCCAGCTCGAAGCGACCTCTCTTCTCGGGGTTGTGGGCCTTCTTGCTGTCGCGGAAGAGGGTGTAGATGGACGCCAGGTCCTGGAAGCCCTCGGGAGCGTCGTCGTAGACCTCGATGTGGCACACGGGCTTGCCGGGTAGCATCGTAGCTGTGGTGATGACGGAGTCTACATCCTCGTCCCACGCATTTTGCAGCAGCTCGTAGATCACGAACGCCTTGGGCTTGTGAGCGAGCTTCTTGGCGAGGCCCTTCTTGTCGACTATGAGTGCGTCTGCCACGATCCTACCTCTTCTTCTTCCGCTGCCGGCGGGGCCTGAAGCCGCGTTGCCTCATGGCCGCCACGAAGTTCTTGAGCGCCCGGTGATCTCCCAGCGAGCCGGGGGAGAACACAGGGGTCTCGCCGTTGGGTGGCTTGAACACCCATCGGCCCTTGGTTGTGCGCTCGATGGTCCATCCCTGTGCCGCCGCTTCATCCCTGATCTGACGAAAGGCGTCGTTCTTCTCTACTCGGGCCATGGGCCCATCTCCCTTCGACGGTTTGGGTCCGTCACACCTACTACGAGGGGGCTCCGGATTTGTTGAGCCCCTCGTTTTCCGGGGGATGTCGAGCAGGAGTCGGTGTACGTAGTGATATGAGGTACTACACCGGTTGGGTTCTAGGGGTGCTGCTCCTGGTGGGAAATTCGGCCCTGGCAGCGGCACCCTTGTGCGACGATGGCGACAAGCCGCCCAAGTGCGACAAGGGGGACAAGATCAAGGGTCCCAACTGCGTCCACAAGGTGATCATCAAGAAGGGACCTGCTGAGGTCCCCATCACAACCGTCTACCGCAACATCGGGGAGCACAGGACGGTCCTCTGGGAGGGGCCGGGGCTCCTGGACGAATCCAAGCCGGCCTACATCGTCGTGCAGCAGCCCTACGATCGCCACGACGACGGCTACCTGAAATGGGGCTACTTCCTCTACCAGTGGACGACCAACGCCCGGTACGAATAGAAAAAGGCCGACGGCGACGCAGGGGGGGATGCGTCAACTCGCCGGCCTCACTCCGGCGGCTGCACAAGAGAACTACTTCATCTCGCTCTGACGGACGACCCGGATGCGCCCAGCCAGCTCGCTGAGAGCTTGGCTGTGTAGCTCCTCGTCCCAAGGCACCTCATCCTCGTCGAGCCACTGCCAGGTCCCGTAGTCCTCGTCGGGATCTCGGCCGCGGTCGTAGAACTTGATGGGCTTGAACTCCTGCTTCTTGGTGTAGCGCCGCTCGTAGTAGTAGCGGTCGAGGACCAGCTGCTGGCCCTGAAGTGAGAAGATCCACCGCTCCCGTATCAGCCCGCTGTCGGACAGCTCAGCAACGGTGACGGGCTTGCCGAGAGCGGTCATCAGAGGTCACACGGCAGCGGTCACCTCTCGGGCCTACTGGCCGACGGCGCAGGTCTCCGGATCCTTCCTGCGGTGTTCCTCGATCTCCTCGCAGGTCGGGACCTCGGACAGGCACTTGGGGTTGATGAAGTACAGGTGATCGGGATCCTGCATCTCTTCGCACCACTCCTGGCACGTCTGGTTGGGCACGTCGACCGGGCCGGGCTTGTCGTTGTTGTAGACCCCCTCGCCCTCTTCGCAGCCGAGCCCCTTGAGATGCTCGCACATCTTGCCGCACCAGTCGGTGTCCGGTGGCGGTGTTGGTGGTGGGATGACGGCGTCCTTGGGACAGCCTCCGAGAATGAGTACGGCCAAGGCCGCGGCTACCAGCGTTCGCATGTCGGTCCTCCTTGTTCTGCCACATACACCGGCATCGGTGAAATCGCGATTCCTCTTGTCACTCGGGAAGGGCGATGACGTTCAATCCCGATGCTCTAGGCACGTTCGGCTACCTCCCCGACCCCCCCAAGAAGCCGGGGGAGAAGGCCGACTTCGACTTCAACACCAAGTTCATGGGGAGGGCCACTCGGGTCCACTCGGGGGACGTGGACTTGTCGAAGCACACGTCGAACACCAACCAGTACAGCGCGGGCTCGTGTGCAGGCAACGCCACGGCTGACTCGGTCGAGGTCCTGAACAGCATCGAGGGCAAGCCCGGTGTCCAGCTCAGCCGGCTGTTCGTCTACACGCTGGCTCGCAACTTCATGGACACGGACGGGGATGGTCGAAGCGACATTGACAAGGATGAGGGCACCTACATCCGCTTGTGCTTCGATGTGCTGAGCAACTTCGGGATCTGCCAAGAGGACCTCGCCTCCGACAAGGGTGGCTGGCCCTACGACCTCAACAACATCCACGAGCTGCCCAGCCTCAAGGCCATGCGGAAGGCCACCGGCCACCGCATCCACAGCTACTACCGCATCGTGGAGATGGGCGACCTCCGCTGCGACCTCATCCTGGAGGCGCTCCGGGCCAACCACCCGGTGGTCTTCGGCACCCGCATCACCCGGGCCTTCACTCGGCTGCGCAACGAGGGCCCGGTCGAGTCGCCCGATGGTCAAGCCACCGCGGGCGGCCACGCGATGATGGTCGTAGGCTACGTGACGGGCAAGGGCTTCCTCATCAAGAACTCGTGGGGGCCCGGCTGGGGCGACGGCGGCTTCTGCTTCATGAAGCCCGAGTACCTGGCTTGGAGCGGCACCACGGACATCTGGGTGCCCACCAAGGGGATGGCCTTCAGGTAGGAGCCCTCAGCGTATGACCCTGGCCTCCCGAGTAGCCCGTCGCTTCGTCGCCGCTGAGCTGACGAAGCAGTGGCTCATGGGCATCCGTCGGGCGTGGCTCCAGTTCATGAAGCCGCCGATCTCCGACTACAACGACGTGATGAAGGCCCACGACAAGCTGGACCTGTTCGTCGAGCGGCTCAGGGACCAGATCAAGCACATCCGACGTGGTGGGGCTAAAAGGCTCCTGGACAGTAAGTTCGAGGCCAAGCTCGCCGCGGCCTTCGACAAGGTCACCAAGACCATCGACGAGTCTCGGGACAAGGCTCGCCACTGGAAGAGCTACATCGACGGCACGTCCGTAAGTCTCCAGTGGGGCGAGGATCGCACGGACGACGCCCTGAAGATGCTGGACCTCTACAAGCGAGACTTCGCCGAGGCATCCAACACAGCCATCGAGACGCGGGGACAGCGATGGAAGACCGTAAATCTCACGGATCTCCTGGACGTGGTCCTCAAGCTGCTGAGAGCTGATGCCGCCGCAATCCAGAAGCACGATGAGGCCAACCCTGACGCGCCCTTCGAGCAGCGTCCAGAGGTCCTCAAAGAGTTTGCCATCGGGAACATGAAGTTCGTGTTGGTCTTGGGGCCAGACGACAAGGTCTCCGCCGCTGCCACGTACGCGGGGCTGCTGAAGAAGGCCCACGCTGTCATCCAGGCGAAGAAGCTCAAACACCTCTGGTATGGCCTCTGCTTCCTGGCCCCAAGTTGCGAGAAGCTGGGTGAGGAAACCATCGAGGCTTATGAGTTGGCCGGCTATGACCGGAAGTACATCGAGTGTCGAGCTGGATGGTATCGCTTCAGAAACGACACCATGGCCTTCACGTCGTACCCAACCGGCACCTTCGTCTACCTGATGATCCACGAGCTGGGCCACCGGCACTGGTTCAAGTTCATGACCTCGGCTCAACGAGTCCGCTTCGCCGACCTGATCAAGACCACGAAGGGTGACCGGGGCCATCGTGATGAATCCGGTGTTGGTGCTGTGGTCCCCGTCTCAGACTACGGCAAGTCCAACCCCGAAGAGGCGTTCGCCGAAGCCTTCGCTCACTACGTTCTAGGCAAAGACATGACCCGAGATCAGATGGAATCCTTCAGGGAGGTTTCCTTTGGGAGGCGCTCCGCCATGGCCCAGAGGATAGCCCAGCGGTACCTCGAAGCCGGCTACCTCGACGTGGGGGACTACGTCCTCTACGGCAAGTTCAAAAACGCTCGGGGCAAGGTCGTCGGCTTCGGCAAGAACGAGAAGGGCGACCCCACTGTCGAGGTCATCCCCGTCGACAAGGACTGGAAGCCCAAGAAGGGTGCGAAGCCCAAGAGCCTCACCCTACTGAAGATCCGCAAGGTCAAGAAGGCATCATGACTGACTACGACCGCCGTCAAGCAGACTCCTTTGGGGGCCAGGTCTCCTGGCACAAGGCTGCCGAGGCGGACGAAGCCGTGGGTGACGCCTACCGCAAGATCACCTCCCTGAAGATGGAGATGGACCAGTTCGAAGAGATCCCCAGCTACCTCATGCCCCTCTACCGGGAAATCATGAAGGCCATGGAGGCTCTCGTGAAGGCTCGCAAGGAGACTGGTCAGGTGCGAGGAATGGTCCGGCGGGTCGCCCGCTAGCAGATGGGCTCGCCGACGAGTAGCTCATATCGCGAGGGGCGTACCGCACTGGCGGCCTTGTAGGCATCCCTGTAGGCGCCCACAGCGGTCTCGAAGCGCTTGAAGCCGTCCAAGGCCCTCTGCTTCACCCGGCGGTCTTCTAGGACCCTCTCTGCGGCAAAGAGCCCTATGGCCACGGTCATCAGTGGGAGCACCAGAGGCGAGATGGCCACGGCGCTCAGGAAGAAGCCCCAACGTCGCATATCTACGCGATCGTAGCAAAGGGCTAGCTTTGCTTCTGCTCAGCCATCTGTTGGTGGACCTGTGAGGGGACAGCACCCTTGGCTGTTTCCCCCTGGTAATGCCCGTCGTAGAGGATGATCTTCCCTACGATCGGGTGAAACCTGAGCTGGCAGAACCGCATTCCAGCGAAGATCCGGATGGAGTGGTAGGATGTGACCTCAAGGGTGATATGGCCTTCATACCCAGGATCAATGTAGCCGGCCGTCTGGTGGACCGAGATAAATTTTCGTCCTAAAGAGGACTTGCCATCGACAACGGACACCAGGCAGTCTGACCACACAGTCTCCGCGGTGTGCATCAGGTAGGGCTGGTGAGCCTGAAGGACAAAGCCTTCGGGTCCGATCTGCCGCGTCTTCACCCGAGGGGCCTCCCGAACATCGAAAATACCATCGACTTCATACTGCGTAACCTCTGTCCCAAGGGTAAGGTCGAGAGAGGCCGGGTTGAGGTGTGTTGGGTCGAAGGGGGTAACCCTGATCTTTCCAAGGCCGACGAGTCGGGCTATCTCAGGACCGCTCAGAATGCCACCCTTGGTGGATTGCGAATCTCCGCGGTATTCACCGTAGTTGCAGTTGAAGCACAAGACTCGGTAACCCTCGGGAAACTTGTGTTGGCGAAGCCAGATGTAGGTCGCGTACCCGCCTCGGGTGATCTTCCTACGGTGTTCCGAACCTTTGCCGTCGATGTGGTCGATCGTGAGAAACGTGAGGTTTCGCTCACCGCAAATCTGACAGAAGGGTTCACCCCCGCTGTAGTGTCTCAACGTCTCCAGCCGAACCCTCTTCCGCCACTCCGTGTTTTTTTGGTTCACTTTGGCCCTGTTCTTCTTCACGTAACCACGTTGCTGCTGAAGACGGGCATCCTTGTGGTTGGCGTACCCCCGCTTATTATCCGTTTGGCAACAGAGCTTGCAGTAAGGGCGAAGACCATCCGACCTGCTTGATTCTCTGTAGAACTCATTCACCGGCTTTCTCTTCTTACACCTAGCGCATCGTTTCATGAGGTATCCTTGTAACATATCTTACGCACACCAGGTATCCTCTTGTGGAGCTTCTTGAGTGGTGAACCAGCAGGAGCTACAGCTCGCCGTGTGGGCGGTGCAGGAGCTGAATGCAGCTCCCGGCCGTGTGCAGCGGCTCGTGCCTCTTCCGTTCAAGGAGGCCGTCGAGGGGCTGGAAGCCATCAAGGTCGAGGCCCGCAAACGCTACAAGCAGGCCGCGTTCAAATGGCACCCCGACCGCAACCCGGACAACCAGGCCGAGGCCGAGGCCCGCTTCAAGGTGCTTGGCTTCGTGCTCAACGAGCTGGAGGCGCTTGAGATTCGACAGCGGCCTCCCCAGCCGCCGAGGCAGGTCTTCCACGTGGTCTTTCGCCACAGCTCGGCCACGACGAGCACCTCGACCGTTTCTTGGGTAGATGCGCCTCGGCCATGGCCGACCCCCGATCCCCAGAATTATGACCCTCGTCGAGTCGCCTACATCCGCGTCACCTGAGCAGGGGTCAACATCCCGATGGCTGGCTCGTAGTCAGGCCAAGGAGAACCCCCATGAACGATCGATGCGCTGATCCCACGTTCGGAATCAAGAGCCAAGCACTGGCAATCCTCCAGCTACTGGCGGGGCAAGACCCCATTTTCGCCAACTGGAATACCAAGACCGGCCGCTATGAGGTATCCATCAAGACCTTCCCCTGGTACGCCGGCCGAGAGAAAGGCGTCTGCTTGGTGATGGGGCCGAAAGAGCACAGCTCGGACAGGAAATATCTCCACATCGCCTTCGGAGAGGACCGGGGAACCGACGGCATCTTCGTCGAGAAGTGGGAAGCGGGCGAGCCCTTCAACTGCCCGACGCTGGAGAGCCGCGACGACAAGGTAGGGGACGAGGCTTACCAGAACCGGGCGAGCTTCCCCTGCGGCCAGATTGGCCAGGCCGCGGACTACATCGTCGAGACCATGAGGGCCTTCTACGAGGCGGCGAAGGAAACCTCGTCGTGAGCGAGTTCACCGACATGGCCACCGTCCTGCCCGTGTGCGAGAAGGGCGAGGCCAAGATCAAACACTACGAGATCGACGAGGCCGCCGCTTCGTTCAGTCGGATTCGAGCGACGGTCACTCGGGGCCGAGAGAGTGCTGTCAAGGCTGGCATCTTCGCCCAGCTCTTCATCAAGGGCAGCCTGGTCATGAGTGACACCGAGCACGAGCGGCAGTCCAACTGGGACCTGCTGCGAGAGGCGTACAGCGGTGACATCCTCATCGCCGGCTTGGGGCTCGGGATGGTGCTGTTGCCCATCCTGGCCCGCGAGCACGTCAAGTCCGTCACGGTCATCGAGCTGAGCCAGGACGCCATCGATCTGGTCGTGCCCCACATCAGGACAGCCGCGGGCGAAAATGCGGACAAGCTGACGGTCATCCAGGGGGACATCTTTGAGTGGAAACCACCCCGAGGTGCCCGGTATCACACGATCTATTTTGATATCTGGGGGGACATTTCCCGGAACAACCTGCCGGACATGAGACGGCTGCACCAGAAGTTCCGCCGCCGCAAGACGAAGAGAGGCTGGATGTCGAGCTGGCTCCACCGGGATCTGGTGGCCGGCTACTACTAGCCGAAGTCGCTGTCGGGGACGTGCCACCTGCCCTCGGTGTCGTGGACGAACGAGGCGATGGGGCGGATGTGAGCCAGGAGCCTCTGCTGCGTCTGGCGGTCGGTCTTGGTCTCGCGCTCGATAGCCTCGATGTTCCGCTTGACCATGTAGAGCACCCACCCATAGGTCGGCCGACGCCTCCATCGACGCTCGGTCAGAAGCCGCTTGCGAACGAAGCGGGCGAGCTTGGCGTAGGAGTGAGGGGCCACGCTCAGGCTTGAGGCATCTCGCGAGCCACACCCGAGAAGAGCAGGGCATAGATGAACATGCTGGCCCGGGCTTCCTCGGGCATCTTGCCCTGGGAGTGAAGCTCGATGCGAACGTCTCGCTCATCGGCGAGCGAGCGGAGCAGCAGATCGATGGCGTCGTGGACGCCAAGCCCCGGCTTCATGTAGCGGGCCATCTCTTGGACCATCTGGAGAGGCGTGCCCTGGTAGCACGAGGGGAGGTCGTGCTGGTGGGCAGGCATCCAGATGGCTCGGGGCAGACGGTCTGGCCGGAGATGCTCTCTCGGGTGCTGAAGCGGAGCCATTCTCATACAGGTGTCCTCGGGAAGACGGCAGGGGGCAGCCTAGAAGGCTGCTGAGAGCGGTTCTTGACCGAGACCCATGTCGGGGGCCGGTCGACGGCCTCGACGCTCAGGAGCTGCCTTGTAGGCCCGCCAGCGCTATCGAGGCCGACGGCGGTCACGCGGAAGAGCCCGTTGATGCGTAGCTCTTCCGTCCGGCCGCCGTTCTGCCGCTCGATCCGGAAGAGCAGCCGGATGGTGTCGCCGATGCGACGGCCGCCGGGAAGATCCAGCTTCGCAGTGGGTTGACTCTTCACATCCGCGAGCTTCACAACACTCAACATCTTCTACCTCCAGTGGGTTCAAAAATAGATACACCGGAAGCGGCTCGGTGGTGTATCTATACGCGGGCTCTCTTTCGGGGGAGCCCATCACGGTTACCAGGACACCGTGACCTCTTCGGAGGCCGAGCCACGTAGCTCCAGATGTTGATCTCGCGAAAAAAGTCCAACTGCCCAGAGCCCGACAACTTCGGTTGCCGAGCGTACTGGCTTGCCTCGACCCGTACTGGAGCCATGGGCCAGAGCAGGCAAGCTCGGAGCATCCAAGACCGAGAGGTGGTCTACAAAGGAAGCTCGACGGTTCAAGTAGGAGAGCGCAGAGGGTCGATCTCGAAGAAGCAAAACCTGACGGTACGTGAGCCTGGGAAGACCGCCCAGGGATTTTCCTCGTCTTTGCTTCATCTGACCTGCGCCCCGATCCCTTCGGTCATTGAGGATCTTCCTTCCATGGAAGAGAGATCCTTGAGAGAGATAGGGATCTAGTTCCTCTCCGAAGTCTGGGACCCAACAAAGAAGAAGCAGAACATCCATCCGAAGACGAAGACCCGAGCGAAGCGAGAGAGACTGACGAGTACGGACTGAGTGAAGAGCCTAGCGAGAGACAGGGAACAGCGTAGCGACGAAGGTCCACTGGATGACAGGGTTGGTCTCAGTACCGAATTGCCCTCCCAGCTCGGTAGAACGTAGGAAACGCCTCTTGGCTTCGGCCAGGTCCTCTTCAAGGAGGGCCTCTACGGCGAGCTTCCAAGGCTGCAAGGCCATCAGGTGAAGGGCTCCCTTCTTGGGAGGTGTGTCCTCCTGGAGCTGGTGGAGCGCCTCAAGAGCCTCTCCGGGAGGTTCTTCTGCGGACCAGATCATCCAGGCTTGGGCGACGGTCTCGAAGAGCTTGCGCTCGTAGGGCCTCACGGCCGGGTAGAACCGGTGGTTGATCGGACCCTCTTGGCCAAGGATTCGGCACATCGCGCTCTGGATGGTCAGTTCCTCGACCGTCAGGAACACCCCGCCGTCGAGGGCCGACTTGACAAGACGCAAGACCACCTCTCTGCCAGCGCCTCGCTCAACGTAGGCCAGGGCAGCCGAAAGGGCCTCGGACTGAGCCAAGAGCCTCTGGACAGCAGGGTCGTCAAATTTCATTCTCTACCCTTAGATACACCGCAGCAACCGGGCCGGTCAACGCACACCCTTCAGGAACTTGTTGAAGGGCTACGGCCTCTCTGTAAACTCTTCAGAGGCCAAGCCTATCCTCTCGGAATCACTTGATAATCACATTGGAGTACAGAAAGTTTGTTCACCCCTTGAGTTTTTCTTGACTAGGACCCTCGATAGGAGGTACGACCGTACGGCTGGCGGGGTGCAGTTTGGCTGTTGGGGCTCAACATTCACCTAGCCATCAGCGTAGTGAAAACGAACCGCTGAGAAATGGGGTGAGAATGTGTGATCAGAAGAAGAGAACCCCCTCCTTCAAGGGGGGCTATGTCGCCTACCCGGGTAAAGAGTCGTTGCCCTATGGTTGGGGGTGGCCCAAGGGGGTGCCTTGTGACTACGACGCCATGGTTCAGGAGTACGGGACCTATGTCACGAAGACCGTGACGCGGTACAACAAGGTCGACCGCAATCTGAAAGACCTGCTCCAAGACGTCTGGGCAAAGCTCGTCGGCTCTCGGCTGCTGGAGAAGTTCGTGGAGGGGGCTGCACGACGACTACCTTCCACGATGACGGCTCTCGAAGCTTGCGAGTTCCTCGGCGTGTCTTTCCCCCAGTGGTGTGGGACACTCCAGCGCAAGCCTTGGCTGTTGCTACCTTTGGAGGGTAGCCGCTTCTCGAAGACAGCGATCTTCGACACCCGAGAGATCATCGACATTGACCACGGTGCAGCCCGTTCCCTCTGGGGTAACAGGCCCGTGCCTCGGATGAGGCCGGAGATCACCTCTCGGGGTTTCAAGACCTACCTCTCGCAGACCATCCACAACCACTTCGCCAACTGGTGCCGCACCAGGAGCCGAAAGTACAAGGAACAGCTGTTGGCTCCGACCAGCGTGCTGGCTCGACAGACGGACGGCTGCTGCCGGCAGACATCCTCCATCGAGGATCTGGCGGGCGGCTGGGAGGCCAACATCGCCGCGGCGATGACGATCGACGAAGAGTCTCTTCTCGATCTGGTGGATGTCATCAAGCGAGCCAGGATCGATCTGGGCACGTCGGCGGGAGTCGAGGTGCTCGACTTCCTGATCGCCCAGGGCAAGTCCTGTGAAGACGGCCCGAGGCGCAACGTCGAGATCCTGAGCCTGCTCGGTCAGGGGATGACGTTGCACGAGGCGGCCAAGCGAGTACAGATGCGAGCCCGGGCTCGGATCCGCGTGACAGCGACTGCATAGTTCTTCTATGGCTTCGCGAGGTCGTAGGAGACCTCTGCATGACGCAAGCCAAGTTGGCCTCACGAGCTACGGCCCTGAAGCGCCACATCTACGCTTCCCTGCCTTTCGGGTACCGGGTCGCCCAGCTCCTGTTCCGTCTGAAGATCGCCGACGACTTCATCAAGCGGACCATCGGGCGAGCCCTCTACGCCGAGTTCATTCGGGCTGGCGTGACCGGGATGCCTGATGTCAGCGGCAAGCTGGCGCTAGACCTCCAAGAGAAGGTCATCAAGCTCAAGATGAAGGGAGCTAACATTCTCCCCAGCGGCTACGGCGGCAGGTTTGGCGGGGACATATGGGCGGTTGCGGCGAAGCGTATGGGCACACGGGATGCTGATGCTATTGCCGACGTGCTCCAGAACGTGATGATCGAGGTCTACAAGCGCAACAAGGACGGCAAGGACAGCAAGCTCCAAGCGGTGGGCCTCAAATCGGCCGAGTCCTACATCAAGTGGCTGGTCGGCAAGCGAGCCCTCGACTGGCTGAAGAAGCCGGAGCACTCTCGCCAGCAATCTCTCACGGATCCCGAGACCGGTGGAATGCGCGACCTGGTGGACACGAAGACCATCAAGGGGCTCTGGCGTATGCTGAGTCCAGGGGACATCGGCAAGTTCAAGCGGGAGCTGAGCAAGATCGACCGGGACAACCCCAACCGCCCCTGGGAGTACATCGAGGGCGCTCTGGAAGGGCGGAGCAACTCGGAGATCGCCCGGGACTGGGGCGTCGACCGCTCTCGCATCACGCAGCTTCTCAACCGCTGGCGGCCCGAGCTGGCCCGCATCTTCACGAAGTTCATTGCCGACGAGGATCTCGCTCGGGCGATGTAGCTCCGCCGGTGTAGTATCACCGGGATGATCGACGACTTCGAGGACCGCATCTTCTTAGGCCACTGCCTGGTCATACTGAAGCAGCTCCCCAACGACAGCTTCCACGCTTGCGTGACCGACGTGCCTTACGGGCTCGGCACCAAGGAGCCGACGGTCAAGCAGCTCATCGCCTTCCTCAAGGGGGCCAACCTCGACACAGGTGGTGACTTCATGGGAGCCGACTGGGAGATCCCCAGCGTGCCCGTGTGGAGGGAGGTCTACCGGGTCCTCAAGCCAGGGGGTTACGTTCTGAGCTTCGGCGGAACACGGGCGTGGGACCTCATCAGCCTGGGCTTGCGGGCCGCGGGCTTCGAGTATCGGGACACCTTCGCGGACGAATTTCCAGCGCTCCAATGGATCCACGGCCAGGGGATGCCCAAGAGCTACAACGTTTCGAAGGCCCTCGACAAGCAGGCCGGTGTCGAGCGCGAGGTCGTCGGCACCTACCGGGTCGGTGGCAACGCCCTGACGCCCACGAAGGACAAGGGCGGGACCTTCGTGACCGGGGCTCCCAACAGCCCGCCAGGGGACCTCAACATCACGGCACCGGCTACGCTTGATGCCAAGCTCTGGGATGATTGGGGGACGGGTCTCAAGCCGGCTTGGGAACCGATCCTGGTCTTCCGTAAGCCATTGGCGGGCAAGGTCATCGACAACGTGCGGGAGCATGGGACGGGAGCCATCAACATTGGGGCTACGAGAGTCCGCACAGAGGAAGACCTCTCGGGCGGGGCCTACAGCGAAGGGGGTCGGACAGCGGACCTTCCCGGGGCCGAGCGGACAGCCAAGGCGGCGGGGATGTATGCCGAGGGAGGGGGCCGCTTGCCGGGAGGTTACAAACAACCCACCGGTCGGTGGCCTTCCAACCTCGTGCTCGCCCACGCTCCTGGGTGCAAGCGGATGGGCACGGGGGTCGTGCCGGCGCACCCACAAGGGCCAGACCGCTTTCAGAAAACAACAGGGGGCGGGTTCTCCAAAGAGTACGGCAACCAGCTAGCTTCTGCTGAAGACGAGCTGGTGGGGATTTGGAACTGTGTGGAAGGTTGCCCCGTCCGCGAGCTGGACGAGCAGAGCGGTGATCGCCCCTCTACGCTGACGGGCCGGGCCGACCCCTCGAAGTCTCAGCCTCACCCGGGGACGGTGATGAATCCCAACTCGACCTTTCTCGGCGAGCGAACCCACCACAGCGATGTCTACGCGGACTCGGGCGGCGCCAGCCGGTTCTTCAACCAGTTCGACGGGGTGCCCTTCAAATACGTCGCCAAGCCGAGCAAGAAGGAGACTCAGCTCGACGGGCTCATCAAGAACGACCACCCAACGAAAAAGCCGCTGGAGTTGATGCGCTGGCTCGTCAAGCTCGTCTGCTTCAAGGGGGCCAAGGTGCTCGACCCCTACTGCGGCTCGGGGGCGACTCTCCACGCGGCCTGCGAGGAAGAGGTCCTCTACACGGGGATCGAGAGGGACCCTCACGCCTACGAGATCGCCCAAGCTCGCATGGACATCGTCTCGGGTCGCGAGCAGGACCGGCAGAATGAAATGTCGGCCTTCGATCTGGCCATGGGGCTCGACGACGATGCGCCCTGATCTTCAGCTCTACGCTCTGCTGAAGCCAACCGACGAGTGTCGGCACTTCGCTCACCCTTTCACCCTGGTGGGCACCAAGAGGACCATCTGGAACGTGGCCTCCGACCGGGCTCATCTGGTGGCGCTTCGAGGTGAGGCTCACTTCAAGCGGTGGCAGGGCAGCGGTGGAGACCTCACCGCGATGCTCCAATACATCCAGGCGAAGCCCAAGGGGCTCCAGGAGGTCGAGGTCACCAGGCTGCTCGACTGGATCGGGAATCCGAAGAAGGACGAGCTGGGGCGCATCTGCGGAGCCCCGTTGACGCTCTACCGGGTGGTCAAGCTGCTCAAACTGGTGACCACCGAGAAGGTGGGAATTTGGGACGCTTCCTCGCTGGCTTGGAACCAGCCCTGCCTCGGGATGCGGGCCGGGGACATGCGGGCCATGCTCATGGGTAACGACCCTAAGAAGATAGACCCCGTGGAGCGGGAGTTTGACGCCGAGGGGCCCTCAGGGGAGATGAACGCTTTCGACCTGGCTATGTCGCTAGGCGGCGGATGAGCTGGAGCTTGGCGGCCCGCGTGAGGCTCTTGATGTATGCCTCCCGCTTCATTGCCTGCCTCTTCGAGTCACAGGGGGCCTGGAAGACGACTTTCCACGGTCGACCACCTCGGGTGGCCTTGGCGCCCCGCCGGCTTCCGTTGTGCTCCTGGAGCCTCCTGGTGGGGTCCGTGGTGATGCCGGTGTAGAGCCTACCGTTGATCTGGCTCTGGATGATGTAGACGAACCAGGTCAAAACGGTCGGAGGCGTTGCTCGAAGCCCTCGATGACCTCGGCGTAGTCGTACCCCTGGGTGGCCAGGCCCCGAGCCACAGCAAGGGTCCACATGAGGGCTCGGGTCGAAGCGGTGGGGTGGTGGAGGAACCGGAGCTTGCTGAGGTCGATTTCGCGTGTGTAGTAGATGGAGGTCACCAGCGTCCACTGGTCGTCGTGCAGGAGGCTGTGGCAGTTGATGCTGACGGCCCCCGCTTCGTCAGGGAGGATGATCCGCCAGTCCTTGCCGTCCATGTCGGAGCGGGTGGAAGCCGTGTATTTGTACCAGCCAGCGACCTCGACGGCAGCGGAGTCAACCACGGACGCGAGGGTGTTGTGGAACGCCTCGATGCCGTCCCAGGAGGGGCCGGGGAAGCTCCGCATCTGGAGGAAGTCGCTGAGGGCCTGCCTGACCTTCTCGACCCTCTGGGTGCTCGCACGGCGATCGTAGGAATACATCGCGGGCTACCAGGTGAGGTTGCCCTCAGCCTTGCGCATCATGAGCTTGCTGAGGATCCAGGGTCCGTGGTGGGTGGAGCAGAAGAGGCCGCCGGCCCACCGTTTTCGGTCGTAGTCGCTGAGGTCTCGCATGGCCCGGTCACGCCGGACGGCGATGTTGTGGGCAGCGGCTTCGACCATGGCCTTGCGGTGGGGTTCCCAGACGGGAGCGTGGGCCATGACCCAGACGCTGAAGTCGACGAAGCCCTCCTCGTAGAAGGGATCGCCCTCGGGGAAGTCGTTGAGGCTGGCGTGGGTCAGCTCATGGGTGAGCTTCTCCAGCGTGGTGCCTGGTCGGCCGACCACGTAGTCGGGGCAGAGACGGATCTGGCCATTACCCGTCTGGAAGCTGGCGTTGGCTCCAGCGCTGTGGGATCCGTCGTCAACGGCGAGGATGACCGGCTGGGGCTCTTTGTGGAAGGGGCCGAGGGTGTTGCGGACGAAGCTGTAGCACTTGGTGGCCCAGGTCGCGACGAAGTCGTCCCACTCGTTGCCGAAGATGTGGCACTCGAAGAGCACGTCGAAGGTGGCCCTCCGAGTGCGGAAGGAGGCCATGTCGAGGCGCTCTTGGACTTCGTCGGGTAGCATCCTACCTTGGTAGCGGTACAAGAACTTCTTGTGGCGTTTCCCTTGCAGGAGCTGAGCGCTCCTGAAACAAGATGGCTCGATGCGTCGAGACCAGGAGACCTCTCATGCCAAATGACATGCCCGGAGCAGGCCGTTTCGTCCAGACCCCCATGGCAGTACCCGTGGCCGGGGTGGGGGTCGTCCCTACCTGGCGCGGCCACTCGATGCAGCCCGCGGAGGTCACTGAGCTTCTGCCTGGTTCCTCCTTCAACGCCCAGGGACGGGGTCGGTTCAGCCTGGTGACGGCGACTCGGTTCCCACGAGGGGCTCGACTCAGCGGCCGTCAGGGCTCGATGGATCTGCTCGTCCGGGTTGGCGCACAAGGTGAGGTTGCTGCGACCGGCACCCTCACGGCGACAACGAACTTCTCCAACGGCGAGCAAGTCACGCTCGACGCCAAGGTATACACCTTCGAGGCTAGCCTCACGAACTCCGATGGCAACGTCCAGATTGGTGCGGACGCCGCCGAGTCCCTCTTCAACCTGGCGCAGGCCATCATCCTCGATCTGTTGGCGGAATCCTATGGCGGCGCGGCCGCCGCCGCG
>SDBV01006362.1_pt1 | contig 16398 bp, 12 predicted proteins | sample 2277081 | NCBI WGS metagenome assembly SDBV01 (sample SAMN10402039, study PRJNA504765) | marine sediment metagenome | isolation source: marine sediment core GS10_PC15, 223 cmbsf | place: Arctic Ocean: Southern Knipovich Ridge | collected 2010
GCAAAGACCCTTCCCCTGGCGGGCGATTCCCCTGCCGGTCTCACCTGCCACTCCAGGCCGGCCTGAAAACGGTTCCTGCCGTGCCGGTGGGGAAGAAGTTTCATGGCGTAACCCGCTCCCCCGTATGCTCTCAGGTCTGAAAAAAACCACCTGTCCAGATACAGCCGGATCTCGTCCGTTACATTCTTTTGCGCCGCAAAATCCGGATGGCGCTTCATGTAATCATCGCCAAGATGCGAGCTGGTGTGCCAGTACATGAATCTGGCGGACCATTTCCCGCCGGAATAATCCAGTGGAATGGCAAATGTGTAATCCGCCACCTCAAGATCGTTCGTTATTCTGGAAATATCAAAACGCGCCGCGACCCCTCCCGACACCCCGATCCGGACTTTGCCCCTGCTCCGCAGGGACTGCCGCTTCCCGATATTTCTCGATGGCGGACTGACTGCGGCTTCCATAATATAACAAACCTTGGAAAAGATTCAGCCAAGTTGTACGCTACCGCGTAGGAGAAAAGCGAAACAGTAGTTGTCCAATTATTTATAAGGCACTACACTAGGGATAACTGGAAGGCCTTCGTAACTATACACCCTTCCGCAATCTATACCAATATCCTCGGTTAGAACCATGGATGCAGCAACAGCAAAGTCATCAAGGCTGTAAAATGCAACTATTATGCTGTTTACAGACGGCATAGTCGGGAGAGACATGCTGCTGATTTCAGCCTCAATATTATGCAGTTTTAACTCTATCTTAAGCTGCCTTTTAATAAGGTCAACATTCGGTGTTCTGTCCACCATTGGGACGATCTGATATCCCTGGAAATAAATCTCTTCACAGGGGTAATCCAAGCTACGCTGAAAGATATTCGCCTCTAGAGCCTTATACCAAGCTTTCGAGCTGGTAAACTCAACGTTAAACCACCCATCCGGCATTACCATAACATTTACGCAAATACCTATTTTGCGGAGCTTGTATTTGAGTATATTTACGGTTACATGAGAAGGAACCGTTATTTTCGGCGAGGTCTTTATTTCTTCCAACTGCTTCGTTACCTCAGGAGTGATAAACTGCGTTTGTGTGTATGCGCTTGCAACTGTCATTGCAAACACAACTGACATTATCATTGCTACCTTTTTCATTTTAGTTTGTCTCCTTGGGTTTTTATTGACACAGCTTTTACCGTTTATAGTATACCACGGAGCCTGATTTTCCATAAGAGGCTTTAGACCTATTTTTAAAAAGTTTTTTGGCCTATTTATGGATAGGCCCTGGTCCTGAGTATTGCGTTTTGCCAAATCAGGACAAGTTCTTCCTGCGCCGCTGGCGAAGGGCTGCTTCGCTGTAAAATGTTATCTAAGATGTTCTCTTTTGCGGGATTTTCTTTTTCTGATGCGCTCTATTTCCCGGAGGCGCCTGGAAGTTCCGGGGGAGATTTTCATCTCTATCCTGTCCACAAGCTCCCTTAGCGCAAGAAAGCGGTTGACTGACCGCTTTCTTTCCCGTTGACAGCGCACGAGCAGGGGGGGCTCGTCACACCGGTCATATTTAAGCAGTACGCAGTTTGAGGTCTTGTTTATCTTCTGACCGCCCTTTCCGCTTCCCTTAACGAACTGTTCTTCGATCCGGGACAGGTCTATTTTAAGCCTGACTATGCGCTCTTTAAGGGCGGTTACCTTGGCGGGGGTAATATCGGATAATTCCGGAAAATTCATGGTATTCGCCTGCCTGGCTCAACCATTTCCTTGTGGTCGGCTTCGAACACTTCGGTCATACCTGACATAATACATTTTCACCGAACCTATCGTCCAGAATGCTCAAGTCCTTTATATATTCCGCTTCGCGGAATCTACTTACCCCCCTACATCCCCCTTCTTCCTGGGGGACTCCTTTATATTTTGCCAATTTCGCCATTGAGCGTTTTTTTGATAGCATGTTACCGCAATGACCAACAGATTCCGGACCCTCTGGATGACGGTCGCAGCCAACCTGGTCGTCTTTATCCTGGTAACCTTTGCTCCGGCCTTTCAGGCCATGCACCACCACTGGATATTCCCGATCCTTGCCTCCATCCTCACGATCGAATGGGCGTTGACGGTAAGATGGGGCCGAGTCCAGAAGCCGCTCCGATTCGCGGATCCGGCCGCAGCCCGTGTCGCCATCCTTTCGATTATGGTCTTCCTGATCTTAATGGGGGTTGTCAGGCACCAGACGCTACTGGCCTGTTTCAGCCGTTGCTCCTTCAAGTTGGGGGGGGCTGCTCTGATGGCAGCCGCGGTCTTCGCCATTCAGGCTCATCGTAGAGAGTCCCATTACTGGAATTTCGACAGGGCCCAGCTCGCCGGCCTGGCCTGCGCCTTGTGGGCGGGCTACCTTGTCCTGTTCGGCCTTGCGGTGACACAGTGGAAGCTGGATGTCCTCTTCGGGATCGCGGCTGTGCTCTTATGGTTGGGTCGAGGAAGGCCGGCGCTGAAGGTGGCAGCTCTCGCCATACCTGTGGTCCTGACGATACGCCGTTACGGTGGGGAGCATGCGATCATCGTCCTGAGCTTGCTGCTGGTCGGAATCGTGCTGCTCCGGCACGAGCGGTGGCGCGTGCTGGGGGCCGTGACGGTGGCTGTGTCGTTGATGGCACTCGCAACGACTGGGTCGCGCGAGGGCGCTGCGGGGCTGGCGGCTGGACTTGCAGTGTTGTTCGTGCTTCGGTATCCGAGGGCCCTTATACCTATGGTAATTGGGTCCTTGCTGTTGTTGCTGTTGAGTTCCAGCGAGTTCTGGTATGAATTCAGCGCGCCTAGGTCGTCAATGTCCGATCGGGTGCAGGCGTGGCGAGAGGCATTGGCGTCGTTTTGGAGTCATGCGTTGCTTGGAGAAGGATTGGCCAGGCGGCACCGTTCCTTTTATGACAGCCAATATGTGCTTCTGTTGAGCGAGACTGGTCTGGTTGGGCTGGCGCTGTTCTCGGCCTGGATCGTTTCGCTGGCGCGGACGCTCCGAATTGGCTCAAAGGGGTCGGAACTTGGCGCGTCACTATGCGCCGCGGCTTTGGCGGCGCTCGTCGCGGTAAGTGTGCAGGGCCTGGCGGCAGTATGCTTGTTGATAACTTCGATCTCGGGTCCGCTGTATTGGTTGACGGGAACATCGCTTGCGATGACCGAGGCATCCGATGACCCATGACCCTTGGTATCGCGGCTTGGTACGGCCGGCCGTGTGGATTGCGTTCTTGTCGATTGCGGCGAAGGCGTTACAGGCGCTCGCGGGGATAGGAATAGCGTATCGCCTTGGCGCGACCGAGGCGACTGACGCTTATCTGATAGCCAAGAGTCTTCCCATTGGCGTGTATCTGATCTTCGACAACATCCTTTACCACGCGCTGGTGCCTTATCAGCACGATGGGGTCCGCCAGCGGGGAGTGCCACCTGGATTTCGTGTTGCTTTGTGGTGTGGCGTGTCGCTTGCTGCGGGACTTGCGGTTCTTGGTCCGCACGCGGTTGCGTTGCTGGCGCCAGGCAGCTCACCGGAGACCTTGGAATTGGCGGGGCGTCTGCTTACAGTGATGAGCGTTGGCGTCGCGTTGGTACTGCCGGCTTCGGCAATGAAGGCTTGGAACGCGGGGCGGGGGCGCTACGTGTTTGCCGCGCTCGACGGGTTTGTGATGGCGGGCGTTTTGTGTTTCGCGATTCTGGCTTCGCCGCAGGCATGGGGCGTATGGCCGATAGCGTTGGCGTTGCCGGTCTCTTGCGGCATTATGCTGTTGGTGCAATGGTTTGGAATTATGACGGGCGGCCGCACGCCAGATCAGACATCTCCGGGGACTGGCGACCACGCGGGGCGGCAGGTGTTCCTGGCCATCGCGGCGTTCAACGTGGTGCATCAGATTAACATGCTGGCGATGAACGCGTTTATGTCGCAGGTAAGCGAAGGGGCGATTGCCTGGTTTAATTTCAGCTACAACATCGCGCAGATTCCGGTGAGTGTGGTGGATCTTGTCGTCATGAGTGCTTTCTTCCCATTTGCGGTGAGGCTGAACCGGGTGGAGGACAGGGCAACGTTTGCGAAGGCGTATGCTTCCACATCGCGGCTGCTATTGCTGGTGTTGATACCGGCCAGTGTTTGGCTTTGGCTGGCGCGGTACGATTTGGTGCATATTGTTTTTGAGCGTGGGATGTTTGACCGGACGGCCACGGAGAGGACGGCGTTGTGTCTTGCGGGGGTTGGATTGGCGATCTTCCCCTGGGCTTTTGAGAGCTTCGGGTATCGCTGCTTGTTCGCGTTGCGGCGTCATGGGCGATACAGTGGCATTGTTGGCATTCGCATGGTGGTGAACCTGTCGTTGTGCATGCTGCTTGTTTCAACGTTTGGCGCGGCTGGTGTGGTGATGTCGTTCTGCATTTCGTATTGGGTGGGGGCGTTGCTGACGTCGTGGGCGGTGTCGCATGAGTTGCGCGGACATGATACCCGGCTGGTTCGGGTGGAGACGTTGTTTCGATTGGTTGGCTCTTCGGTACTGGTTGCGGGGTTACAGACGGGCTTGTCCCAGGTGTTGATGGCGCCGTCTTTGCGGGTGGTGGCAGGTGGTCTTGCTTGTGCGGCGACTGTCACGGCGTGGCATATGGTGCTCAGGAGAGTGCGCAGGGTTGATGGCGTACGTATGGAGCGGATTGGATCATGAGACTTGGCATTCCGCCCTTCAGCAAACGGGACATGTATCGGCCCTTCAACGAGCGTTCCATATATCGAGGCCGAATGATGGTCCATTGCACGATTCTGGCCATCGCGGTCCTGGGGGCGGCGTTTCTCCTCAGGTCTTGTCTCTTTGCAGGGCTGGAGCATTCTGGGACTCTGCCCTATTCGCCAGCGACACAGGAACAGGGCAGAAGTGCAGAGGCGGAACTCGCTTATTCGTATCAGGCCGTTCAGTATGCGGTGGTGTCTCGATTGGGGTCTTCCGGTGTTGGGGACACAGATTGGCTTCAACATCGGCACGAGGGGCATCTGGGGTCGTACTATCATGAGGGGCAGGTCAAGATTGTGGATTGGGACGACCAGGAGCAGATCTTCTATTACGAGGCGAGCGTGGAGTTGGGGTCTGATGATAATTGGGAGTTATTGTCGATTTCGGTGAGGAAAGCACGGTGAATCTCATCTCTCCGCCGGTTGGTTTCCTGCTTTCTCCATCGGACGATGCGCGACTTGAGTGATAGGGAGTGCTCGGGGGAGAATATGGAGTTCGTTCTGCATCCGTGGCACAATGCCATATGCTCAATAATCCCAATACGTCAGATTGTTCGCGATGTACGTTCATTGACACGTAAGCGCTCGAGGTGAATTCGCATGTCATGGCATTCGGAAGTTGAGGAACTCAGACGCCGTCAGGAACTGGCCCAACGGATGGGTGGTCCCGAGGGCATTGCGCGGCAGTATAAGAGGGGAAAGCTCACGGTCCGCGAGCGGATCGCTTTGTTGAACGATCCGGGTTCCTTTCGCGAGATTGGCGGCTTGGCCGGAAGGGGCGTCTACGAAAACCACGAGTTGACGGAATTCACGCCGGCCAATTCGGTCGTCGGCACGTGCACGCTGGACGGACGCAAGGTCGTGGTGAGTGGAGGAGACTTCACGGTGCGGGGCGGCTCGGCGGATGGGGCCGTCGCTAACAAACGCGGCTATGTCGAGGGCCTGGCCATGGAGTGGAAACTGCCGTACATCCGGCTCCTCGACGCGACGGGCGGCAGCGTTAAGTCTTTCGAGCAAATGGGCAGGACTTATGTTCCCGGCAGGCCGCGGCCCGCGGACACGTGGGACATGCTCAGCATCATACCGGTGGTTTCGGCTGTCATGGGATCGGTGGCGGGGCTGCCCGCGGTGGAGGCCTGTCTTGCCCATTTCAACCTCATGGTCAAGGGCACGAGCCATCTATTCGTGGCCGGTCCGCCCGTGGTCAAAGCGGCCCTGGGTTACGACATTCCGAAGGAGGAACTGGGTAACGAGGAGATTCAGGTCCATGGGAATGGCGTAATCGACAATCTGGCCGAGAACGAGGAGGATGCTTTCAAGATCATCCGTCGTTTCTTGAGCTACCTGCCGGAGAATGTCTGGGAAATGCCGCCACGGAGCGAAGTGACGGATCCGCCGGATCGGCGCGATGAGGAACTACTGTCCATCATTCCCCGCGAAAGCGCGAAGGCCTACGACCCTTACGAGATCATCAACCACGTCCTGGATCGCGATACGCTATTCGAGATCGCGCCGTTCTACGGCCGCGGGCGCATCACCGGTTTCGCACGGGTCAACGGTTATCCCGTCGGGGTCATGTGCAACAACCCGAATGTCGTGGGCGGCGCGACGGACGTGGCTGTGGGCGAAAAAGTCATTCGCTTTCTCAAGGTATGCGACACCTTCCACCTGCCCATCGTCTATTTCGCTGACGAGCCCGGCTTCATGGTCGGTCTCGATGCGGAGAAGCAGGGCATCGTCCGGGCGGGCGCGCGCCTCGTGCTCGCCACCCACGACACGCGCATGCCGTGGATTACGTTCGTCACCCGGCAGCTCTACGGGGTCGCCGGGGGGTGCCACGCGCGGGCCGGCGGCATGTTCAAACGCTATGCCTGGCCCTCGGGCAACTGGGGCTCGATGCATATTAGAGGGGGCGTGACGGCCGCCTACCGCCGCGAAATAGATGCCGCGTCCGATCCCGAAGCAAAGAAAACAGAAATCGAGGCGCGCCTGAAGGCCATCACGTCGCCGTTCCGCTCGGTTGAAGCCTTCGACATGGAAGACATGATCGACCCGCGCGACACGCGCCCCCTCCTCTGCGAATTTATCGAAGACGCCCAACGCGTCCTCCGCACTCAGCTCGGTCCGCCGCGTATCCCGTTTCGCCCCTAAAGGCACCGTTGCCGCGCGCACGACAGCCGTTGGATCCTCTGTGTCACTGCCCGGGCACGGCGAGGCGCCGTCCGATCTGGGTCTTCCCGCCGGTCTAGCCGAAGGAAGCGCGTCCATGGCCCGCCCGTATTCATAGAATTCGTCATTTCTGTCTTCTAGACACTCATCTCTCTTACAGAATCGTGCTTGACACAACCGATAATGTGGAATACTGTATCGTAACGTAGTCAGCCCGTGTCGGTCATAAGCAGGTAAGGGGATAATATGGGCTTAGCACAACGCAGACACTCGACGTGATTGTAGGCCGTGCACCATGCCCTTCGAGATCGACCGGTCATTGCGCCGCCCCACACAAACCACGCCTGTTTACGGCCGCCTCTGACTGATTGGGCGCAGAACTCTTACGTCGGTTTGCCGGATAATGTCGGCGCGCTGGCCCAGGGCGGTCCGGCCCTTCTCCCAAATGCCGCGCATTTCGGGATCGGTGGGCTCGGGACCCGGACCGCGGGTGGCTTCCCAATGTGCCATGTCGTTGTAGCGGGCCATCATGTAAACGCGCGTCTCGGGCGCGATGATCGACAGCCACTGGCCGACGGGGCGGATGCCCTGGCCCTTTGTGACCCATGGCCACCACCCGTCCTCGGACAACTCGACGAGACGCCGGATCTTCCCCGGTTCGACATCGAAGCGCCGCACCGTGTAGATGCCGGGCTCGGATTCAGGCGCGTCGCCTTCCGGCTGTGTGCGTGTCATGGGCCTCAAGGCAATCAGGTCCGTGTCCAGAACGAGCTTGGATCGCTCAGCGGCGGCGCTCTGCAAGGCTCCTTCGCCAGAGGCCCAGTTCCGTGTTTCCTCCCAGTGGGCGAGGCTGTCGTAGCGCGTCATCAAGAAGATGCGCTCGGCGCCGCCGCCGATGACGGTGACCCAGAGTCCCAGGGCCCTGGCCCCCAGCTTCTCGAGAGCGGGCCAAACTCCCTCCTCGCTGAGGCGGACGAACTCGCGATAGTTCTCCCGGTCCACCCGAAAAGTGCGTATCGTGTATATCATGAGGCGGTGGTTCCTCCTTCAGTGTCCGCGGGATTTGGTCAAGAGTCGCCTTATATGCCGTGTTCCGGGCCCCAGTCCATCACGTTGAAGATACGCGATTTGCTGTGGATGTTTCCACGCGGCATGGACCGATAGAGGGCCATGCTTTAAGCCCAATGGTGTCCATACGTACGAGTATTTGCGACGCACGGGTGAAAAATGTGTATAGTTATCCGAATTGCCGCTGGGTAACTGAATTCATGAACTGAGGCCCACTGCCGGGGTCCCAGAAGTGAGGGCATCCCTCGAAAAGGAAGGAAATAGCCATGCTTAAGACAAGGTTTACAGAAGAATGGGGCATCAAGTACCCGATCATCGCTGGTGGTATGATGTGGGTGTCGCGGGCGGAATTCATTGCGGCCGTGGCGAATGCGGGGGCCCTCGGATTCCTAACCGCGCTGACGCAACCCACACCGGAAGATCTTGTCAAGGAGGTCGAACGGACACGGGAGCTTACGGACCAGCCCTTCGGGGTCAACTTGACCATTCTGCCTACGCTGAAGCCGGTGTCCTACGAAGCGTATGTGGAGGCCATCGTCGCGTCGGGCGTCAAGTTTGTCGAAACGGCCGGGCGGAACCCGCAGCCTTATCTGCCCGCCTTCAAGGCGGCCGGGATCAAGGTCATCCACAAGTGCACGTCGGTGCGGCATTGTGTGAAGGCGGAGGCTGTCGGCTGCGATGCGGTGAGTATCGATGGCTTCGAGTGTGCGGGCCATCCGGGCGAGGACGATATCCCCGGCCTCATCCTCATTCCCGCCACGGCGGACAAGGTGTCCATCTGCAAAATCGCGTCGGGCGGACTCGGCGATGCACGGGGAATGGTGGCCGCTCTCGCGCTGGGGGCAGACGGCATTAATATGGGCACACGCTTTATGGCCACGCAGGAATCGAAGGTGCATGACAACGTGAAGCAGGCGATGATCGACAACGATGAGCGGTCCACGAACCTCATATACCGCAAGCTTCGAAACACCGCGCGGGTCGCGAAAAACTCGATCAGCGATCAAGTCGTCGAAATGGAAGCCAAGGGCGACACGACCATCGAAGATCTCGCGCCTCTGATCTCAGGCAAACGCGGCAAGAACGTGCTCGAGACCGGGGACATGGAAGCCGGTATCTGGTCGGGCGGCATGATCCAAGGTCTGATCAACGACATTCCGACATGCGAGGAGCTGGTGACGCGAATCTGCGAGGGCGCCGAAGAGATTATCGCCAACCGTCTCGAGGCCATGACGGCAGTATCCGCCTAGGACTGCGCCGAGCCGGCAGGAACCGTACCCGCTGCCCTATGTGACTGTGGGCGCGTAGCCAGAGTAGCATCGTATGGGATGAAGGGGCATCAAGTATGCCGCTCAAAGTTATTGGCCCGGGCTGGGGGCCCCTGTGCCGGTTTCTGAACGTCGCTGTTCCCGATGAGGACTATCCGCTCGTCAACACGACTGCCCAATTTAGTGAATCGGTGTTGAAGAGAAATAACAACGCCAGATAGTTGGTTTGGTCTTATCTTGATTTCGCAGAGCGCGAGATGGACTGTCGTCGCAGGCGTGTTGGCGCTGGTAGGACTTGCGACGGGCAGACACGGCTGCTAGCGTTTCCTGAATGGACGAAGTAGGTCGTGTACGAAGGTATCGGTGTCTGGAGGTGCCGATCGCCTTTCCTGGAATGCCTTGAGCTTTCCCTCGTCCAGGCTGGCAAGCAGCTGACTGAAGTGCTCGTTCAGGAACTCCTCACGCAGGTCTTCAAGAGAGGCTTCGTGCACCAAGTTGCGTAACTCCGCGGGATCATTCTCCATGTCATACAGTTCCAGCGGCTGCCGCGTTTGTGCGTCAATGGTCATTTTGTACTTTTCAGTGCGGGCCATGGCGCAGTATGGGCCGGACTCGCCTACTTCGCTGAAGACCACATCTTTGCCCTTCTGGGCGTCGGGCGCATCAGGGCCTGCGTCAATCTTTGGGACAAGCGAGTTGCCGGGACTGTCTTCGAAGGGCTTGGCGCCTGCTGCGTCGAGAATTGTTGCGCTTATGTCGAGGTGGTCGGTAAGACCGGCGGCCCTCCATGCATGAGTGCCTCCCGGAGGTCTGATGATGAGGGGGACCCTGAGGGCGCCTTCGTAGAACACCGACTTCTGGTTCAGTCTGTGGTCGCCCAGCATCTCGCCATGGTCCGACGTGTAGATTATCCAGGTATTGTGCATCAATCCCTTGTCTTCCAGGGCCTTCATGACAAGGCCGATACCATGGTCGACCAACGCGACCTTGGCATAGTAGTAGCTCCTCATCACTCGATTCTGGGACTCGGTCATGCCCTGGAGCCTGCTACGCTTCAGTGCCGACTCGACCTGTGGTGAAACGGGATCCGAAGGCGGATCCATTATGGCCAGCGGTAGTTCCTCAGTATTGAAAAGCGCTCGATACTTGGGCGGCGAATCGAAGGGAGTGTGCGGTCCGGTGAAGCACACTTGGAGATAGAAAGGCCTTTCGTCCTTGTAGCTTTGTATCCACTCCGCCGCCGTGCTGGCGCAGTACATGTCGATGTGTTCATCAGTCGGCAGGATGCAGGGCGGGTCCTCCCAAGGGTGGCTGCCTCTGAATGCGGCTGTCCACCAAAGGCGTGCATAGTCCTGATAGACTTGCAGCCTCCCCCTTTCGGCGAGAAAGTCCGAGTAGTAGCAATTGCACCTGCTGGAGGGAACGACATCCCGGAGCTCGTGGATGTCTTCGTATCCCCAGTCTCTCAATTTTGGCGCGTGCTCTCTTGTGTGGCCGTCATTTTTGTGGTTCGTCCATAGGTGGGTCTTCCCAATGACGGCCGTACGATAGCCAGCGTCGCGAATGTTCCTCACGTGACTCGGGCCATCGCGGTCCGCTTCGATCAAGTTGTTTGCCCAGATTCCGTGTTTGCTCACGTGCTGGCCGCTTATCAAGGACACTCGCGCCGGCATGCACAACGGTGAATTGGTGGAGCATCGCCCGAAGAACACTCCCTCTGCCGCCAGATTGTCTAGATTCGGCGTCAGGGCCGCCGGGTTCCCCGCACAGCCCATGGTGTCGCCGCGGTGCTGATCGGGAAAGATCAGTACGATGTTGGGTCTGTCTGGCATTACTCGACCTCGGACGGTGTTGGACGCGTCTTCCTTGCCGCGTGGCCGCGCTCGCGGCGTGCGGCCACGTCGAAGACCATCCAGGCTCCGCAGCGATCGCAATCTATATCGTTCCCGTAACAGCAAAAGGGCGTCACCAAGGTCTTTCCATCGAGGTACAGAGGCAACACGAAGCCCTCCGAGCGGCAGTTGTCCGTCAGCGCCTTTGGGTTGTTTTCGGACAGCATCATCTCTAGTGAACGCGTCCGATTGCGAACGAAGCCATCGGACGCGGCCTTCAGCCCCATCACCGTTCGTACGGCGCGGTCCCGATCTTCGACACTCGCCCAGGCGTCCGGGCCATGGTCGTCCTTGCCGGGCACGTGAAACGAGAAGGTCATGTGATTGAAACGCGTGTTGCGAATGGTGTCCACAAACTCCGGCAAGGCGTCTTGGTTCCGTTTCGTCACAACACAGTGGCATTGGATGACGTGGGGGAAGTCATCCGGGAGTTTCGAGAGATTGCCGAGCACGCGGCGGAACACGCCCTTGCCCCGGATGGCGTCGTTCAGTTCCTCCGGTCCGTCAAGCGAGACGACGTAGAGGAGATCGGGGGCGGCGTCGGAGTAGTCGGCCAGCGGCAGCGTGCCGTTCGTCGTAATGGTGTTCTTCTCGAAGAGAGGGAGTCCCCGGCGCAGGAGGGCCTTCTTGAGCAACGGCTCCCCGCCCATCCACAACATCTGCACAATGCTGTGTTTGCGGGCGAGGGCTTTGAGCTGATCCAGGAGGGCGTCATCGGTGGGTTCAACCGTGCGCTGGTTGGGATTTGCGTCCCGGAACACGAAGCAGTGCTCACACTTCAGCGTGCACTGGTTCGTGACATTCACCATCGCCGCCCGGCTTGAGAACGATTCCGGGAGCTCGGCCGCGGGGCGGTCCAAGTTCCAGTGGATCACCGGGGCCGCCATGGGGAAGCGCCCGAATCCTGTTTGCTCAAGGTCTGTCCTCCATATGGCGGCATCATACAGGTTGTTCGGTTCCCGCGTCACGCTCTCTATTTGCGCCAGTCCCGCCGGCGTTTCTTTTGAGTGCGGATGGGTATTTGCGAGGCAGAGCCATTGACGAAGGGGCCTGTGTTGAACTCGCCGGTGTGTGTCTTTAGGATGGTCAACAATCTGACCGTGGTGGTCACGGAAAGATCGTATGGGAGCGGCGGCCTGCTGTGATGCCGGATTCGTTCACGGTCGCTTCCCATCACTCGAACCGTTAGTGGATAAGGAGAAGGTAATGAGCGTACGTGTCGGGATATTGGGCTGTGGCGGTTGGGCGGGCACACACGCGGGACGGTTTAATGAAATGGCCGATGAAGTCGACGTGGTTGCCTTGTGCGATCTCAATACGGACATCACTGAAGCCTTCGCGGCGAAGCACTTTGCCGAAGGCCTTCACAAACCGGCACAGTTTGACGACGCTGGGAAGATGTATGCCGAGGCCGGCCTGGACTGTGTTTTCATTGTGACTCCCCACGCGCTGCACTATGGGCACGCCTGCCAAGCACTGGAGGCGAATGTGCATATGCTGGTGGAAAAACCCATGGTCACTAACGTCAAACACGCCTATGACCTGCGGGACAGGCTTAACGCGAGCGACCGGAAGTTTATCATTGGCTACAACTCGCCCTGTACGCCGCCTTTGAACCTGCTGCGAAAGATGATTGTCGAGGAGCGGTTCGGCAAGCTCCAGACGGTGACGGGATTCTTGACGCAGAACTGGATGAGGGGAACGATGGGGACTTGGCGCCACAAACCCGAGATATCCGGGGGAGGGGAGGCCTACGACAGTGGCGCGCACATTTTTTGCAGCCTCGTGTGGTCCGTTGCGTCGTCGCCTGCGACAGTTTCGTCAACCATCGATAATCTTGGCTGTGCCGTCGATGTCAATAGCCTCATCAACATCCGGTTTGAGAATGACGTTCTGGCCAGCATCACCATAAACGGCAATTGCCAGGTGATGAGCACTGACATGGACTTCATCTTCGACAGGGGGTCCGTACGGATCGACCCATGGTTCGGCACGCGCATCAAGGCGCGGGACAAGAACGGCCCTATCGACCTCACCGGCGAGTTGACCGGCGAAACGGTGACACCCACGCGCCACATCATCGATGTTGTCCAGGGCAAGGCCGAGCCAACGACCACGCCCGAGAACGGCGTGCACCAGAGCGAATTGATGGATGCCATCTATGAATCCGCCAGGCTCGGCCGGACGGTCACTCTCGATGAAGTTACGGCGAAGGCCTGATCCGGCCGGGCGTGGGACTCTGACCCGCGACCTTATGTGACGCTCGGCGTGGTGTGGAGTGCCCCGGGCCCTCTTAGAGGGTGCCCTCTCAGAGGGTGCCGGCCTTGAGCCCTTCCCAGGCGGCGAGCTCCTTTTGGTTGGGCGCGTTCTGGACGCGGCAATCCTTGTCGAGGATCATTGTTGCGCGGTCTTTGCCGTAGGTTGGCCAAGTGCCAAGGGCGCCGCCGCTGGGGTCGCCGGTCCGTGCGAAGGCGATCCAGGCGTCTTGCATGGCCTCTGTGAGGGCCTCAGCCTCGGGTCCTGAGCCGTGGAAGCCTGGGGTCAGGTTGCCGAATGCAAACCCGATCTCTAGAGCATGGCATGCGCCGAGGGCCCCACCGAAGGCGGGGGATTTCCAGGTGAAGAGGTAGCTGTAGGCCTGTTGGCCCCGGCGGTGGTGGGCTTCTGCAAGGCGTACCGCGGGGACCCTGAAGACTTGATCGGTCGTGATGGCGCCGTAGATGTCGGGCATGGACGTATCGGGGCCGAGGGATTCGCGATAGGTGGCTATCAGGCGTTCGGCGTCCTCTTCGCGGATGGCGTTGCCGAGGCGCTTCTTGATTCCGGCTTCGTCGATTCCGGCGATGGTGGGATCCATGAACTTGAAGAGGTTCCATTCTTCGGCTGTGGTGCCGACGAGAATGGGGACGCCGTCGGCGGAGCCGTTCTGCACGGTCTCGAAGGGCAACGCTGGGAGGATCTCGCCATCGATGACGGGCTGCAGGGGCATGGAGCTGAGGTTTTGTCCCATGAACCCGGCTTGTATGCCGAGTTTGGTCTGGGCGGCGAGGAGTTCTTCGACGGACAGGGAGCGAAGGGCCTGGGCGTCGTTGGGCGCGACATCTGCGATCTTGAGAAACAGCTCGGCGATGCGCCGGGCAGTCTCGCGTGGGAGGGCGGTGTGACATGCGCCGCTTTGCGGGATGGCTTTGTGGAAGAGTCCCCGCGCGCGGGGCATACCGAGGAGCGCGCCTACGCTCATGCCGCCGGCGGACTCGCCGAAGATGGTGACGTTTCCTGGGTCTCCTCCGAAGGCCGCGATGTTGTCGCGTACCCATTCGAGGGCGGCGACTTGGTCCAGGAGGCCTTCGTTGCCGGTCGAAGGGATGGCGCCTTGGGTGAGGTCGTTGAGGTTGATGAAGCCGAGGGGTCCGAGACGGTAGTTGATGGTGACCACGACAACGTCGCCGCGATTGGCGAGGTTCGTGCCGCTGTAGGAGGGCATGGAGCCGGAACCGGTGTTGAATGCGCCGCCGTGAATCCAGAAAAGCACGGGGCGTTTGGCATCGTCGAGGCCGGGGCTCCAGATGTTGAGGTGAAGACAGTCCTCGCTTGTGGGCTCGGGGTTGCTGGAGATGCCTTCGAAGATTTCTGCGAACGCGGGAGGCATTAATGCGGGATCGATCTGTTGCTGGGGGGCGATGGGTCTGAAGCTGGTGGCTTTGTAGACGCCTTCGATGGTTTGCGGGGGTCCGGGCGGAAGCCAGCGCCTGTCGCCGACGGGCGGGGCGGCGTAGGGAACGCCTTTAAAGACGTTCAGACCGTCTTCCCGGAGTCCCTGGATGGTCCCGGCGGTGGTGTCGACTTCAGGTTCGGCGGCTTGGGCTGAGGAAGGGCGTATCAGCAACGATGCGCCTGCGGTTAGGGCCAGCGCGCCCGACGCGCTTCGGACAAGGAAGGTCCTACGATCGACGTTCTCCATGGTCTAACTCCTCCCGGTGTTATCGGATGAAAGTTGACGTTCGTCATTGCCACAGGTGGGCGGATCGTCATTGTAAGAACGCGTGCCGGTGGAATCAAGAGGTCCTGTACGGCCAGAGCATTCAGCCTATGTAGCCGAACATTGATTGGAGACGCTCGGGGCCGCCCAGCGAAGCTGGGGCGCCCTTTGAAGCCGGAAGACAGGGACAGACACGTCTCCCGTTGGTCGCTTGCGTCAGTCCCGGTTTTCCTTCGCTTTCTGATTTGATCCGGGTCTATGTTCGGCCATTTAGCCCTGAAACCGTACTTTATTGGGGCCTTCTTCGCCTATGGGCGGAGAATCTCGATCGGTTGATTTCCTGCCTTCTCTTTCGGATGATGCTCCACCTTCAACGTTAGGGGTACCGGCGGAGGAATATGGAGTTGATTCTGCATCCATGGCACAATGCCACGATCTCGATGACTCGAATGCGTACGAATACTTGTAAGGAACAGGCTCTATGTTTTACGGGTGGAAGATTGTGGCTGTCACGGCCCTCAGTCATTCCATCTCCGTGGGCTTTGTCTTCTACTCCTACGGCGTCTTCCTGAAAGCTCTCGCGACCGAATTCGAGATGGGCCGGTTTGGGGTGTCCTTCGGGCTCACCATGATGAATATCGCCATCGGGGTCGTATCCCCCTTCCTCGGACATGCTCTGGACCACCGCTCGATCAGGAAGATTATGTGTTGTGGGGCCGTGCTGATGGGTATCGGTTTTTTCCTCGCATCGCGGATCACGGCCATGTGGCAGCTTTACGTTATTCTCGGAAGTGTCCTGGGATTGGGCGCCGCCATGATGGGCGGATTGACAGGCTCGAAGTTGGTCATCAATTGGTTCGCACGGCGCCGCGGCCTCGCCCTGGGGATCGCCACGATGGGCGTCTCCTTCTCAGGGGTCGTCATGGCGCCCATCGCCACGCGACTCATCGCAACGATCGGATGGCGCAACACCTTTGTTGTCTATGGTTGTGTCGTTGTTGGGTTGGTCGTCCCGTTTGCGTGGCGCTTCGTTGTCAACCACCCCGAAGACATGGGGCTCAATCCTGACGGCGACCCGTCCCCTCCCTCACCCGAGTCGATGGAGGAAGAGTCCGTCCTGCCCGTCGCCCCCGAAGACGAAATGGCTGGTGAGCCGGAGCCGCTCGAGTGGTCGGCGCGGACCGCCCTGGTGGACCGGGAGTTTTGGGTCATTTCAGTCCTCTTCGGGACGATTCTCTTTGGCACGAGCGCCACGTTGACCCATCTGATTCCTCACGGGACCGACCTC
>SDBV01006363.1_pt1 | contig 16394 bp, 13 predicted proteins | sample 2277081 | NCBI WGS metagenome assembly SDBV01 (sample SAMN10402039, study PRJNA504765) | marine sediment metagenome | isolation source: marine sediment core GS10_PC15, 223 cmbsf | place: Arctic Ocean: Southern Knipovich Ridge | collected 2010
GGTGCCCATGAACTTCTTGCGGTCCCAGCGGCCCTCGATCAGGCTCTGGTAGGCCGGGGCGACGTTCCGCGAGAGTGCCAGCATCAGGGCCAGGGTGTGTTCGGCGGTGGAGATGGTGTTCCCCCCGGGGGTGTTCATCACCACGATCCCCTGGCGGGTGGCGGCCTGTTTGTCGATGTTGTCGGTCCCCACCCCGGCCCGGGCGATGGCCCTCAGACGCCGGTTCCCCCGGAGGGCCTCGGCGGTGATCTCCACACCGCTGCGGCAGATGGCCCCGTCGAATTCCGCCAGGGCCTTGCGCAACTCTTCGCCTTTCAGGCCGATGCGGACCTGGTGCTCGATATTCCCGGCCGCCTCCAACAGGTCCAGGCCGTCTTGGGCGAGGTTATCCAGAACAATCACTCGTGGCATGACTTCGTCGAACTCCTGGCCGTTGCCGTGATCTAGCGCTGCGTATCGGCTGTGCGTATGGATCGGGGGCGGCAGAAACACCCAATTTTATCCCCCGGCCGGCAATTTGGCGATGGGGGAAGGCGAAAGGCGGAGGGCGGATGAGGGCAGCTTGCGGGCCGCCGATAGACAAGGTCGCACTTGCGGAGAATAACTCCGTCCGGCAGGGGCGGGGTTCTTGGAGCCCCAACGCAGCCAATCCCGCCCTCTCGGCCGGGGCTATCGGCCAAATCGAGAATCCGGACTTCTTCTGGGGCAAGTCCTTGGGGGTCAGAGGGGCTATCGCAGCCAGGCCGATTGCCTATCGACCAGCCGTGTCCCGTTGTTGGGGCCCGAAATCGACATCGACGGCGAGGTGCTGGACCGCAAAGCGGCGATCCGAGACGCGACCTGGGGCTGGAAGCGGTCGTGCCAGAGGGAACGCTGGTAATTCACCAGTGCCTGTTCCGGCTCGCCCAGGTCCTCGCGGATCTTTCCCAGGGCGGCCAAGGCACGGGGGTTGTCCGGTTCGACCTGGAGGGCCTCGATCAAATGTTCTTTGGCGGCGGACCGATCACCATACTCCTGGAATAGGCGGGCCAGTTCGATCTTGGCATCGGCCGAGCCCGACTGGCGGTCGGCCCAACCTTCCATCAGTCGGAAGGCTTCCTCGTTACGGCCCTGCTCGGCCAGCAGAACGGCCAGTCCGCGATAGCACTCGCAATGGTTGGGATGGCGGTCGAGGCACTGGTTGTAGTAGCTTTCGGCCTGGTCAAGGTCCGACTGCCGGCTCTCCAGCAGGCCCAGGCGGTGATAGGTGGCGGCCAGGTTGTAGTAGCCGTCGCCCTGGGTCGGGTCGGTGTAGGTGGCCTCCTGGAACTGCCGCAGCGCCTCCTGGTATCGGCCCTGCTGGTAGAGTCGCACGCCCTGGGCGTTGCGTCCCTGGGCGGCGAAGTTGGAGCAGCCGGTGGCCAGGGCCAGAACGACTCCGGCCAGGACGACTGCGCCTCTCTGGTGGATGTTTGACGGGAAACGGCAGCGGATTGCTGGGGTGGATTCGGCCACGGCGATCGCGCCTCGCTTTTGCGGTTCTCTGGCGGAAAGGAGACCGGCGGCGCGGTTTCGGCGCCGGCGGCCGTGGAAAGGAAGCGGGAGGATAGCGATCCGCCCGGCTCAACGCAAGGCCGGTTTGCCCCACCCGAGACGGGTTTGCACTGTCAGCCGCAAGGCGGCGGATACCCAGTGGGCGGGGACCGGCAAAATGCCGCCCGTGGCTCCGCAGTCGGCCCCTGAAGCCCAGCGCTGCGCCGCCAAAGTGCTTCAGACGGCCGTGGATTCCGATCCCCCGGTGGTGCAAAGGTCGGCAACGGGAGCCGCGGCCGGTGGGCCGGCAACTTGGGTCTTTTCGTAGCCCAGCTTCCTGATCACTTCCAGCACTTCGCTGCAAGTGGGAAACATCCGCCCGCTGACGCGTTTGTAGTCGTCCAGGGCACCCATGAACTCGATTTCCTCGGCCGTGTAATCTCGTTCGCAGGTAGTCGGGTCGATTTGTCGCCGGCGATTTACCTTGGCGCGGCGCTGCATCTTGCGATGCTCGACCATCACGGGCTTGCTTGTCTCGCGCCGCTCGGACGTCTTGCGGCGGTCTGGTCCGCCGCGGAGATCGATGGTCGCGAGATTGCCGCTGCTCCGCTTGGTGCTGGACTTCTTCCTGGCGGTCGAGCCCCTTTTGGTGGCCGAAGCCTTCTTGGCGGCCGAAGACTTCTTGGCGGCCGAGGACCTCTTGGCGGCCGAGGACCTCTTGGCGGTCGAGGCCTTCTTGGCGGTCGCCGCACGTTTCGGCTTGGTCGTCTTTTTGGATTTTGCCACGGAATTTGACCCTCCACGATCCACAATCACCCCACTTCAACGTAGGTAAAATACACTGCTGTTGGGGAAAAGCATCGAAAAAACGGTCGGCGAATCGTGGTTACCTCAAAAAAATGGGCAGACCTGGCAAAGTGCATCGATTGCGCGGAGATTACCGGCAGCACAGGGCGGGGATCTGGCGGGAGAGATGACCGAGGGACGGCCCACCAGCGGGCGGACGAGGGTTGCTCTTGAAGCCCCCTAAATGGGTAGGTTCAGAAGCTGAGAAGCAAAATCCAACTCGGGCCTTGTGAATTCTCAAGTGACGTGTTCGTAGTCCCGCCTTCAGGCGGCAGTAGCCGGCCTTGGCCCAATACCGTTGAATTAGGGCCGAACCTGGCGTCAACACAGTGGCACCGGCGTCTCGCCGGTGTGCCGGAACTCGCGGCAGCGCATCAACTTGTGCACCACCGGCGAGACGCCGGCACTACCCTACCGCCCAATCACTCCTTAATTCAACGGTATTGGGCCTTGGCCGGTACTACGAACCCGTCTAACAAAAGTTGACAGATCGCTAGATGTTCGTTTCGTAAGTCCTTGTGCAGTCCGCGACGGGCCGTTTGGCAGCCGCCGGTACGGCCCCTAGCGGTCGGTGCCGCTCTCGGCGTTCTGGCCGGCGTGCCGTCGGCCGCTAAACACTGCGCATGAACTTACAAAACGAACATCTAGCCACTGCCGACGGAATCCTTCACATCGCGGCAAATATCGCGCAGTTCGCCGAGTGAGGCGTCTTCGAGGCGCCTACCGCGCCGGTCAAGGTGTTCGTTGATCTTCAGGACGGTCTCTTGCATTACGGCGTGTGTCTGCTGGCTGCCGCCGCAGAGGACGAAGTTCTTTCCGCGGGTGAGCCGCGTGTGACCGTCGTCGTGATCAAAGGCCAGTCCCAACATGGCTGCCGAGGTAGGCCGTTTTTTCGAGGCTTTCACCATCGCTTTTTTCTCGAAGACAGGGAGCGTGCCAGACGGCATCAGTGGTGGTTGTTTGCCGTCAGTGTTCTTGCCGCGCGGGGTCCTCTTCCGGGTTGCGCCCCTGATCCACGAGTCACCGCCACTTCGTCCAGGGTAAGCTCGCCTGAAGAGTCGCCATCGCCCGTCGGGGAAGACGGCAAGAACGTTCAGGACTTGCGGCCGAAGAATTTCCGGAGCACATCGTCGGCCGCTGATGTACTATCCACGGTGGACTTCTCTTTCATCGTCTCCTTGAAGCGGCGGACAGCTTCGGCCGACTTCTGTTTCTTCTTCTCTTCTTCACTCTCCGATTCTTGCTCCTGCTCTGGCTGGGGGATTGTGGTCGTGTCGCCGATACCGTTTCCGGCGGTTGGGGTCTCCTGCAACGACTGGACCTCGGCCGTCTGGGTATCGGTGGGGGAATCGGCGTCGTCACCCAGCCAGTCGCTGATGTCGACCTCGTCGTCGGCAGCGGGCTGGACGGCTTCAACCGTCCTGGCCGCGGCCTCCTGGACGCTGTGGACCTTGGGTTTTTTCTTACCGGCCAGAGGAACCTCCAACTCCACCTTGAACTCCAGGGCGCCGATCCTGAGATGGTCGCCGGTCTTCAGTTCCCGCTCGGTCTTGATCCGCTCGCCGTTGACGAAGGTGCCGTTCTTGCTGGCGAAGTCGCGGATCGCCACGAACGCCTCTTCAACCAGGATCACGGCATGGTGCCGGCTGACCAACTCGCTGGCGGGCCTGAGGTGGCAATCTTCCGCACGGCCGATGAGGAACTTGGAATGGGGAATCGGCACCTTCTGCCCGGCGTGCTTACCCCCCATAACGACCAGCTTGACTTCCATTGGTTTTCCGACCTCACAGAGCAAGACATGACGGAATGGCGCGATAAGAGCGGTCTAAAGTGCCTCTGTGAAGCGTCTGGCGATACTACCCGTCCGTCTCGCTTGCCGGACGGCTGCTGTTCCCCCTCAACTACAATCTAACCCCCCCGGAACCGACCGAAAACCACGCCAAATATCATACCACGATTTGGCGTTGCAGTCAAAGTGGTCTTGGGCACCGCCGAGGCCACCTTCGGCGATTCTCCGTCCAGCGGGCCGAGCCATAGCGGCCCTCCACCAGCGCGGCTGCCCGGTGCCGCTGGCGGTCGGAAAGGACGTGGCGGGACCACCTTACGCCCAGGCAGACGGAAAGTTCGCCCAACCAGGCGTCCGCCAGGCGGTCTTTGCAGATGGCCCTTCCTGCCAGGTCTTCCAGGCCCGCCAGCTCCGGCGCGGCAGCGGAGCGTCGCAAGAGCAGACTGCCATGCTGAAGCACGGCCCGGCCGCGGCGGCGCTGGGCGCTTCCGGCGATCTTGATCGGACCGACCAGCAGGTCGCCGGCAGCGCGGCGCTGGAAGCAAAGCAGTGGCTTCTGTGGCCGGCCGCCCGGTGGCCGGCAAAGCGCCGCGGCCACGCCCAAATCGGCCAGCACGTTGATTAGACTGGTGTGGATTGTTTCATACAGCAGCTCTCGCTGGACAGCCAGGGGGTGTTTAGCCGGAACGACCAGGCTGTAGGTCAGCTCGGCGTCGTGGACGATGGCGCCTCCGCCCGTGAGACGACGAACTGCGGGACAGTCTCGGCTGGGGGCATGCTGGTGTCGCTGCTGGTACCTTTGGAAGTACCCCAACGACAGCGTCGGTCGATCCCAGCCGTAGAGTCGGAACCAACAGTCGCCCTCTTCGGCCGCCCACTCCAGCAGCACCTCGTCGACCGCCATGTTCCACGGCCCGCCAGCAGGCTGATCGATCAACAGTCGGCATTCGGTCAGTTCGGTCATTTGCCAAAGAGGTTTAACGGCCCGTTGAAAACTGCCTTATCTTGGTGCATCTGATTATAGGAGGGGACTCCAGTCGCCGATTTGCGTTGTCGTCGCTCGATCGGCGACTGGAGTCGTCTCCTTCAGTTTTTTCGACGGGCGGCTACGGAGACCAGGTGAGCACGGGGTTGCGTGCGGCTTGGACTTCATCGGGGCGGCTGATCGGGGTGGTGTGGGGAGCTTCGTGCAACAAGTCGGCGGCTTCCTCGGTGATCCGAAAAAGTGCCTCCGCAAAGGCGTCCAGTGTGGCCTTGCCCTCGGTCTCGGTGGGTTCGATCATCATCGCCTCGGGGACCACTTGCGGGAAGTAGACCGTGGGGGCATGGAATCCGTAGTCCAGCAGTCGCTTGGCGATGTCCATTGCCGAGACGTCCCGCTCGGCCTTCAGCCCGGAGGCCGAGGCCACGAACTCGTGCATGCAGCGGTCCCCTTGCGGCACCGGCAAGAAGTGTTTCAGCCGGGCGAGCAGGTAGTTGGCATTTAGCACCGCGCCGTCTGCCACGCGCCGCAGGCCGTCCGGGCCGTGGGTGAGGATGTAGCAGAACATCCGGACCAGCACGCCCGTGTTGCCAAAAAAACTCCTTACCCGGCCTATCGACTTGGGCCGGTCGTAATCCAGCCGGTAGCCGTGGGGGTGCTTCACGACGATGGGCACGGGCAAGTAGGGTGCCAGTTGTTCGCTCGCGGCGATCGGTCCGGCCCCCGGTCCGCCGCCGCCGTGTGGGCTGCTGAAGGTCTTGTGCGGATTGAAGTGCATCAGGTCGGCCCCGAAATCTCCGGGGCGGGCCACACCCAGGATGGCGTTCATGTTGGCCCCGTCCAGATAGACGAGTCCTCCCGCGTCGTGCATCATCGCGGTGATTCGTCCGATCTGGCCTTCGAAGATCCCCAGGGTGTTGGGATTAGTGATCATCAACACCGCCGTTTGTGCGTCGAGCTTGGCGGCCAGATCGTCGACGTCGACCAATCCCTGGCCGTTGCTCTTGACCGACACGGCGCGGAAGCCGGCCGTGGCGGCGCTGGCCGGATTGGTGCCGTGGGCACCGTCGGGGATCAGCACCACGGAGCGTTGTTCGCCTTGGTCGCGAAAGTAGGCCGCCGCCACCAGCAGTGCGGTCATCTCGCCGTGGGCCCCCGCCGCCGGCTGGAGCGAAACGGCCGGCAATCCACCGATCTCCGCGAGCATCTCCTGCGAACGGTAAAGCAACTCGAGCAGGCCTTGCAGCGTCGATTCACTCTGATAAGGGTGCAGATCCACCAAGCCCGGCAGGCCGGCCAGCCGCTCGTTCCGCTTGGGGTTGTACTTCATGGTACAGGAGCCCAGCGGATAGAAGTGGGCGTCGACCGACATGTTCTGGGCGGAGAGGTTCACAAAATGCCGCACCACGTCCGGCTCGGCCAACTCCGGAAGCGGCGGCGGCTGGGCCGCCAATGCAGACGGCGGCAACAACTGCTCGATCGGCCGAACGGGGACGTCGCTTTCGGGCAACCGCGCGGCGCGGCAACCCGGCTTGGATAACTCGAATAACAACTCCGTGGCTTGCGTATTTCGCATGATTGTAATTCAGTGTTGTGAAGCCGCGACCATTGGTCGCGCCGCCGCCAATGGCGGCGGCTTTACACGCAACCACTCGCCAAGCAATCGATCTCGGCCTTGGTTCGTTTCTCCGTTACCGCCACCAACAGGCAGTCGGCAAGCTCCGGATACCATCGGCCCAAGGGCACCCCGGCGAAGATCCCCTCGGACAACGCCGCCTCCAACAACTTCTCCACGTTGCCATCGGTTACCCGGACCACGAATTCCTTGAACGTGGGACGGTCGAACGCCAGGGAAAGCGACGGCCCGGCGGTAAGCCGCTGGGCCGCGTAGCGTGCCTTCTGCAGACACAATTCGGCCACCTGCCGCATCCCCTCCGGTCCCATCGACGCCAGGTAGACCGCCGCCCGCAGGGCGATCAGCCCCTGGTTTGTACAGATGTTGCTGGTGGCCTTCTCGCGTCGGATGTGCTGTTCGCGGGTTTGCAAGGTGAGCACCCAGCAGCGCTTCCCGCGGCGATCGGTGGTCTGGCCTACCAACCGTCCGGGCATGCGGCGGACGAATTTCTCGCGGCAGGCCATGATTCCCAGGTACGGCCCGCCGAACGACATGCGGTTGCCCAGCGGCTGTCCTTCGGCCACCACAATGTCGGCTCCGTAATCGCCCGGCCGCTTCAAGAGCCCCAGGCTGATCGGGTCGACCGACACAATCAGCAGTGCCCCGGCGCGGTGGGCAATTTCCGCAATGCGCTCTACTTCTTCCAGGCAGCCGAAGAAGTTCGGGTGCTGCAGGAGCACGCAGGCAGTCTGGCCGGTAACGACCGCCTCGAGCTCTTCGGGCGAAACGGTTCCCTGGGGCGTGGCCACCGTGGTCAACTCGGTGTCGAGGCTGGCCAGATACGTGGTGAGGATCTGCCGGTATTCCGGGTGCACGCTTCCGGCGACGACCACGCGGTCCGAACGCCTGGTGGCGTGCAAGGCCATCATTACCGCCTCGGCCGCGGCGCTGCCGCCGTCGTAGAGGCTCGAGTTCGACGTGTCCATCCCGGTCAGTTGGGTAATCAGCGTCTGGTACTCGAACAGGGCCTGGAGGTTTCCCTGGCTGGCCTCTGCCTGGTAGGGCGTGTATGAAGTGTAGAATTCGCTTCGCGCGGCGACGAAATCGACCACCGCCGGGATGAAGTGATCGTAGCTCCCCCCGCCCAGGAAACAGGCGGCCTGTCCGGCCGGTGTGTTGCGGGCGGCCAGCCCACGGACCTGCGCGGTGAGTTCCATCTCGCCCATGGCCGCCGGCAGATCGAGCTGGCGATCCAGCCGGAACTCGGCCGGCACCATGGCAAACAGTTCTTCCAGCGAGGCTGCGCCGATGGCAGCCAGCATCGCCCGTTGGTCATCGGTGGTATTGGGGATGTAGGGCATCGGTCATTCGTTGTCCGTCATTTCCTGCTCGCACTGCTTCCGATACGCCGCGTAATCCAGCAGGTTGGCCAGCCCCGACTCGTCGCTGATCTTGATCTTCACGAACCAGCCGGACTGATAAGGATCGTCGGCCAAGGTGTCGAGTCCATCGGCCAACTGGTGGTTGACCTCGATGATCTCGCCGTCGACGGGGCTATACATGTCGCTGACGGCCTTGACCGACTCGATCTCGGCCAGCGGCTCGCCGGCGGAAACCTGTCGGCCGACCTCGGGCAGGTCCACGTAGACCAGGTCGGTCAACTGCTCCAGCGCGAACGCCGAGAGGCCCATGATGGCGATCTTCTCACCGGCCGGGCCGGTTTCGACCCGGATCCACTCGTGGGTCTTGTTGTAGAGGAGGTCTTCGGGCGTCACTGGTTGTTTCCTTTCCTGCTGCGGCGGTAAAAGGGGAGTTTTACCACTCGGGCCGGCTGCATGCGACCCCGGACGTCGACCAGCAGCTCGGTTCCCGGCCGGGAGAATTCGGTGGCCACATAGCCCATGGCTATAGGTCTCTTCAGCGTCGGAGAGTACGAGCCGCTGGTGATCCGGCCGATCTTGCGGCGGCCGGACAGGATGCCGCAGCCCTGGCGGCCGAGGCGGCGGCCGGACAGCTCCAGGCCGATCCGGATCTCGTCCGGCGGCTGGGACTGAAGGACCTTCAGGGCGTCGCGGCCGGGGAAGTCGTAGCCCACCAGGTAACAGGCGAACTGAAGTCCGGCCTGAAACGGATTGACCTGCTCGGAGAGTTCGTGTCCGTACAGCGGCATGCCGGCCTCCAGCCGCAGGGTGTTGCGGGCCCCAAGGCCGGTGGGCAGGATTCCCAACGGCTTACCCTGTTCCATCAGCGCTTCCCAAATCCCCAGTGCCACCGACGCACCCACGCTCAACTCGAAGCCGTCTTCTCCGGTGTAGCCGGTGCGGGTGATGATTCCGCCTTGTCTCTGGGCGGCGGGGTGGAGGATGCGAACCTGGGCCCCGTTGTAGTACCTCATCGAGTGCAGATCGGCGTCGACCAGCGGCTGCAGCAACTCGACCGACCGGGGCCCTTGAATGGCAAACATTGCCCAAAGTCGGGTGACGTCGGTGCAGATTACCTCCTGGCCCGGCGCCGCGGCCCGTTCGGGTGGCAGGTGGGAGTCGACCCACTTAATGATCTTCCGTCGGTTGGCGGCGTTTACCACCAGCACGTAAAAGGGCTGGCCGTGGACGTTGTGATAGTATCCCACCAGTACATCGTCGAGGATGCCGCCCTGCTCGTTGGTCAACAGCGAATAGCGGATCTGGCCCAGGCCCAGGTCGGCCACGCGCCGGGTGAGCAGCTCGGCCAGGAAGACGGCCGCCCCGGGGCCCTCGAATCGCAGCCGGCCCATGTGGGAGATGTCGGCGATGCCCACGCTGCTGCGCGAGGTGGTGTGCTCCTCGATGATCGACGTGTACTGCTGCGGCATGGACCAGCCGGCGAATTCGACCATCCGCCCGCCGTGGGCCAGGTGCCAGTTTCGCAGCGGGGTGTGTAGCAGTATGGGACCGGTAGATGCCATGTCAGGTCGCACTGGCTGTTGCGGCAGCCAGCGGAAAGGGCGGAAGACTTGCCGCACTGTGGAAAGAAGACATTGTAGCGACCTGTCCAGTTCCGACCAGGGCATTGATCGCTTGCCGTGAGCAGCCCCCCTCTGGAACGCTGAACTGGCCATCGCACGATCTTCGGGGGGGGGACACAGATCGAACTTGACGCAAGTTGGGAGGTCTGTTTATTATGACCCCACATGGGTGCTGGAAACGCCTCTCCGATGTTACTGCTTGGGCAAAGCGTTGCACCCAGGTCGTCATCTCCAGGGAGGGAACGTCGTGAACAGTAGTTTTGATGCTGGTGATATCGAGATCACTCCGGAGGCGTTACGGGCTCTAGCCGACTGGACGCGCACGTTCAGTGGGAAGCTGCGTCAAAGCGTCGCGCGATTGGCATCAGAGGACGACTCGCGATTACCGGTTACCATGGATATGGTTCACCGGGCGGTCGTGATGGCATCTGAGCAAACTGCGGCGGCAGTTTCACCCTCCAGTGAGGAGTGCAAGGGCGATGGAACCGAAAGACACGCAGCATGATCACAAGGCCGATTCTTCGGAAACGGGCAAGCGGCCGTTGAACATCGCTGCCCATGATATGATTGAAGAGATCTGCAGAGTTCTTGGGTGGCGGCTTCTGGATGCCTATGAAGCCTACGCTGGCGCAACTTCTCGAACGAAGCCTGCAGATCGATGGTGGCATGAAGCCGCACTAAGATGCTGCCTCGACATGCTTCGGATCGAGTATCACGTCAGTCCTATTGCCCTGAAGGAACTCGTACTCGAATACCTGGCGGGTGATATGTCGCCGACAGGGATTACCGATTACGCCAAGCGGATCCGGATGAAACACACATTTGCGGAAGTCGTCCCCCGGCTTCCCGACGTCCCGTCACCCGAGCAATGTATCTCGGCGCCGTTTGATTTGCCTCGGCCCGGGCTCGCCCAGAGAATCGATGTGCAACGAGACGCCGTTCGGCTTCCTGATCCGGCATTCTTTGACGTTGAGTCGACCTGAATCATGTACGACCACCCGGAAGTCGACGATCCTCTCACCCAAGGCGACATTATCGACGATTGTCCCATAGTCTTTCTGCAAGCTTCGATATCTGGGGATGCTGTTGACTGGGAGCCTCGCAAATCTAACGTTCGCGTTATCGTTCTCACGCAGGCCTGTGACCTGGCGCAGAAGAAAGCCAGCCGCGTACTTGTCGCGCTGGTGCACACCACCCAGAGCTTGGTAGATCAGGGCGTGTTGAAGGGGTCAACAATCCGCGATCAAGTGCGCAACCATCGAGTATACGGCTGGTACTTTCTGCCGGCAGGTCCGAAAGCCCCCGAGTCGATAGCGGATCTGCGCGATTTGCATACGGTGCCGCGTGCCATTCTTGAGTGGCTGATCCAAAAAGGACAGCGTATGTGCCGTATTGCTACCCCGTATCGTGAGCATCTTGCACAGCACTTCTCGGTGACCTACTCGCGGATCGGTCTTCCGGAATCTTACGCGACGGGAGACTGAACCACTGCCTCGGGACCCGGCCCATTCGAGTACCGGGTGGCTAGCCACGCTTGGCCCGCTTTGTCGCTCTCTTGCCGGCTCGTCTCGTCGCCGCCCGGCGCTTCTTGCGCGTCACCAGCCGCAAGTCCAGCTCGCGCCGTTCGAGGTCGACCCGGGCCACCGCCACCCGCAACATGTCGCCCAGGCGGAAGGTGTTTCCCGACCGGTGACCGGCCAGCGTGTGGGTGGCCCGGTCGAAGCGGTAGTAGTCGTCGGTGAGCGAGTCGATGTGGATCAATCCTTCGGCGGGCAACTCGATTCCCCGCACGAACAGCCCGAAACTCTCCACGCCGGTGACCACGGTGTCCATCTCCTGGCCGATCCGCCCGTTGAGGTAGTGCAGCAGCTTCAGCGTGGTCAGCTCGCGCTCGGCCGATTCGGCCCGTCTTTCCTGCTGCGAGCAGTGTTCGCCCAGGACGACCAACTGGTCGTATCCATGGCGGGGTTTGCGGCGGGAGAGCATCGCGTCGATCAGCCGGTGGACCGTCAGATCTGGGTATCGGCGGATGGGCGAGGTGAAGTGGCAATAGCAGTCGCTGGCCAGGGCGTAGTGGCCTTCCTCCTCGGGGCTGTAGACGGCCCGTTGCAGCGACCGCAGCGCGGCGAAGTGTACGGCGTGCTGTTCCGGCCGGCCGACGACCCGCCGCAAGAGCTTCTGCAACTCGAACCGGTTCTGAAGGTTGTCGACCTTCAGACCCAATTCGGCCACGAAATCGGTAAGTGCCTTGAGCTTCCGCTCCACTGGCGGCTGGTGTATGCGGCGGAGGAAAGGAAGCTGCCGGGCGTGGAGCAACTCGGCCACCGCCTCGTTGGCGGAGAGCATGAACTCCTCGATGATCTGGTGGCTTTCGGTATGCTCGACCACCCGCGCCCCGGAAACGCGGCCTTGCTTGTCCAGCTCGATCTTGACCTCGGGCATGCTCAACTCCAGCGCCCCCCGTTTGAAGCGCCGCCGACGCAGGATCATGGCAAGTTTGTGCATGCGTCCCAACAGGTCGTGGACCTTCACGCCCAGCTTCTTCCGCCAGGGGAGCGGATCGGCCAGAAACTGGTCGACCTGTTCGTAGGTCAGCCGGCGGTCGCTCTTGATCGCCGCGGAGTGCAGCTCGGTGGCCACCGGCTCTCCCTGGGCCGTAAACTCGATGATCGCCGACTTGGTGTAGCGGACCTTGCGGGGCTGGAGACTGGCCAGGCTGTTGGAGATCACCTCCGGCAGCATCGGGATCACCCGATCGGGCAGGTACACGCTGGTGGCCCGGCTGAGGGCCTCGCGGTCCAGGGCGCTCTTGGGGCGGACGAAATGCGAGACGTCGGCGATGTGTATCCCCAGCCGCCAGTGCCCGCCCTCGATGCGCTCCAGCGAAATCGCGTCGTCGAAGTCCCGGGCGTCGGCCGGATCGATGGTCAGCACGGTCTCGGCGGTCAGATCCAGCCGGCCCAATCTGCCGTGGATAGGCTGGGGAATCGACTCGTCGAACGCATCGGCCTGGCGTCGGGCCTCTTCCAGGGTGTCGTCGGCAAACTTCTCCGGCAGATCGAACTCGCGGATGATCGAGAGCGTATCCACGCCCGGCTTGCCACGCCGGCCCAGCACCTCGGTGATCACGCCTTCACCGTCGTGCACGGGCGAGGGGAACCGGACCATCTCGAAGACGACCTTGTCGTCGGGCCGCGCGTTCTTGGCCCCCGGATCACCGACGTGGATCGGCTGCGCGAAGAGCGTGCCGTCCACCTGCACGTAGGCCGACCCGTCCGATTCAAGGTAGGTCCCCACGAACTGGTGCGTCTGCCGCTCGATCACCTCGATGATCTTTCCCCGCGGGTTGGGATCGCGGGCGAGTTGCTTGGTGAGTTGCACCAGCACCACGTCACCGGTTGCGGCGTCGCCGGTCCCCCTGGCCGAGATGTAGACGTCCTTGATCTCGGCACCCGGCGGAAGTTGGCCCCTGGGGCGCACGAAGCCGAATCCCTTGGCGGTCCGTTGAAACACGCCCATCAGCCGGCCCGACTTGGGGTCGGCCGGCTCGGTCCGCTTGACCGCCCGATTGCCCGTGTAGGCCAGTTGCCCCCGGTCGACCAGGCGTTTGACGGTCTTTTTCACCTCGGCGAGGCGGTCCTTCGGCAGCTTCAGTCGCTCGGCTATCCCTTGAGGTTTCAGCGGCCGATAGCCGGCCCGGTTGACGAGTCTGAGAACGGCTTTTTCGAGTTGGAGGTTATGCATGTGGGGTCCGATCGGTGTTCCGCTTCTAGTCCCAGTTCACAAAGCCGCCACCGGTGGTCGCGCCGTCACAAAGCGGGTGCCATGCCCACGCTCGCGTGGGCATGCTGGAATCCTCGCAGAACCGGCCGCATGGCCACGCAAGCGTGGCCATGGCACCCACGGTTTGGGATTTCTGCAACAGAAACTATCTACGACTGCTTGGCCGCCCCCTTGTACAACTTGCGGCCGATGTTGGCGTGGTAGTGGGTCCAGGGGCTGTCCACGTTGGGATCGTTCCGCAACAATTGCTCGAACGAGTTGAGCTTGGCGTCGAGGTTGTCGAGGTAGCAGAGAGCCACGGCCTCCAGGGTCATGGGCAGCTTCGGCGCGCCGAACTCGTACTGGCCGTGATGGCTCACCAGCATGTGCTTGATCCGCAGCACGGTCTCCTCGGGTAGCGGCTCGCCGGCGAGTTTCTCCGCCTCGCCGACTTTTTTCTCCAGCAGGACCACGGCCATCACCGCGTGGCCGATCAGTTGCCCTTCGTCGGTGTAGCTCAGGTCGCGCTCGTAGCTTAGCTCGTCGACCTTGCCGATGTCGTGAAGAAAGGCCCCGGTCAGCAGCAGATCGCGGTCGACCTGCGGGTAGCAGGGACCAATCCTCAGCACGACTTCCATCAGGTTGACCACGTGCTCCAGCAGCCCGCCGCGGTAGGCGTGGTGGTTCTTGATTCCAGCCGGTGCCCGGCTGAGTTTCTCCATCAGCGGCTCGTCCAGCAAGAAGCACTCGGCCAGGTTGCGCAGATGCGGGTTCGACATGTCGCGGAGGATCGCACCCAGCCGCAGCATCAGCTTGTCGACCTCCACGCCCGGCAGGGTCGTGAAGTCGTCCTCGTTGACTTCCGCCGGATCGACCTTTGTGACCCGCGTGGCAATCAGTTGCATGGCCCCCTGAAACAGTTGGGTAGTGCCCTCTACCCGGACGTAGTCGCCGTTGTCGAACGACTTGTAGACGCCCTCCGACGCGTTCCACATCCGGGCCCCCAGAGCCCCGGTGCGGTCGGAGAGTTCCAACTGGAGATACAGATTCCCGTTGCGGTTCGGTCGAAGCTGTTTATCGGAGGCGACGAAGACCTCGTCGACCGCCTCCTGGTGGCCGAACTGATTGACGTAGCGTCGCGACATGGCGGGCCTTTCTGGAGAGATCCCGGGGGGCATCTGGGGAGCCAACGGTTGATTGTAGGGCCAGCAGTGATCCTCGGCAAGGGGATCGGGCCCCTTGCCGGGCGCCGATCTCGCGCTCCCCTTGCCCCGGACCTCTGCTACGCCATACAATGACTGCCTCCTGCGGTGCGCCGCTGACCGATGCGACTGCGGCACGGGCCAATCCCCACCGCTAAACGGCCGGCCCCAAATCCTGACCCCTGACCATGCTCTGGACCCAGACCTTCATCCCCACCATGAAAGAGACGCCCGAAGGGGCGGAAATTCCCAGCCATATCCTGATGCTCCGGGCCGGACTGGTCGGCCAGGTGATGGCCGGCGCATACATGTACCTCCCGCTGGGGCTTCGTTCGCTGAGGAAGGCCGAACAGATCGTCCGCCAGGAGATGGACGCCGCCGGGGCGATCGAGCTGGCCATGCCCGCCATGTCGCCCACGGCCCTTTGGGAGCAGACCGGCCGGGTGGAGGCGTTCGGCGACGTGCTGGTCACCTTCTCGCTTCCGCGGCAGGGCCGCAAGGTCAGCGTGACCTTGGGCCCCACCCACGAGGAGATCATCACGGAGATGGTCTCCCGCCAGATCTCCAGCTATCGGCAAATGCCGATCACGATGTACCAGATCACGCCCAAGTTTCGCAACGAGGAACGGCCCCGCTTCGGCGTGTTGCGGACCAGCGAGTTCCTGATGAAGGACGCCTACAGCTTCGACGCCACGGTCGAGTCGCTCAACGAGAGTTACCAGAAGATGTACGCGGCCTACTGCAAGATCTTCAGCCGTTGCGGCCTGGACTACCTGGCCGTGGAGGCCGAGAGCGGCCCGATCGGCGGCGACGCCAGCCACGAGTTCATGATCCCCGCCGAAAACGGCGAAGATATCCTGCTGCACTGCGCTGAGTGCGGCTACGCGGCCAATCGGGAACGGGCGGAGGTGGGCCCGCGCGACGTCACCCCCCCCGACGTCAAGCTCGACTCGATCGAGGAAGTCCACACGCCCGGCGCCACGACCATCGAGCAGGTCAGCCAGCTTCTCGGCTGCAAACCCCCGCAGATGATCAAAACGCTGATCTACACGGCCGACGAAAACCCTATCGCCGTGCTGATCCGTGGCGATCACGAGGCCAACCAGGGCAAGATCCGCCGGGCCGTCGGCGCCCAGAAGCTCGACCTGGCCGCCCCCGGCGTGGTCCAAAGGGTGACCGGGGCCGGGGTCGGTTTCGCCGGGCCAGTCTGCCGTGGGAACACCGGGGGAATGAAAGAGAAGATCCCCATCTGGGCCGATCGCGACGTCGAGTTAATGGCCAACGCGGTCACCGGGGCCAACCGGGACGATCTACACCTGACCGGCGTAAACCTCGATCGCGACTTCCAGGTCGACCACTTCGCCGACCTCCGCATGGCCGTCCACTCCGATCCCTGTCCGCGATGCAGCAGCAAGCTGGCCCTGCGCCACGCCATCGAGGTGGGCCACGTCTTCAAGCTGGGCACAAAATATTCCGAAGCCTTGGGGGCCCGTTTCCTCGACGACAAGGAGCAGCAGCACCCGATCATCATGGGCTGCTACGGGATCGGAGTGAACCGGATCGTGGCCGGGCTGATCGAGACCTGCCACGACCAAGGCGGCATCGTCTGGCCGGTGGCGCTGGCCCCGTACGAGGTGCTCCTGGTGCCCCTGAACGTGACCGATCAACAGACGATCACCGTGGCC
>SDBV01006364.1_pt1 | contig 16393 bp, 18 predicted proteins | sample 2277081 | NCBI WGS metagenome assembly SDBV01 (sample SAMN10402039, study PRJNA504765) | marine sediment metagenome | isolation source: marine sediment core GS10_PC15, 223 cmbsf | place: Arctic Ocean: Southern Knipovich Ridge | collected 2010
GCGATGACGATAACAAGATGTGCTTCGACCTGTTTCCAAGCACTTCACTTACAGAAGTGCGCTAAAAGAATAACCCTTCAACCCTCCGCGAAAGACCGCGGATTTAAGAATAACCTGAAACGATAAAGGAGAAAATACAATGCCATCTCGAGAGCTTCCAATCCTTCCGACAATCCAAAGCCCGGTTCGCATGAACCCGGTGTTACCAAATCTTCCACCCTTCCTGGCGTTCAGTCAGGGAAGGTTTTACCACCTGATGCCATCCAGCGGGAATGACGGCCGCAACGGCCTCAATCCCTTTGAGGCGGTCAAAACGCACGATCAATTGCTAAGCCTAATGACCGCCAATCAGAACGACATTGGGCTGTTTTATGGCGAGGGGAACGCCGCCAGCGCCAACAGCTCTAGGGTTTCCACCACTGCGGACTGGAACAAGGATTTCACCCACATCGTAGGAGTGAACAGCGGGTCGCTGTTTTCTCCGCGCGCCCGAATCGCGTTCCTTTCCACCTACGACACGGCGTCGAACCTGTTCACGGTCAGCGCCAACGCTTGCTCATTTTCCGGGTTGCAATTCTTTGCCGGCGTGGCGGGGGTCAACCCCACCGGCTGCCTGAAAGTAACCGGAGACCGCAACCACTTCTACCGATGCCACATCGCAGGAATCGGCAACAACGCCAACGACATCGCCGGCGCCTACTCGCTGCTTCTGGATGGGGCGGAGGAAAACCTTTTTGAGGAGTGCATCATCGGCCTGGGAACGGTCGCCGCAGGAACGGCGGCCAACGCGGAGATCGAGTTTAAGAACCAGTGCGCCCGAAACTACTTCAAGAACTGCATCATCACGCGGCGCATCGAGCACACCACCAATCACCCCCTGGCGAAGATCACCGGGGCGGCAGGAATTGAAGACATTACTATCTTTGAAAACTGCCACTTCATCAACTGGTCCGTGAACCGGGTTACCGCGCAGACCGGAATTTTCAAGTTCTCGGCTGCTCCGACGCAGGGAGAAATCATTCTCATTGGCTGCTCCGGCAATGCCGGGAAGGCCGCGACGGTCAAGTGGGATGCCGACGACCGGGACCGCCTGACGCTGGTTAACACACCGGCAATTCCTCCGGCTGACACTGCCGGAACCGAAAGGCTCGTCTAAACCAATAAGCCTTGGCTGACAAAGAATTCCCTTCCATTCCCATCAAGCAATTCCGGGGGCAGCTCATTCTGCCCGTAAAGACCGATGTGCCCCCGGAGTTCGCTTCTTCCTGCCAGAACGTGGCGTATCTGCCGGGAGCGGTCCTGAGCCGGCCGGGAACTACCTCACGGATTGCGCTGGGCGGCGGGACCGACGTATTCCACATGGAGATTCTGCTGTGGTCCTCGGGCCGCTACCACTTGCTGCTGATGAACGGGCCGGAATTGTTTTATTCGTTCGACTATGGAGCCAGGACATCCCTTAAAAGCGGCTTGCCAGCCAACACCACTGTTTTTCGACAGCACGCCTACGGAACGCGGGTTTTCTTTACTTTCGCCGACAAAGATACCGGGCTGATTGCCCCGTTCGTTTGGGATCCCGCAACAGACGATTTCGACAGCGCCACGGAAGCGGCGCCGACCGTGGGCAGCTTCGCAGCGGCAGACGGCTCGGCATCTTCCGGGGACGGATGCGATGCCGGGGTTCACAAGCTGATCGTAATCTACGAAACAAGAAGCGGCTTTCAGACATCTCCAACCCCGGCTTCGACTGCCACCCAAGTTGAAGTGACCTCTGCCGGCGGCAACGACATCGATTTAACCAACATCCCTACGGGCGGCTCCACCGTCACCAAGCGGCATATCGGACTGACGGCGGCAGGCCTCGGCACGTTCTATCTGGCCGCAACGATCAACAACAACGTTGACACAACGCTCTCTCTGGACATCGCCGACGCGCAACTGATCCAGCAAACCGAGTTGAGCAACTGGTTCCAGTTCAAACACCCGCTGCCGAACATGCGGGGAGTGATTCAATATCACGACCGGATGGTTTACTGGGGAGACAGCAGCGACAAGAGCCTGCTATGGATTTCCGAAAAAGGGCTGCCGGCAACCGTGCGGGCCGATTTCGGATTCCTCAACATCAATAAAGAAGATGGGGATGGGATTAGTAATTGCTTCGTGCTGGGAGACGTACTTTACATTACGAAAAGCCGCTCGATCTATTCGATAGTGGACAACGGGGACGACCCGTTCAATTGGGGCAATCCGAGGCTGGTTTGTTCCTGGGCGGGAACGCTTTCGGTGAGCGGGGTGGCCTTGACGAATGACAAGCACGAAGCCTTTATCCTGGACGTGAAGGGCATCTACCGGTTCCGCGGCGGCGATCCACAATCGCTGAGCGATGCGATCCAGCCTTACTTCGACGAAGAATCCACGATTGTAACGCCGATCAATCACGCCTTTCTGGCACGCGCGGAGATCCACTACGACCCGCAGAAGCGCAGGATTATGGCCTGGGTGCCGACTGGGAGCAGTGAAGTTCCGGACACGCTGCTGGTCTGCGACGTGCGCGAAGGGTTCGACCGGAGGAAGTGGGCTCCGTGGGTGACGGCGGGAACGGCGTGGCGCAGCTTTGCGGTGGACAGCATCGAAATCAACATCGCGGAGGCGGGCCCGGTTGTGGTGAAGCTTGACGATGAGGTTATCAGCGACAGGACCACGGCGATTGACTGGCACTACCAGCCCGGATCGCTGGCCAAGTCAGACGATGGGATGAACCTGTTCCACGGCCTGGGGATGCGTGTCACCGGGGCTGGAAACCTGAACATCACGGTTTACGACCAGGATGAGGCGCTGCTGCTGACGCCTGCCGTGTTCACGCTGATAAGTTCTCCTGGAAAAGACTTCTTCCGGCGATTGAATCTGCGCAAGGAGCGGTTCTTTGCGCGCGTCGGCCAGAATAACGCCAGCGCCAGCGCCAAGATTTCGCAGATGACGGCATACATGAAAGAGGATGGGGTGCGGAGTTACTAGATGCCTGACCTGCAGCCAAAGCTGCTTCCTATTGACGACCTGATTTCGCACTACCTGATCTCCAACGTCCGGCACGAGCAGGACCTGGGGAAGGCGCTGCAGCGGCTCTCCAGGGCTGTGTTTCATAAAGGCGGGCTCCCGCAAGCCGCGCTTCCCAGCGCAGTAGCCGGGTTGCAGGATGAGCCTTTTGTCACTCACGATGTTTCCACCGCGTTGACGAATTACCTGAAATTGCTGGCCGGCACCGACGTTACCTTGACGGAAGACTCGGCAGCGAAAACCCTGACCATTGCAAATGTAGGCACTGGGGTAGACGTGAACAAGCGCTGGGCGTATATAGCGCTTACCGGCATTGGGGGCACCCCCAACAAGGAGATGGGGACCGGGGACCAAGCGCTGATCGTCTCGGGGGTGTTGGGCTCTGTCAATCCTACGGCTACCGAGTTCCGTCTGGGCGACATTACGACCGGTGCGACGATCAACAATCAGGCCAATATCTCCGGCTCCTCCAATATGTTCTCACTCGGGCTGGACTTCAATATCTATGCCTACATGGCGGTGCCGAGCAGCGCGAATATCCGGCTGTGGTTTGCGATTTCAACTGGATCCGCAGCGAATCATGCTAGCAGCGACGGGCCGGGCAACGATTACGCGGCCTTCCGGTATTCGACCGCCGTTCCCGACACGAACTGGCAGTGCATCACAAAGGTAAGTCCCACGGAGACGAAGACGGACTCCGGGCAGGCGCCGTCGAGTACCGGAAAGCTGTTTTCAATGCACTACTCCGGGGCAGATGGGACAGTGACGTTCAAGATCGACGGCACGCAGGTGGCGCAGCATACCACGAACCTACCGGCGAGCACGACCGGCTTGGGATACCGCTTGGTTGTGACCACGCTGACGGGAGCGGCCAAGCACTTTGAAATGGGCTGGCTCTATTGGGAGGCGTTCAAGGCGGCTTAGGGGGAAACGATGCCATATGTGACGAAAAAAGGGGCCGACGGCATATCGAGACAGGTTTGGCAGCCGGAAGCCCGTGGATCAAGCTACGAAACGAATCCATTGGGCGGGCTTAGCCTCACGGGTGACCCCGGCGGCGGCCCTGGCGGTGGCGGCGGCCTGACACAGGAGCTCGGCCCCCTGCCAGCGCCGATTACTTCAGATTTCGACTATGGCAGCGTCAGTGAATCCGCCGGCAGCAGCGAAACTTCAGAGTCCGGGACGTTCGATGAAGAGACGTTCAGCCGCCTGCCGCCGGATGCCCGAAAGCGGTACATGGACTGGATCGACAGTATTACGGGACAGGCTGGCGAGGCGGGCAAGACCTATCAGGGCGGCAGGGATTTGGCGCAAAGTTCCCTGATGCAATTTATAGATTCTCCGGGGTTTACCGAGGAAGAGCGAGAACAGCTTTTGGTCAGCCCGGAAGAGGAAGCCGGAATTGTCCGGCTGGCTGGATTGCCGGTGGCGGGAGCTGCAAACCGGGCCCGGCAGAGCTTGATGCGATATTCCTCTGCGGCTGGATTCAACCCAGGCATGAACGCCACCCTGGAGCGCATCCAGCAGGAGCAGGGCAGGCAGGCAGGAGAAGCGGTGCTGCAAGCCCGGCTGGGCATCCTGGGGGAGCGCAGGGCAGGGGTGCAGACTATCGGCGAGGCCCGCATGGGCCAGCAGGAAGAGGGGGCGAGAGGGGCGCGGGATTTGTTAGGGCGGGATATAGATCGAGAGGCCGGCCTGCGGCAATCCCAAACCTCTTTGCTTACAGCGTTCCCGGACCGGGAGACCAGAGGCAGCGGAAGTTTTGAGGAGACGGGAAAGACGAGCACGGAAGATTCAGCAAGTTCCACGCCTACAGGGGTTGGCTTGAGCGGCGCAGGCGGTTTCGGGCCCGGAGGCGGGCAGCAGATCGGGACCAGGAAGAGGCGGGTGCAGACCCCGGCAGGTTCATTTTTCCAGGACACCGGCCAGCCGCTTTACCAAACCGGCGGCGTGATGCCTAGGCCGTGAGAAAGGAGAGATATGGCACATTCCTATGATCCGGAGTTAGCCGAGCGGTCCGCCGGGATTCTGAGGCGAAGGCAGCGCCTTCCCCCTACGGTGGCCGAAGTAGAGCAGGGAGAGAGAGAAAGGGTCCTTCCGCCCGGAGTGCGCGGCGAGACGCTGTTTGTCACGCCGCCAAGTCGCAGGCATGCCTACGAGATCGAGCGGGAGCGAGAGGAAGAAGAGCGGCAGGCGAGATTGCAGGCAATGCAGCCTCAATTGATACCCGGCAGGGATATTCCCTTGCCACAGCCTGTTGAAGCGCAGCGACGTCGCATGGGCCTCCGGCAAAGGCAACAAGTGCCGGGGATCGACATGCCCTATTCGCAAGAGGTGGAAGAGCAAAGAACCAGAATGGGCCGCAGGATTCCGCCGTTGCTTCCGGGTAGGGACATCCCGTACCCGTCCGGAGTTGAAGAGCAAAAAGGCAGGATGAATTTGCCGCGTGAGATCGCGGGCAGGGACATCCCCCTGCCGCCGGATGTTGAGCAACAGCGAATCAGGATGAGGAGTGAATTTCTTTTTGAGCCGGAATTGCCGGAGTCTCCAAGCGTCGAGTTGGAAAGCCTGCCACCTACGCAGGAGGTGCGGGAGATCGGAGGACAGGGACAGAGGAGATGGAGCCGTAGCGGCTGGTTGAGAGCTAATCCTGGCGGCGACATAGCAGCGGCGGAGGCGGAAGCAAGGAGACAAGGGGCCACGGTGGTTGACTAATGGCAACATCACAGATTGACATTTCGGCTGGGTTTTTAGACGAACCAAAGCGGACGATTGATATTTCCGCCGGGTTCGAGCAACCAGGACCTGCTTCCATTAGCCCAGCGGCGCAGCCGAGACCCAGCATTCCAGAGCCCCAGCGCGGCTTCATGGCCGGCCTGCGCGGGGGCGGGGAAGGCCCCATGGCTGCGGTTGGAAGATTCACCCGCTTCCCTTACGACATCGCCAAAACGGCAGGCACGCCACCCACTGAAGAGGAAAGCACCCTTTATAAGCTTGGCGGTCCCGGCGCAGTGGCGACCAAGCGGATGCTGGTTGACCCTTCCATGGAGATGTTTCGCCGCGCGGCAGTGGAATCCAGGGAAGGAGAAACCTTGCCTTCGCTGGGGTACAGAGCGGCGGGCGCATTACCCCTCGTCGGGCCAATAGCGGCAGACATAGGAGAAAGAGCAGGGCGCGGAGATGTATCGGGGGCGGCTACAGAGGGCGTTCTTAACGCTGCGCTTCTCGGATTGCCCAGATTGCTTGCCGGTGGCAAAGGATTACGATCAAAACCGCCAAAGCCCACACCTGTCCCAGCCGAAAGAGTTTCCCTCCCCACACCGGAGCGCGCTGTTTCGCCAACGGCCGCTCCGGCCCTTCCTTCTACAGCAATTATGGCACAGCAAATGGTAGAGGCCGCAGGGTCTCGCTGGCGGGGCGTTCAGAAGGGCATGGAGGGCATGGGGGAGAAGTTCCCCGACTTGGCCCTGTTTGATGATCCTCAGACGGGGAGCACGCTTGCCTTGCCCGTCCGGGAAGTGACCCCGCAGGCCATCGCCCGGAAGTTCCAGGAGTCCAGGGCGGATTTTGCAAGGCCAAGAAAACCAATTCCTGAGCCGAGGCGGATAGAGCGGCGTCAAAAGCAACGAGACCCGGCGGAGGTCAGGGAGCTTTTCGCCAGAGAAGCGGAGCGCAAAAGGAAGGCCGAAGCAGGCCCGAAGCCAGTGATTGAGCCCAAACTCCTTCAAAAGATGCGAGAGGATATCCGGGCCGTCAAGAAGACTGGAACATTCTCCGAAGCCTTGAAGCCGGAAGTCCGGGCCGGAGCGAGAGCGGCAGCGCATGGCGAGAAAGGACCGGCGGAGTTGCTTGCAATCAAGACCAGACAGGGCTTTATTGACGCGATTCGAAGTGTGGATAAGGTAGCGGAGAAAGCGCAAGACGGCTCACCGGCCTATGCGGCCGCCTTGCGGGCGACGGAAAATTTATTTGGCTTGGCCGCAGAAGAGATGGCGTTGGCGCGCAGAGACCCAGCTATGGCCCTGCGAGTGTATAAGCAAGAGCCTCTTTCTACAAAACTCACTGCTTCGGAGCGCAAGACGGCTGTAAAGTTGTTGAAGGACAGCCCATTCGCCCGGTCTGAAAAAATCATTGAGCTGATAAACGACATACAGCCAACCTGGAGCGATATGTTCTTTGAATTCTGGAAGAATGGCCTGCTTTCAGGAGTGAAAACCCATGCTATACAGGCCCTTTCTAATCTTACAAGCGCGGCTGCCGAAGTATCGCGGCGCGGTGTAGCCGGAGGAACCGACTTCTTCCGGGCGAAATTGACTGGAACTCCGCAAGAGAGATTTATAGGAGAAACCGCGCCAGCCGTTTACGGCTCGTTTGCCGGCTTCCCGGATGGGGTTCGACTGGCGCTGCGATCTTTTATAACAGAGGAACCGCAGTTCGGGACCGCCAGGGTCGAATTACCACGCCCGAAGGCCATACCCGGACTGCCCGGAAAAGTTATTCGGACACCCGGGAATGCAATGATGATGGGGGATGAGTTCTTTAAGCAGGTTATTAAATCTGGCTCGATTCATGCCCGCGCATACCGCGCCGCAGCCATGGAGGGAAAGGTCGGGCTGGAGCGGGCTTTGCGCATTCAGGAATTGATAGACAAAACGAAAGGGCCATTGAAGAAGATGGACGACCTGACAATGGAAATGGTCGAAAGCGCGGAAGCTGATGCTGTTTATGGAACCTTCCAAAAGGAATTGGGGCCAGTTGGAGAGATGTTCTCAAGGGGCCGCAGCATAACTTTCATGGGAACAGGCTTCAAGCCTGGGCATCTATTTCTGCCGTTTCTCCGTACCGTGGGCAATCTGCCCAAGTGGGCTCTGGAGCATACCCCGCTCAACTTTATCCGCATTGCAATCAAGCGGCTCCAGAAGAACCCTGATTTCATGGCCGGGAAGTTATCGGACGAATTGGCAAAGCCGATCCTGGGAACGATGGTGGGCTACCTAGCCTATGACTTGGCGTCGCGTGGCTTGATTACCGGATCGGGGCCGAGCGACCCAGCGGAGCGGCGCGTGTGGTTGGAGATGTATCAGCCTGATTCGTTCAGGATAGGAGACCAGTGGATCAGTCTCAGAAGATTTGACCCATATTCCACCGATCTCGGCATGGCTGCCGATCTCTTTGAATCCAAAACAATGATGGACGAAGGGGAATTTGAAGAGGCTGCAATCAAGATGGCCTTTTCTTTCACAACGCATATTTCCAGCAGAACCTGGATGGAGGGTATGTCTAACTTGCTAGATGCCGGAATGCACCCGGACCGCTACGGACAAAAATTTATTCAGCGCCTCGCTGGCAGCATGGTGCCAACAACAATAGCGGACTTGTCGCGGCTTGGAGATCCCGCCTACCGCCAGCCGCGCTCGGTAGGAGAGGCCGTGAAGGCCCGGATCCCCGGCTTGGCGGAAGAGATAGAGCCGCTGCGGGGAGTGTTCGGCGAGACCGTGCCACGCGACATCAGGGGGCCGATAGAGCGAACCGTTTCACCGTTCCCGCGCATAGCGATTCCCGATGATCCAGCCACGCGAGAGATCGTGCGGTTGAAGATGAGGATAGGACGGCCCTCCCGCCAGATCACCATTCGCGGCGAGCAGCGGGAGATGACACGGCAGGAATACGAGCAGTATGTTACCGAGAGCGGGGAGCGGGCGCAGCAGCGCATCAACCGCTTGGTGGCCGATCCGAACTACCAGCGCCTGACCGACGAGCAGCGGGAGCGCTTCATCAAGCGCATCTTCGACAAGGAACGAGACCGGGCGCGAAGGAGAATCGCCGCCGCGCCGCCGGCCCGGGAGCTAGTTTCGCAATAAAGGAGAACCGATGAAACTCAAACTGTACAGACATGTATGTACATGTACACTGCTTGCTTTGCTATTCCTTCTGCCCGTGCTGGCCGAGGCGCAGGTTACTTCAGCCAACATCTTGGTGACGTTCACTTTAGCTCCATCTACGGCGTCCATCTCGTTGAACCACTCCGCCTCTGGTGTCGTCTCAATAAACGTCCCCTGCGATCCTACGCCGAAGACGACGACGATCTCTCTGGCGGCAGGGGCGATTATTGTGAAATGCACGGGGGCTGGCATTGAACTTGACCTCAATGCCGATACAACACCTGAGATCATCGTGCGCGTGAGCACACCGTAGCGATGGCAGAACATGGTGGACTCGACCCAATTGAAACGGCCCGATGGATGGGCAACATTGAGCGTTCTGTTCAAGACATGCGAAAAACCCTGGAAGGTTTTGGCGCGAGGATAGGGGCACTGGAGGCCCGCCATCCTAACGGAAACGGCTGGCGACGTTCTGCCGGATTTGCTGGTGGTGGACTGGGTGCAGGGGGATTTATTTACTGGCTGATTGAACTTTTGAGGGGAGTGCAACACATTCACCCACCAGGGTAACTATATGAGAATGACCAAAAACGAGAAGCGGGTATTGTTTCTCAGGTGTTTTGCGAAGCTAGTTCTTTACGCAGAGAGGCGGGGAGTCGAGTTCATCGAGATTTCCGCCTACAGGACTTTTGAAGAGCAAAAGAGGCTCGTCAGGGCAGGGAAAAGCTGGACGATGAATAGCAGGCACCGTCTTTGGAGAGCCAAAGATATTGCGATTCTAAAAAAAGCCCGAACTGCCGGAGTCACCAAGCGAATCATTAACTGGAATTCAAAGTTTTATGGAGAATTGGGCGCTTTTTGGGAAACTCTTCACTCTCTTTGCGTCTGGGGAGGGCGCTGGAAGGTGAGAGATTACGGACATTTCGAAATAAGATAATGAGGAGGAAATATGGCAGACGCGACATTTAACGAAGTCAAAGACGCAGTAGAGACCCTAGGACTTGGGCAGTTGACCATTCTCAAGGCCATTCAGGGCAACTTTGATGAGTTGCAGCAGATTCAAGAAGATCAGACAGAAGAGGAAGAGAGAGAAGATCCGATCCCGGCAACCGGTCCGATTACTAAAGAGCAAGCCAACAGGCTGGCGGCTGTGGATGCTTTCACCAGTGTAAGATTCCCCGCCGGCAAGAAGATTGCTCGCTTCACCAGAGTCACCATGTTCGGCCCCCAACGCTGGACCAGGGACCTGATCTAAAGGGGGCATGATGAAAATTGTTTGGTTTTGGCTCATCTTGATCGTCTTGTTTGGTTCCTTAATTAGGGCTGAAGCCCAGATCGAGATATCGCTGTCCCCCCAGCCAGAGGATATCTTCAAGACCGTGTTCGGCTCCAGCGGCAACGGATATGTGCTGTGGCAAGCGGATGTCTGCAACATGGCGCAGGAGACTGTCACAGTTCACGCCGGCAAAATCAATATAGCCGCACAGAAGAGCGGCATCCCAATCGTGTCCGCGCTCCTGATTCCCTCGGTTATTCGGCGGGCGGAGAAGATGAACTGGATCAGCATTCTCATTCGGGCCTCCAGCTTTATCTCCATGACTGGGGCAATTCTGACAGCCAGCGAGACGATCAAGATTGGCCAGGCGGCGCGCGCCGCCCTGCCGGTGATCGCCCAGACTTCTGAGGGTCTAGTACACGAGCTGCAGCAAGACCTGCCGGACACCTCAATCGTTCAGTCGGCGTTCCTCAACGGCATCATGGAGCTGTCGCCGGGCGCTTGCGACTACAAGCTGGTCATGTCGAAGGATGTGGGCGATCGAGAGCCAACGATTCTGATTATTGAGTAGGGGGTCCTATGTGGATACCGGGATTTGTAAAGAAAAAGATCGGCCATGAAGTGGCGAAAGAAGTGGAAAAGAAAGTCGGCAAGTGGAGTTACCGCACAACGGGCTGGGGGGTTGCCGTAATATTGCTTGCTGTTGGGCAGGCTGCCACCGCTCTTTTGGACGGCGATCCAGAGACAGTTCTGGACCTGAAATTACTCGGTGCAGAGTTCGCTTTTGGCATGGGGCTCATCCAGGCCAGAGACCAGAAGGCGCACAAAGAACCGGAGTAGGCACATGGAGAAAACCAAAGACGAATTGCAAAAAGAACACGAGCAGCTATGGGTCCTGTGGCGAACGGCAATGAAGCATATTTTCCAGTCCCAGATCAATCGGTTCACCGCCAGAGTTCGCCGGGCCAGCCTGAGATAGCGCAGGGCAGCCTTCTCTACTTCCGCGGCTTTTCCACCGCTAACGTCTGCCTTCTGGTTTGCCCTTCTTCCACAGCCAGATCATACAGTAAGTGAACGCTGCCACTAAACAGGCGACGATCAACAGATACATCGTCATCCCCGCCTCCTTGACTTGAAATCAGCCAGCCTTCATGCCTTTTTGACTCGTTCTGTTTTTCCGTTGCGCATCATCGATGTATTGCAGGACCTTTTTAAGGGCTGCTTCTCGCGGCTCAAGATAGACGTCCCGCCCCCAGAGGAATTCTAAAGTAGACTGCGCGTGGACACCGAGGAATTTTAATAACTTTGATAATTCAATTGATCCGGGTGGGTAGCGACCTTGCTCCCACGCCTCTAATGTTTTCTGACTAATCCCAGTAATTTCGTCCATCTGTCTTCTTGTTTTTATGCCAGCGGCCAACCGGGCACACCTAAGCAACCTGCCAAGCTCTTTATTATCTTCAGGATAATCGGCTACATATTTCTTTAGTTTTTCACTTGACATGCGCCGAGATATCTCGTACTCTTTTGCTCGTTATGGGAACAGTAACGCAACAGGAACCTATCACCAAACTAGACAGCTTACCAGAGTCGGCTGAAGAGCGGAAGACTCTTCTTGACCGGTTTCCGAGGCTGATTGTCACCGTAGCTGGCCGATGCCGCGTCTACAAATCGCAGGTCAGCCGGGCCTACAACGGAGTGCATCGCATTCGCGCCAAGAGTCTGCGGTTGCGCGTTGCTCTGGTAAATGAAATCAACCGTCGCATCGAGAACGAGCATAAAGCAGCGGGCGCGAAAGGCAATGGGGGGAATTGACGGCATGACGGAAGTGCGGATTCGAGAGCGTTGCGCTGAATGCGATGGGAAGGGGAGCCCAGATTTCTGCTGCTCATCCTGTGAGGACGGCTACATCGAAGCGTGGCTTCCGCTGTCTGACATTTTGGAGTTGGCAGCGAGAGCGCTGAGGGAATCGGGATGATGGTTTTCGTGTTGGCAGGAACCTACGCAGAATTTGTGCGTTGGTGTCACGAACACGGCTGGCCAAGGGAGGGGGGCCCACCGGAGCGGCATCGCGTGAACGACGAAAGTGCTGTCTTTGTGAACAGCCGGGAAAAACTGTTGGGCCATCACGGGCCTGCCAGGTTTATACGAGCCCATAATTGGTGGAAACAACCAGAAGAAGTGCTTGCGGAATTTTCCTTTCAAGAACGAAACATAAGGGAATCAGCATGACCAGCGTCGTGATCGGAAAACACGGACAGCAAAACGTCAGGCTTGACCTGGACGTGCTCCTGCGCACGCGGCTGCTTCTGACTGCATCTTCCGGGGCGGGAAAAAGCTGGCTGATCCGCCGGCTGGCCGAGCAGCTTTTCGGCAAGGTCCAGACCATCATCATCGACCCGGAAGGCGAGTTTGCCAGCCTGCGGGAAAAGTTTGACTTCGTGCTGGTGGGGAAGGGCGGGGAGACGCCGGCGGATGTGCGGTCTGCGGAACTGATCGCCCACAAACTGCTTGAACTGCGCGCCTCCGCCGTCTGCGACCTTTACGAGATGAAGCCCAGCGAGCGCCACCGTTGGGTGAGGCTCTTCCTGGAGGCGCTGATCGATGCTCCAAAGAAGCTGTGGCATTCGCTGGTGGTGATTGTGGACGAGGCGCATGTCTTTTGTCCGGAGAAAGGCGCCGGGGAATCAGAGGCGGCTGAATTTATGATCGCCCTGGCCACCAGGGGGCGCAAGCGTGGTTTTGCGGCCGTTTTTGCGACCCAGCGGTTGAGCAAGCTGCGAAAAGATGCTGCCGCCGAGTTGCACAACTCCCTGGTCGGCAAGACGACCTTGGCGGCGGACCGCGACCGTGCGGCAGACGAGATAGGAGTCGAGAGGCAGAAGGTGATCCGTGATGAATTCTCCACAATGATTCGCGTGCTTCGCCCGGGACAGTTCATCGGGACCGGGCCAGCCATCGCCGACGACCGAATCCTGATCGCCGTGGGCGACGTGGAGACGACCCACCCGGAGGCCGGCAACTACAAGCAGGCGGCCACGCCGCCCCCACCCACCGACAGGATCAAGGCGCTGCTGCCGAAGCTGGCGGACCTGCCGAAGGAAGCGGAAGAGAAGGCGCGGACCGTCGCGGAGTTTACGAGGGAGATCCGCAGCCTGAAAGCGCAGTTGCGGACGGCAGAGAGGGTGCAGCCGCAACCTGTAGTCGATACCGCGCCATTCAAGGACATGCAAAGAAAGCTGCTAGAGGCGGACAAGCTGCTACGCGGGCGCTGGCGAACCATCAACATTATCAAGATCAACGCCGAGAAGCTAATGTGTCAGTTGGCAACCCTGGTGGATTTGGAGCAACCCAAACTCCCCGATTTATCGGAATCGCACCAGCAGGCAGTAAGGCCCGCCGTCCCCCCACTCGATAAGGGGCCCCAAGCGAAAGTGTCTGCACCGGCTTTCCCCGTTGTGCCGGTCCGTGCCAAAGCGGAAAACAACGGGCACCTTCCCAAAGGCGAGCGCACGGTCCTGATTGCGATAGCCCAGCACCATCCAGAAGGGGTCACGCGGGATCAATTAGCCGCCCTGACGGGCTACAAACGCTCGACCCGAAACAGATATGTTCAGCAGCTTACAGAGCGAAGATTTACGGTACCCATGGGGCAGAAAATATGCGCAACGGAAGAAGGGATTGCTGAACTCGGACACGACTATCAGCCGCTGCCTACAGGCAGGGAATTGCTTCGCCATTGGCTGGAAAAGCTGCCGGAGGGAGAGCGGCGGATACTCGATCTGCTGAGCTGCCATCATCCCCAAGCAGTCAGCCGAGACGAGATTGGCGAAGCGACCAATTACAAGCGGTCCACCAGGAATAGGTATGTCCAGCAATTGGTGGCGCGGGAGCTGGCGGAAAACGTTGGCTCTGACCAGGTCAAGGCGAAAGACCTTCTGTTTCTGGAGTAGTAATAGATGATTCGCTTCACAGTTTATGGCGAGGCAGCGAGCCAGGGTTCGACTCGGGCGTTTACCCCGAAAGGCTGGACGCGGCCCATCATCACGTCTGCCAATAAAAAGCTCAAGCCCTGGCGGCAGGAAGTGTCTGCGACGGCATTGATAGCTGTGAAAAAAGCGCGGCTGAAAATGTATAGCCGCAAGGTTCCGGTGAGGGTCATTGTAGATTTCTTTTTCTTGAAGCCGCAGTCTGCGCGCAAGGACGAACTATTTAAGGTCACAGAGCCTGACGTGGACAAACTGTCCAGGGGAATTTTGGACGCGCTGCAGGGAATCGTTTACGAGCACGATGCCCAGGTGTCGCAGTGCTGGGGGAACAAGTATTTCGGGTCGCCGGCGCGCGCGGAGATTTGGGTTGTGGAGCTTAGGAATGGGCGCTGAGATCGGAATTTCTCATAGCGACTGGCGGGAATTCAGAGCGCCAGATGTAAGCGCACCCGCACAAGCATTTCAACGCGGGTCGTGCAGGGTTATCGTTTCACGCGATGGCCCGGAAAAGCTGTGGCACTTGTCGATCTCTTGTCCCCATCGCTATCCACATTGGGATGAAATCAAGAAGGCTCGATATGACCTAATCCCAAACGAAGTAACGATGGCGATGCTCCTGCCGCCACGCGCAGAGTATGTAGACATCCACCCTAATTGTTTCCATTTACATGAACTGCGCGAAGGTGTCCATGCTGCAAATTGATTTCATGCAGGAACTTGGAATGGAGTTGGAGAACGTCGGCGAGTTGCTGGAGCCGGATCAAGGCGCAGGCGAGGGTGAGCATGCGGTCGGTGAGGCTCCAGAGGTCGTGCGCAAGCTGTACACGGTGGCAACAGCGATGGAAGAGGCGAAAGTCCGCATGGCCCTGGACGCGAGATACACCAGGGATGAAGTCGAACGGCAATCTCTCTATGACCGGGTTGCGGAGGTTGACTCCAAAGAAGCGATCATCCGGGCGCTGTTCTGGCTCATCCTGAACCAGCTATACCCGGAGACCTGGAGGAAGCCACTCGGCCTCCGCCGCGGGTGGATTGTCGTGTGGCTGGACCCTCCGACCAACATGCTCGGAAGGATATTCGGGCTGCCGCTATGATGTCGAAAAGGAGTAATGGTGCGGCCTGGCCGGGCAAGGCTCGGCATGGCAAGGCGGGGCCTGGCAGGGCGAGGCAGGGCGAGGCAAGGTCAAAATTCAGGAGGATAAAAAATGGCAATACAGAAAGTCGATGTAAAGCTGCAAGGAATAAGTCCGCTGCTGATGCACTCATTTCCGATGGTGCCTATTGAAGCAGTTGAAAAAAAGACCCCGGAAGAGCAGGCAGAGTTGGCTACCTATCGAGACCCAGACAGCAACGATTTATATATTCCTGGAATCAACTTGCAGCGCGCTTTTGTTTCCGGTGCAACCTACAGTAAAGGCAAGGGGCGCGCCTCGCTCCAAAAACCGACAGCGGCTTGCCTACAGGTCACACCGGAAAGAGTATCGCTCGGAACGAAGGAATACAGCGTAGATTCCAGGCCGGTAGTAATCCCAGCTACTAAGGGTCGGATTATGCGTCACCGCCCACGCTTGAATGATTGGGAGATTTCATTCGCTATTGAGTTTGATGACACCTTGCTGACAGTCGTGCAATTGCGGCGGATCGTGGATGATACCTGTTCCCGCGTAGGCTTTCTGGATTTCCGACCAGAGAAAAAGGGTCCGTTTGGACGGGCGATGGTAATTCACTGGTCAAACGGAAAAAGAAAAGAGCAGAAGTAAATGATTCAAGGCGGGGCGTGGCTTAGCTGGGCAAGGCGGTGCTCGGCATGGCAAGGCTTGGCTATGTCAGGCAGGGCTTGGCAAGGCTGGGCTCGGCAGGGCAGGGCAGGGTTATAGAAATGATGTCGAATAAAGAATGCGCTGAGTTTGTTGGGCTGGCGCCGAACACTCTGGAAAAATATCGCTGGAAAGGGAAAGGCCCTCCGTACCGCAAGGTTGGGCGTAGAATTGTGTACCTCGCGCCAGAAGTGCAAATCTGGCTCGATAAAGACAAACACGATCCGGAGGGGGTAATCACTAATGATACGCAAACGAGGGAAATATCTTCACTACCAGTTCGACGTGGACGGAAGAACACACAGCGGCTCGACCGGCTACGAGGCCACCAAACGCAACGAGAGCGCCGCGAGGCTCAAGGAAGACGAAGCCCGGCAA
>SDBV01006365.1_pt1 | contig 16393 bp, 16 predicted proteins | sample 2277081 | NCBI WGS metagenome assembly SDBV01 (sample SAMN10402039, study PRJNA504765) | marine sediment metagenome | isolation source: marine sediment core GS10_PC15, 223 cmbsf | place: Arctic Ocean: Southern Knipovich Ridge | collected 2010
TTTATCTGGCTCAGGAACTAAACGAAATGGAAAACCAGATTTGATCGAAACAATACAAAAGGATTTATCAGCGCAAAAACTGCGATACCTGGATTTACTTATGAAAAACACCTCGAAAGTCCACACCTCTTCAATATCCGACTTACAAGAGCAGCCCGATTTGATTGTCAGAATTCCAGACCCCAGCATGTATATAATGCAGAAAATCCTAATCTTAAAAGAACGTGGGCCTACGGATCGAAATAAAGAATACGCATACATCTATCAAACTCTGACATGTTTTAGAAAACATTTAAAATCATTAGCGAGAAGATATGAGGTTCTAATCACAAATCAGGACTGGAAAAGGTGGTATTTCAACTTTTTAAGGCTTTCACATGACCTCTTTAGAAAACCTGAAAGTGATGGTTCTCTTGAGGCGGCAAAAATCCTTGATGATGTTACACCAAAAATGGTATCGGCTGTCGTTATGAACTTTATACGTAATTGTCCAAAGATCTGATAATCAATCTGATTTGCTTAACGAGAATCTATTTAAGACAAGATCATTCCCCCATAGTCGGTGGGGGCAACCGAAAGACTGTTGAACAGTTGGAGGTATATTTCGCAAATGTTACCCAAACCGTTACCCAAAATGAAAAATCAGAGAAAAATTCTAAAATCAAATCCTGTTAGTCTCAATAATAGAAATACTTTATAGTTATATATAGCAATTAAACAAACAAAAAAAGGGTTTTACAGCATCAATCTCTGTAAACCCTTTATTTATTGATGGTGCCGAAGGCCGGACTTGAACCGGCACGGGTCTCCCCACTACCCCCTCAAGATATTTTTAAACCTTTTCCAGAGAATTTAATTACATAAAATGTCATTAGTTGTCAACAATAGTCTTTAATGATTACAATATGTTATATTCAATTAAAAGTTAAATATCAATAAATATCATTTAATACAAATTAATAGATACTTTTACCAAAGTGGTCCCCAAACGGTCCCCAAGTAAAGAATTCTTAAATTACAAAAGACCGTCTATAGATACAATATAGAAGCTCTTGTTTTTCATCATTCCAATTTGGAACACATTTCCAAAATGTGGGACTAAATTTTTTCAAGAGGTTAATGCTATCAAAATTTTCTGGGTCTACGCGACATAAAATTTTTTCAATTTTACCGGATTTAAAAGCCGATATCAATACTTTATTCATAGCTTCATAGCCATATCCTTTTTTACAGAAATTCTTTAAAAATGCTACTAAGATACAAATTCCTTCTCCCGTCTGGTCTTTATCAAAACCGCAAAAACCTATGACTTCGCGCATTTCTGCTTCATATATTGCTAATGACCCGAGCCTACATTTCTGATACCGATCAATATTATCCTGAAACCGAATCTGTAAATTTACTCGTGTTATAGAAGATCCAATATAATAATTAATAGCTTTATCCTTCATCAATTCATAATAAGACTCTTTATCATTTTTAGTGAATTCCCTGATCAAAAGCCGTTTGGTTTTTAAAGGAAGTTTGAGTTTAATCATTTATGTAGGGCCAATGCCAAAAACCGTTGTTAGCTCTGATTTAGATCAGATCTTGTAATTCAGTTATCAAGAAATTATTGAGTTTAGTAGCTTCCTCTATAAAATTGACCAATTCTTTCTCCAATTGTTTCTTGGATTCGAAAGCATAAAAAATTTTGTGAATTAAAGAATTTCGCTTTGTATTCAACTTTTGAAGCTTTTGCGTCAAATCATTGTTAGGATTAAGAAGCCCATAATAATTAATAAGACGAGGAAAACTTTGTTCTTTATACGCACAACCATCTACTATATTCTTTCTAACATTTAATAATGTAGCACGAACAGCAATCACCAACCTCAATCTTTGTTCAACAACCTGGAATGATATTATAGCAGATTCAAGGAAGTAACCGTCTTTAGAAGCAATTATCGAACGTTCTATTAAATTATTAATTTGAGATGTATTTAACTCATTTTTCGGCATTTTTTTTATTTAAATCCTATAAATTTATTTAAAACTAATCGAAATCCATTAAAGGTTTACAGCCGCTACATACCGTTTCCGATCATACTCAGCCTTCTTACCCTTGTTTTTCTTGACATATGCTATATCACGTTCTTTCTTCTTTTCCAACCGTTCTGTGGCTTTTTCAACCTCAGCTGGTGTGGGGTCCAGGAGCGTTAACGTGCCAGCTTTGATCTGATCTGCAACCGATTTGACTTTATGCTGAACATTTTTAGTTTTTACACCATCTAATTTAGCGATTTCAGCTATTGTCAGACCCAATGCTTTATTAAGAACAAACCATCTCTGGCCTTTATTAAGACGGCCGGTGGCTTCTTCATTTCTTTTCAGACAATATTCTGCACTTTGCAAAGTCTTATAGCGGATATCAATATCATCCAAAATATCTAAAGCTTTTCGAAGGCGGTCCAGGGCATGTGCATAAATTTTCTGAACATTGTCCACAGATGCGTCTAACATGACAGCAATGTCATTGTAGCTCCACTTGTGAAAAAAGTGATAAATAAAGACCACAGTTTGTTTTAATTTAGGGCTGAAACCTTCGAATGGATTGGGAGAGATATCGGAAAATAAAAGATCGATTGAAAAATGTGAATCCGGATTGTCTGAGTTACCCAATAAAGAGGTCTCATTCACATGGTTCTTCTGGGAAAACAAAAATATTCTGTTCCCTTTTTTTCTTTCATATACTTGCTGACCTGGAGGGCCATTAACAAAATCATCAGCAAATGCGCACAGCTGATCACAGGTTGAATTATGAACACACTTTAAGCATATCCCTGTTAAATCCATAGTAATCCTGTTTTTGGTTTATACTAAACAATGCCTTGGATCGAGTTCGACCGACATACGGGCTCTAAGGAAGTCGTTTTTTAGTACCTTGATCCAAAAAAAAAGATAGAAGAGAGAAAGGCCTCAGAAGAAGCCTTTCTCTCGCATATTTCATTTTCACTGATAACTTTTACTTGGCCAAATGAGCAGAAAAGTTAATTCCTGTTGATATGGCACCTGTTACGTCGGTGTAGCCACGTATGTAACGATAGGTCGTACCGTTTCGTTCTGACCTGAAAGGAATCACATAACGGCCGATGGCACTATCCTGATCCCCTCCTAAAACTTCGTTGGCACCGAGCTCAAGGATTGCAAGATCTTCAAAAGTATCTGCGAAAGCAGAATCGCTGGATCCCTGGAGAGATAATTTGTAAATCTCGTCATCAGAAGCAATCTCAATCGCTGTAACATCGATTATAAGATTCGCCTCAACCAAACCAGCTCCCAGGTCTGCTATTTTTGCGGCGGCTGAAACGGTCCATGCTGCATCTGCAGCTATCAGCCCCGCATCTTTTAAAATGTGCGTATATTCGATCATATTGTTACCTCTTATGCTATTGAGCTGTCTAGGCCTCGAAGCCTTGCCGCAGCTTTAGGATGAAAGACACCAAGTCCACAAATCCACTCAATCAGTGTCTGGTAGACAGTTCCGGATAAACCCTGGTCAATAACGTCCATTGACCCGCTCTGGAGCCCGGAAACATATTCAGCCACACCAAATCGAACGGCATAAATGGACGCCGTAACCGATTGATCTCCATTATCAAGGTCCGGTTCAGAAAATCCCAGAATCTGATTTCCGTCTTTGTCTTCTTCTACCACAGCGATGGGGATACCCGCATACGCCTGGAGTTGCCGGCCAAAGGCATCATTAACAGGCTCAGTTGCCTGTCCAGCTGCCCGGGCGAGAGAAGAAATACTTCTGCGAATTGTTTTATTACAGAACAAAACATGGGGGCCACCTTGGACGGCATCGATAAGTTGATCTAATTTAACGAGGGTCAAAGGATCGCCGGCATCACCGGAACCCTGATCAAGAAGCTGATCACCAGTGAGGCGGTTTTCTAATCCGTCAAATTCATTTGGATCTGTGGAATTATCACCCTTAAAAAATTTCTTCGTGTATTCGAGAGCAACAGCTTTGGCTTTCATACCGTCATATACGGCTCGAAGATCGTTGACATTACCTTGTGTCTTCACAAGAGCACGATCAACGTTGGAAAGACCACCAAGTACGTAAAGAGCCTCAACGGCGGGATTAACGACACCGGTGCTTTCAGTATAAGTTTCATTGATGCCGCGAAAAGCGACGCCAGGAAGGGTCTGTTCCTGGTTATATTTGTAAGCCTGTCCATTAACCGGAAAAAAGGGAAGTCTCTCAAGGACCGGTGAAACTCTCGGAAAAATCTCGATGACTCCACGCTTGAGTGGATCTTGAACAAGCTTTGCTGCTTCAAGTAAAGTTAAACTCATTTTATATTACCTCTTATGTTTTATAACCGGTCGCCATTCTCTGCGCCGGGGTCATATTGTCAAAATCTGTGGGCGCTTTACCGCCTGGTCGTATACTATCAGGACTTTCGATTTGTTTATCATCAAAGAAGCCTTGCTTTTTGGCGGTTGTCAGCCATGCAATTTTCTTGGCCGGTGATAAATCCGGAATAATATCCCGTTTATCTTCGGGGATATCTTCAATCATGCCGTCAAGGATTACCTGAATAGCTGCCTCTGCTTCTTTACGTTGGCCTACAACCTGATCAAATCTTGATTTTGGAATCATATGCTCTTTGATTAGGTCCTGATTTTTTTTGTCGTCTTTATCGTCAACGATGACGGGTTCTGGCTCTGGCATTTTATTATTCCTCTTTTTGCGCCTGAGCAGGCGAGGTTACATTAAGTTTCTTGTGTTCATCATGGATCATAGAGAGGTATTTTAACGCATCCTCCCTGTTTAGATCCGGATTTCGTTCTATGACGATATCACAAAGGCCGATAGCACCCATGGCAAGCAGTTCTCGCCATGTCTCGGCCTGGGTCCTGGGGTCATTGGCCGTCTTAACTTCATAAAAATCAACTTTAAGCCTGGATGATTCGCTTAATTTTTTGTCAGTAGTGTGAGTGTTGTGGACAACCTTTATGATTTCAAAAAGGCGTTTCTCGTAAGTATTAAAAAGAGCGATATCAGACCGGCGCTGCTCTCTCAGTTCTGAATTATCTATCAATTTTGAAGTACCGTTCTGTTGTGAGGGCTTTGTGCTGAGTGTGCTGGAAGAAAGACCATTGGCAATAGCAGTTTGTTGTATAAGATAATTAATGAAGTCCATGCACGCTTTTATTGGCGCTTTTGTTGCTTCATACTTAAAATCAGCATATTTATCGGCAGGTAATTCGACAACCACATTAGGGCCGATATTTAGATTTCCGCTATCATCACTCAACCCTTTAGCAACTGCCTGTCCAAAACCCTGTTGACGAACAACATATAAAAGATCTGTAAGAGCCTGATTGATCGATTCTTGGGCGGATATGATATCTCCTCCACCATCAAGCCAAAATGCGGAAGAGGGCGCATAATCGAAAACCGGAACAAACGGTAATATCAAATAGGGATTTTCTTTGCGATTGATGACATTGCCGCGATAATCAAGCCGTTTGAACTCTGTGTCTGTCCATACCGAATATTCAATATCTTCTTTTTTGCCGCTTTCGGGATAGTGTGTGATCATCACTGATTTTAAATCTTCGGGTGTATCACCAGTTTTTATATCAAGTATATCTCCAGTGAGGATATCGATATCGATATGATCTTTTCTCCACACAACGCGTACTATAATCGTTTTCAAAAGCTTTGTGTATCTGCTGGCTAATTTCCATTTAATATCAAGAGAGGAGTCCAATGCTATTTGATTGAAGATAGCTTGGTCACGCTCGGTACCTTCAATTTTGCGCTGTGCATCCTGAATGTAGGTAGTCGCAACATTGTTAATTATTTTTTTAACGATATTTATAAATGTCGGAGTGAATTTGGTTACATCATTGAAATATTTTGAGAGAGCTTCAAGAATATAAGCGGCTTGAACATCGTTATAAAAATCAATCCGTTTCTCTGTGTCAGCCTTGCGAATATTGGCAGATTTAGACATTGTTTGCCAATAAATACTGTTTAATATAACCTCAACTGATGATTGAAATAACATAAGTAAAATCCTTGATATAATTGAATAATTTTATTGACATAATATAGATAAAAAAGTAGACTGTCAATAAAAATCTTACATTTTTGTAACTTTAAGGATTCGATAAATTGTGATGAAAATAACGAAAGAAAAAATAAAAAAATGGCGGAATGGAGCGGAAGGATTCTTGGAATGGGTGGATGAAGTAAAGCCGATGATCCCATCATCAAGAGGTGGGTTCGAGGTATTTAAACCGGTCGATTTCCAAATTGAAGCAATCTCAAAAGCGCTTGAAAGAGAGGAGAACGGTAACTGGAAATATCAGACAATTGCATTTTCCTTTCCTCGTAGACATTCGAAATCCACATTGAATGCGCTACTGGTGCTTTGGAGATTTACTAATTTTATCACCGAAAATATCATCGTACTGGCCAACTCACTCGTCCAGACTTCGAGTGTTGGATTTTCTTTATGTAAAAAAATAATCTTGAACACACCTTTCTTGATTGGTCAGATCGGTAAAGAGAACATCCAGAGATATCAGATCATATACCCAAAGCTCCAGAACATCATTCAGCCGGTAGCATCAAGTCCTTCTGCATTGTACGGACAAAAAATAACTATTGCTTGGGTGTCAGAAATTCATGCGGCTGCTTCAGACGACGCCATGCAGGTGCTGGCTTCATCTTTAGGGGATACAATCAATTCATGGTTACTTTGTGATTCAACAGTAGACAGCATCGGTGGACCTCTCCACAAGCTGGAACTACTTGCCAAATCAGGTGAAGATCCGACTGTTTTTTATTATGACAGATCCTACCAAAACCTTGAAGAGGCATTGGAAAAATCACCACCATGGATACAGCGGTCATGGTTAAAATCGAGACACAAACAGTTATTGCCTGCAACATTTGCCAGCCAGCATCTAAATTTAAGGTCTGAATCGTCAAGCAACCTGTTTGCAATGGATGATATAAAGAAATCAATGGAGCGGTTTCAAGATCCTTTAAAAATAAATGAATTAAAGGAAATGATTCACGGTAGAAACTACATTACCGGGGGAGGGCTGGACCGTGCCTATTTTGGGTCAATACATGGAGATAAGACAATATGGACTGCAGTTGCAAAGGTGGCGGGTGTCGATAATGAGGAGGCTGACTATTACATCCTTAATCAAAAAAATATAATTGGCAGCCTGGGAACATCGATTAAAAAAGCAATTGCAAAAGATGTGAAAGACTACGAACTTTCAAATATAATTTTCGAATCGTACAACTCACAGGACGTGTATACCTGGGCAATTGAAATGAAATATCAATCTGAGGTAATTCATGCGACTGGGACAAACCAGGTGCCGGCGTTCATGGAGCTCTATCGCATTGTGAAAGAAGGGCGGTTGCATTTTTCAAAAGATCTCAAAAAGCTAAAGCAGGAAATGGAAACATTTCTTTATGAAATCAAAGGAAATAAGCCAAAATTCGGAACTGAGAAATTTCATGATGATAGAGTTTATTCTCTATCATGGGCGATACATGCACTAAGGAGCAATGAGCTTGCCAGCTATGAACTGGGATCGATCAACTGTATTTCAAAATCAGGACATGCGCCGCTGTGCTATTTACGATCGGGTGATATGATATTGCATTGTTCGAACATCTGTGAGGCACACAAGAAGGTCGAGGGGATGTGGTTGAAGCATAAAGCGCATAGAGTGGAAACGGAAATTACTTTACCGGAGTTTTTTCATGGATATGTAAAAGTAACAGGGGTGAAGATCTATAAAGCAATTTGATATTTAAGTGCAATGACCAAAATCCAATCTTAATGTTTCAAAATTAAAATCTAAGTTGACATGACTACAAGCTGAGTTGCAATGCAAAATAGATATATCAGGTTTTTTTGAGGATAAAAGACTTAGGTATGTCGAAAACCGCGAAGCCATGGCTGTCTACTGCACTGGCGGTTTTCGCCTTCTTCGCAAGATGGGAAAAAGGCTTAAACCAAGGATTTCTCTTGCTTCGTTTATTTCTTTTTTAGCGTCATCTTTGTTAAATAGCATATTTAATGATTGGACGTCTCCTCCATCCAGAGGCAAGAGTGTGATGTTTTGAACAAAATCACTATACTTTGAGGAACTAGAAATAATATCACAAATAGTTTCAAAAATTAAGTTAAATTCCATTGTTAAAAACCGAATTATCGGAAGCCTTTTCAGCTTATTAAGTTGAATTGCTTCTTTTAATCTCGAATCTTCTTTTTGGATAAAAATTGCAGCATCCTCTGGATCAATTTTTGAAACCACAGCTTCCAAATAACGCTTTAGCGTCTTATTTATCTCATTTAGATTATCAACCTGAGATGATAAAGTTGCTATTTGTTGCTGGTCAGAACGCCTATGTAAAAACTCACGAAATAGACCAGCCCACTGTTCCTTAAGCCATGCTTCAATTTCTGAGAATCTTTCAAATGTATGTATAGGATTATTTTTTTGTTGGGTTAAAATGTGTTCGATAAAATGAAAAATATTTACAGAATCGACATGAGCGTAGACAATATTTCGATTTTCTCTATTCTTTAAAAAAGTCTGATATTCGGAATAGACATTATTTTCAATCAGTATGTAAGTTGAGATATCGCGTTCAAGGGCATTGGTATATTCTTGTTTTGTTATGCTTTCATACCTTTCAAAAAAGTCATGAGTTGGCTTTTTTTGCTGATCGCTAACTTCTGTTCCATAACGCCCTCCAATTATTAAAATGTATATATCCGCATTCAACACTTCTCTATAACAGCTCTCATCAGGAGGGGCATCTGGCGTGAATGATATGTCGCCTTTTTCGGATAATATTGGCTCATAACCTAAAGATTCAATAAAATTTTCTAAAGAAGATCTAAGGTGCTTAAGATCATAGTAAGTTGAGCTTACGAAAATTCTTGGTTTAGCCATTTTCAACCTCGCTTATTCGCACCCTAACATTAATATTGAATAGTCGACGTGTTTTTATTCCATATATAGAAAACTTTATTTTTTAGCAATTAGTTCCTTTTCAAAATCATCAACGAGCTTTTCAATTTTATTTCCGGCATCACTCAAAATCTCTCCAAAATCCATAAAAATAGAATCACCACTCGTTGGAAAATTGTCAGGGGTTAAAAAATTAAAAATTTTGCCGACAGCTTTAACTTTTCCTGCTTCGATATTTAAATCGCTGAGTCGGTCTTTCATGGTGAACCTCCTTTTCATTAATAGGTAAAAAGACAAGTACACCAGGCTAATTGCGTTGTCAAGAGAAAAATGAGCTAACTATGTAAAATAATTTATAAAATCTCACTATCAGTGAGAATTGATCGGATGAAAATGGCCTGCAAGATTTATTAAGGTATATAGAGAAAATATATTATTAAGTAAATAAAGGGGAGGGGGGGTACAAATACACGATAGAACCCGGCTCCTGCCGGAAATCTATAGAATTTTTGATTCCTTTTTCCTTGACCCCGCAGGGTTAAAGCTGCGCCGCAGCGCCCATGGCCGAATAACGGAGCGCGTAGTGCGGAGTTGCCCGGGCATGGGGATCATCACCCACTCGCAAGTTGATATAATGTCAGTTATGTCAAACTGGAGCAAGGGGATCGGAGCGATAGCTCCGATATGTCTGAGAAACGCGTTTCTCAGAAGTACCACAGCGGAAGGGCTTGCGAGTGGGTGATGATCATTAGATGTGATACTACTCCTTGCCGGCTCCTGCCGGAATCGGGAACGGATTCTGCCGGAATGGGGTCCTCAGTGATCGACAGAATTCGTTAGAATTGAAACGGTCCCAGGTTGTCATCCAGAAGACCATTAAGCTTTTTATTTGACCGCTGTATGATAACCTGGGACCGCACCTTTCACCCTGTAAGGGTACGCGAAGCGTGGCGCGGTGCGCCGACTCCAAACCCAGCTGCGTGGGTAGGGCTGAAAGCCGGCGGGTAATGACAGCGTGAGGATGGTATGCGTCAGATGGCTATGTCAACAGTGACTAACCCAGGGTAGCAACATTAAATGATCGAGAGGCTTGATGGTTCCTCAATCAAGCCTTGAGACCTTTGGGAGCGGCGTGGTTTGGAGATGGGTCTTTGGTCTTGGTCTTGGGATTATCTCACCCCTTCCTTTCGCCCCTCTCTTTGGGAGATGAAACTGTTACTTGGCATCCGGTTCTAAAACCTTTGATGCTTCAATGACCAAATCCGCCGGGTCATTCTTATTGGGTTTGCTTCGATTACCTTGGAATTTTTTAAGGTCTTTGAGGGTTCTGGCCAACGCACCAGCATACGCAAGAAAATTATTCGCATTGAGTGAAGTGTCCACATTTCCCTTTTTGTTGATGATGCCGTTCGGGTTGGCCATACCATACTGAAAAAGGTATTGGGTTATTTCTGCCAATGCTGCTACCTGAAATTCAAGGAGGGCTTGGGCAGTTTCATCGAGATTGTCTCTTACCATCCCTTGAATTTCAGTTATATTTTTTGCATGGCTGGTGCGATGGTCGAGGGAGTTGGTAGCGATAGAGCGGATCAGTTGTCGGGGGTTCCTGGGGCAGATGCGGGCACCCTTTTTATTTCCACATCCCCTGTGCCTTTTTGTGGTCATGATATAGTTTCCTTAAAATATACAATTATTCATTAAAATAAACAATAAAAGAATGGATGCCTTTTTATGTGCTCACATGGAGGTTAAAAAAAACCTAACTGTCTGAAATTATTACAAAGGACAGGGAGCGCCGTGGGTGTCCTTTCCCTGTCCTATCATAAGTATCTGATATTCCACATAAAGACAGGCAGGACAGGGAGGACACCCATTTTTAATGGTAGAATATATAGAAAGAAAAACATATTATATGAGATAAAATGTTTCTGCCATGTAAACGAATTAAAAAAACCTGTTTTGCCTGTCCTCCATGTCTTAATATAATAAAATCAATAAGTTGGACTAGGACAGGATGCATTTTGTTGGGTGTCCTGGGTGTCCTGTAATGTGGACACCTAATTGTTAATGCAAAGAAGAAACCTCCGATAAGTTGCGAAACTTCGATTGAACCAACTCGGGATGAATCAAGGTATTAGATTCAATGAAACGGGCGGAATCTGGATCCGATCTATCCCATTCGATCTCTCTTTTTACTTTAAGCTCAAAGCTTTTACGGCATTGCTCCAGTGTTGGGAAGATCAGCACTGTGACCTTTCCGTCGCCAATATTACGGCGAACAGAGCTCAATCCATCACAAAGCAGTTTCAATTCTTTCGAAAATTGAGGCTTAATAATTTTAGGGTCGTCGCGGAAGGTGTCAGCAAAGAAAGAGTAAATTTCGAAAAGAGTGTCGAGATCGATCTCATTTGAAAGACTCCAAAGGCCGAAACCATCTGATTCAGATACTGAAAATTTATTACGCAGGCTTTTGACTGGAAGGGAACCGTCCATAAGAGTTGTCAACCAAAATTTTTGTAAAGGCGTCATGCTTGCTTGCTTTTGGTCCCACAGGGCTTCAGTTGTTGGGATCGTCCTTAAATCGATACCGGCACGATCAAACTCAAGAAGATCATGGAGAAATGCCGCAAGGCCTCCATTCTTAATCTGGTCGAAAAGACCTTGAAAGTATGAACGGTCTCCAGCTTTCTTCGGAGAGACATCCAAAACACAAAAACGGCGCTCGTCCATACCTGCAGGTACAACCCAAAATTGATTGGACGCCATAGCTACATTGATATGCGAGCGAAGCTGGAAAGAATTCTTACCTTTCGGCTCGATCAGATTGTATTTTTCCGTAATCAAACCGCGCAAAACTCCAATGGATTTTTTATCGGAAACAACAAATCCTTCGTCAACAAAAGAAAAAATACAGTCCTTCAGATGGTCATTAAAGCGGCCGGCAATATGATTTACATGGCGGATGTGAAGGAAATGAGGTACCAAAAGCCGCCCAAAGGTTGAAAGTAGGGCACCTTTTCCACAGCCCTGTCCTCCTCGAAGAACAATTGCAGTTCCGGGGCGTTCACCGCCAGGATCTTGAACGATACGGGCGAACCAAGCAATAACCCATCTGAAAAGACTATCGTCACCGCCGCAAATAATTTCATGGATGTGGTTTCTCAAGATCGACCAATCACCTGACTTGGGTTCAACAGCGAGGCCCCTATATAAATTATAAAAGCCGGGGACATCTTTACCCGGGCTAAAAATGAGACCCTCATACTGACGTCGTTTTTCTGAATTCATCCAGCGCTCACCCACTGAAATAATTTTTCTATTACGACCATCAATCTTATGCAGAGGATTAGAAGTAAAACTATTTTGATTCCAAGCGATAAAATCTGACTTCGACAAAAGCCGAATATCAGTTCGTTTTTTATCGGGATCATAGAACTCCTGCAGGACGCAGAATTTATTTCCGGTGATCAAAGCAGCACAAGTTTTATTTAATGTGTCAACAGCATCATTCTTTGAAGAGGGAAGGGCGCCGTCAGGGATTTTCTGATTTGCGCTACGCGCTGTAAGTATCGTTCGAGCATAATATTGCTTATTTTTTTGGTGCAAATCATGACCGTGATGGCGCCGGCGGGAGACCAGCAGATCGACAATCTCTTGATCGGAAAAATCAAGTTGAGCACCGAAATTCGCTGAAGACTGATCATATCCGGATGCTGATTCATCTTTCAGATCTGTCCTTTTTTCATCCCAGGTCGCCTGAAATAGTGGAAAGATTTCAAATAAGGAATTGAATTTATTTTTGGGAATCTCGGATCGCGGATCGATAATTATTGAATCGGCTATTTTTTTTATTTCTTCATTCTGAAGAGGTATCGATTTAGGTTTCGAAATGACAGATTTTAAAGCTTTTTTTAGATCAGGAACACAAGTGAGAGATCCATTCCAGGATTTAACGACACGCACAAGCACTGGATCGGGAGATCTACCGGAGCTGATTTTACTCTTAGTGGGCCAATTTAATAGTCCTGGGACTCTCCAGACATGACACAAATCAACAGATGCGTGACAACATTTGGTATATTTATGAAGCTTTTGAGCAATTGGTTTCGCTTCTGAGAAGTTAAGACCCTTATCAAAAAGATAAAAAGTCTGAAAATTGCCAGGAGAAGTTTCCAAGATGACATCAGGAGGTAACGGCAATCGTGTGGCATAATCAGCGGAATCCTCGTCATCAAAATCACAAACGAGACCGAATGTTTTTTCAATATTCTTCTCAGAACCTTTTGAAGACAGACCTAACGGAACGTCAGGCTTATCAACGAAAGTGGCCAGGGGCATATAAATATTACGATGCTTATCCTTGGCCCATTTTTCGATTTTTGTAACAATGGGGCCGAAAGAACCGATATCAAAATGATTAACTTTAGGTGAAATATTTTTGTCGCTTATGGGGTCCTTGCCGTATGAAGCTAAAACTAAAACACCACCGCAGCCGCAATTTTTGGCGAGGTCGTGTATCATTTCTACGTGGTAGGCGGTTTGATCAATATTAAGAGAATCAATTTTCATAGACTATAAAAACTCCTAAAAAATAAAAAAGGATTAAAAATTAAACGGATCATGAAACCGATACTGAACGGATTATAATTGAAAAAAATTCAGGTTACCAAATTAAACGCACATTTTTATGGTCAATGCTGGCAGGAAAAACAGCAAAAACTTTTCCACAAGAAATTTCAATTATAATTAGGTGAAGACTCAAAGCACGGTTCAAAATAAATTGAAGTTCACTTCTATTTAAATCTAAAGAAGACAAAATATTTTCAACTTCTTTTGGATCACTTAATTCAAATAAATCAAAATACTTATTGATTAAAATCCAATGCAACGCTTCAAACTTTCTTTCGCTGATATAATCGATCATAATTATTTAAACTCCTAATTATTGTGTTTCAAAATATCGGTCGATTTCGTACCTATCAAAACGCCATAATTTCCCAAACCTGCGCGGTTTGAAGGGAAGGTTTCTGGTCGCTTTCGGACCTGTGCCGTTGTAGATTGAGCGAGAGCTGACGCCAAGATATTTGGCGGTCTCCCTGATTGAAATCCAGCGTTTCTCCATAATTCCCGATGAAATGTTTATGTCAGTTTTTTGCTGATTCATTCGCGTTACTCCTTTTTGTTATAATTTAAATTAAGATGATATAAAAAGCTTACCTTGAATTAGCAATCTGTCCACGAAAATCTTGCACAAAAAGTTATGAGAAAGATAATTAAAAAAAAATAGCAATAAAAACAGAGAGTTGAAAGATAAGAGATAATTAAATAAAAAAACTGGGGAGCCAAATATTGGAAAAAGACACCTGAAACGGATAAAAAAATAGCTATAAAAACAAATAGTTATAGAGGAGGTGTCACCAAAGGAATTATGGACGAATATTCCATAAAAAAAAAATAGACGGATAACTATCTGACAATAAAGAATATTAACATGAAAAAAAAGCGAAAAGATGGCTAATCTAGAAGTGTCGGACAATAAGATCTCTATAATTTTTTTTATATTGACATATCATAATAAATCATGATATGAATGATATAAATGATATACAAATTATTCAAAATTTGAGGAAAAAAAATGGAAGAAAAAAAGAAGGAAATTTTGTGCCGGATACCCATAAAAATATGGGGGGCGCTGATGATCAGGGCAGGGGAGTTGAGTGCGGAACGTGAAAAACATGTGAGTGCGAATCAGCTTATTAATGAAATTCTGGAAAAAGAATTGAAGAAAAAATAATAAAGGAGGGGATATGGCCATTTTAGCAGAATGTCCCACATGCCACGAAAAACAATCAGTTAGAAATAAAATATGTAAATGTGGTCAGGACTTTGACCAAGCTAAAAATGCAAAATCGGTAAATTACTGGATAAAATATCGATTTCCAGGGGGCCAACAAAGGAAAGAATTGATCGGGAAATCAATTGAAGAAGCTAGAGATGCCGACGGCAAACGTCGAGGGCAAAAACGAGAGGGGAAGTTATTTGATGTCAAACCGGAAAAAAAAATGACTTTCAATGAGCTTTCAAAGTGGTACTTGAATCTTGAAAAGGTGAAAGCGTTAGCATCTTATGAAATAATAAAAATCAATTTAAGAAAATTCAACAAGGTATTTGGAAATACAATTATAGCAGAAATAAGACCTGCGGATCTGGAAAACTACCAGGCTAAACGTAAGACTCAGGGCAAAGCAGACGGAACGGTCGACCATGAAATAGGAAAAGCTAAAACAATGATCAACAAGGCTTTTGATAACGATATAGTCAGCGGGGATACCCTGAAAGCCTTCAAACGGGTCAAAAAGATGTTAAAGCCGGGGACGGATGTACGTGACCGGATATTAACACCAGATGAATTTAAATCGCTCCTGAAGCACTCTAAGAGCCATATCAAGCCAATTATCATTACCGGATATTATACGGGCATGAGAAGAGGGGAGATAATGAACTTGACATGGGACAGGGTTGATCTTGCAAATAGAATGATCCGTCTTGAAGTAGAGGATACAAAGGACCGGGAAGCAAGGAATATTCCTATCTGTGATGAACTGTATCAGGTATTAAAATCACTCCCAAACCGGATACAGAAAGCCGGAACATCAAATCGTGTTTTCCAATATAAGGGCAAACCCATAAAAGGGGACATTCGGGATTCTCTAAAAGATGCTTGTGAAAAAGCGGGGATCATTTACGGGCGATTTAAAAAAGGCGGTTTTATTTTTCATGACCTGAGACATACTTTCAATACGAACATGAGAAAAGCCGGTGTTGCAGAATCGGTCATAATGGAAATAACCGGACATTCTTCACGTTCGATGTTCGACCGATATAACACCATTGATGATGAAGACACAAAAAAGGCTATTACACAACTGGAGGTATTTTTCCAAAGTGGTCCCCAAAACGGTCCCCAAGATCATAATAAAAGGAAAAAACTTAAAAACAAATCCAATTAACTCCAATAATAAAACCACTTTATAGCTATATATACCAGTTAAACCAACAAAAAAAGGGTTTTACAGCTTCAATATACTGTAAACCCTTTAATTATTGCTGGTGCCGAAGGCCGGACTTGAACCGGCACGGGTCACCCCACTACCCCCTCAAGATAGCGTGTCTACCAAATTCCACCACTTCGGCACGGGAGTGTTTTGAAACATTTATTCTGACTTTGGCGGTATTTCAGATTGAGATTGCGCTGGGGTTTCGCTATTGTTTTTATCGGTCACATCCGGCGAGAACGGCTGCTCAATGGGCGCTTGGTTCTCCATCATAATCGATTTTTCCTTTTTGTGGCTGGACAAATAGGCAAGCGACAGAGATG
>SDBV01006366.1_pt1 | contig 16389 bp, 15 predicted proteins | sample 2277081 | NCBI WGS metagenome assembly SDBV01 (sample SAMN10402039, study PRJNA504765) | marine sediment metagenome | isolation source: marine sediment core GS10_PC15, 223 cmbsf | place: Arctic Ocean: Southern Knipovich Ridge | collected 2010
ATGTAAACCTACACAGTGGGGTAATATTTGTTTTGAAGAAGAAGCAATTTGCTGTACTTGTGAATTGCTTCTTCAGTAATTAAAATACAGATTTCGACACCGATTTAATTCTCTCATCCTGTAAAGCCATAGTCTTTTGGGGATGAGAGTATCTTTGATTTACAAGATTTTTAATTGAGCCATTTCATTGGATCAAAACCAAAGCAATCTGTTCAATGGATGTTCAATCACGACCATCTCCATAGTTCATATTCATAAATTTGAATATTTGATTTTAAATATCCCAAAATTTGCCAGGTCATCATTTTCATGATATTTTTTCTCATTGAAAATGTGAAGACCTTTTGGTGAAATGTAAAATATATGATAGGAATACTCCTCAGGCAATACAAACTCACCAGCTACTTCCATATTTTCATTAAGAATTATAATTGACGGGTAGTCCCAGATTTGTTGTGCTGCTCCGTATTCTTCCTCTGGAATTGGAGTAAGTACAAATCGGTAATAAACGTTTTGCCATGGGTCGTACTTTATAGTAGAATATCCTCCTTGTAGAGCTTCATTTCGATATAAATATGGCTCAATACTCATTGCATCAACGCCTTTGTCTGTAGTATATGGCCTGATATTTAGTGGTAAGTATTTACTTTTGGCTAAATATCGATCCTTTTTCCCTTTCTCATTTATTGTATAAATCCAATGATCATTGCCGTAGCTCTGAATAATAAGTTTATTAAACTCGTTGTAATCATGGTGATACTTATCATACACAACCCCAAACCAAAATCCGTTTTCATAAATCTCTGGAAGGTTATAAGGGTGGTCCACCTTAAGTGTAGTAAGATCAAAGACTGTTCCTGCCTTTTGTCCGTGTTCTAAGCTGTATGTGCTAAAATATATCTTATCGTCTTTTAAGAAAGCTGGTAAACTATTATCCAAATGAGTAAGCGGGGCATCGTTATTATAACTCAGGTTTATATCCCCAAAATCCTTCAATAACTCACCCTGGTCATTTATTAAAACAAGTCTTTGTCCGTTATTAAAAAATAGAAATATTGAATCAAAGTTATGAAAATAGAAAGAACTTGGAGATTGTTTGACACCATTAGGTCCTTCTCTGTTTATAGAAATATTGTTTATTTTCATTTTTGTTTCGTAGTTATAAACTTCGATACTCCAGTTTGAAAAATTATCCAAAATCAGATATTCCATATCATTTTTTGCATGGTAATAAAGTGTGAAAGGAGGAAATTTACACATAGAATCTAATAAATAAGCCTCCTCGTCAACCAATTCAAGATTTCCTTTTCTCGTGGATTTACTATTAAAAGTTTCTTTAGAATTATTTGTAGTACAACCAGAGAATAAAAACCACATATATACTATTAACATGAAATTTAAAATGTTGCGAATTTGAGGCATAGCTATTATAATTTGGTTATTTAAAAATTTGTAATTAATGTTGTTTCGTTGTTTTAAAATCAAAATACACTTTTTAACTGCAATTATATTTCAGTGTACTCGAACGATTAGTGATATTTCTTTGAATTCTTATGCAACATCATAATTTTAAGGTTTAATCAATAATTATTATTTATTATCCAAATTGTAATGAATGTTCAAGTCTGTTGAGAAAGTATCTAGAATTGATAACTTAATTCGTCTAAAAGCAACAGGTTCCCCTTCCGAACTTGCCAGTAAACTTGGGATGTCTGAAAGGATGGTTTATTACTATCTTGAATTGATGAGAGATATGGGTGGTCCTATCAAATACGATAAAATAAGGAAGACTTATTATTATGAAAACAAAACTAAGTTTGTTACTGGTTTTATGAAAACCTGAGGAAAATAGCATTAAAGAGTGGATACGTGAGCATCATCAGCGAACTGCAAATTGTTATTTTGTTATCCTCCCCCTCAAGGTCACCTTGTAGGACAGGGACCTTGATGATATCAAAAATAGTTTCCAACATTAATAACATAACAACACTCGGATATCCAGAACGCACAATCAAAGGAAAGATCATATGAGCAATTAATGATGCTATAAGGAATAAGAACCTTGAAGCAATTGGTAAGTTAAAGCAACTTATTGATAAACTTGAAATGGCAATTTTTCAGGAGTAAGGCAAAAATATTTATTAATTAGGCTCAGTTAATTTCATTCCTCCCTGATTCAAAAGTTCATTTTGAACTTTTGAATCTTTATTTATGTAGAACTTGATTTGCTTATAGCAATAATTCAACTTCATGACATCATAGGTCTTGTCTGCCCCTATTATTCCAATGAAATCACCATGTACGTCTTAGTATTAACTGTGTCGGATGTACTTCTTACTCATGTCTGAAAATCTCTGTGGGGTTGATCCTGCTAACTTTCATTGATTGCCATGAAATAGTAAGACCTACTATCAATATAGAAAATATAAATACAGTCATAAATAGTAGCCCGCCAATGTTCACTTGATAGGCAAAATTCTGGAGCCATCTATTCATAAAAATATAAGAAACTAGCCAGGACAAAACATTTGCCAAAACAATCAGAATGAAAAAATCACGAGCGAAAAGCGTTAACATATCACCTGATCTGGCACCAAATACTTTTCTTACGCCCATTTCATGTGTTTTTCTTTTTGCTGCAAATATCGAATGTCCAAATAACCCTAACATGGCTATCACAATTGCAAAACCACCAAAAAGCGAGGTAATACCTCTTAGACGCTGCTCCTGATTATAAAAGCTTCCAAGAGCATCTGAAAATTCTTGGAAAAGGAAATCAGAATCCGGAGCCATTTTTGATAATACAGCCTGACAATGTTCCCGTGCTTCTGCAAATCTTCCTGGTTCATATCTGATCAGGTATCGCTCAATATATTCAGCTTTTCCGATTTCAAGTTGTGTTGGCGCAATGGAAGAATGTAAGCTATGCAGATGGAAATCTTTAACTACTCCTATAACCTCTTTCTTTTCGATCATCTCGCCAATAGGGTTGTCTAAATTTAAAGTCTTTACTGCCATTTCATTCAATATAGTATTATTGGAGTCTGATAAGAAGTCAAGAGTAAAATCTCTGCCCTGCGTGATTTCCAAATCAAGCACTTGAATAAAATCAAAATCAACACCAATACCTTCAAGATAAACGATTATTTCCGGGTTGCCTTTTTGGGGTAATGGGATTATCCCTCGGTCATTCGTAGGAGGAACATCGCCACCTGTTACACCTCGTATATATGGACTTTGAAGTAGCTCATTTTTAAAAGCATTAAAGTTTGAGACAATGGCTCTCCTTGAGATCCTCATAGAAGCAAGATGGTCCTGATCAAATCCCTGGTCTTTATTTAGTCCTAACTGGATCTGCTTTACAATTATTAAAGTTGAAGATACAAGGGTGACAAAAACAAATATTTGAAATGAGATCAATATCTTTTGAAAAATGATCTGTCCCTTACCTGTAATCTTATCGCTTTTCAAAACTTTTATGGGATTAAGTTTAGAAAGTATGATTGAAATGTGCCCTCCTGAAATTAAAGCAATAGCGCAGGTAATAGAAATGAACAAACCAATCAACCACAGGTTTTCCCAAAAATTAAGCTCAAGATCCGTTCGAAATAGTTGATTAATTTTTGGAAGAAATAGCTTCACCATAATAACTGCAGGAATCAGAGATAGGATAGACATAAGCAGGGATTCTAGCAAAAACTGAAATATTATATCTTTCCTACTTGCGCCAGCGACTTTTTTTATTCCAATTTCTTTTCCTCTCGATGACGACTGTCCTATCGAAAGTATGATATAATTGAAACAAGCAATAATCAGAATACCCAAACCAATCCCAGAGAATAGGAATACATCATTTAGATTTCCTGTTGGACCTGCATTAATAAGATGGCTTGATTTTAGATGAACATCGATTAAAGGTTGTAAAGAATATCCTTCCAATGGGCCGAACTTATCTTCAACAGATTCTTTTTTTATATTTGGTTGAAGCAAAACATACGTCTCGAAAAAGGGAAGGTTCCAATTGGTTCTAATGTTTTTGAAATCTTGTCGTTCAAACGTTTCTAAGCTAAGTTCAATATTACCGATGAAATCAGCTTGAATACTCGAAAGTTTTGGAATGTCTTCTATTACACCTGTAACAGTCAGAAGAAAATTTTCCCTACTGTCATTCATCTCAAGTAATTTCCCGACAGCCAATTCATCTTTGAAGTAATATTCCGCCATTGATTTTGTTATAACAATGGAATGTATGTCGTTTAATGCTGTAATAGGGTCCCCTTCAATAAAATTGAATGAGAACATCTCAAAAAACTGATCGCTTACAGTTATGAATTTATTTGTTAAGATAAATTTTCCATCTTTGTTTATGCGTGTATAGCGAGGAATTCTAATATTAACAATTTCTTCTACTTCAGGGATTGTCCTACTTATATATTCTGAAAGACCTATTGGCACCTTTGGGCTACCTTCTTTAAATATTGCTTCACTGTTAACACGATATATCCTGTCTTTATTTTTATGAAATCGATCATACCGGATTTCATTTAACACGTATAATGAGATTATAAATGCACTACAAAGGCCAAGTGATAAGCCAAAAAGATTTAGGAATAGCAATGTTTTTTGTCTTTTGAAGACTCGTAGTGCAGTTAGAAACCAGAGAGATATCATAAACAATAAAAGTTAAAACCAGCATCCTTCAAATTCATATTTATGATATAGAAATTCATCTATTGTGGGTACTTATTCAATATTTGTACTCTATTTAAATTTACAAACATTTTCTATTCGAACAAACTCTAGTACCTGAAATCTGAGACCTTGCTTGACAAACGAATCATTGATATTTTCAGAATTTGAGGCATGCTTTTTTACCTATTTGCCTTGTAGTTAAATATGAATCGTTGACTTTTTCATTCTTTTCGATTGAGCACATACTTGAGCGGTTCTGTTAGTCGATCAAAGAAACTTATTTTGTCTGTAATAATATCTGCATTCACAAATGTTTGCTGAATAATAATTAGTTCTTGTCCTTTTTCAGTTTTTGTGCTTTTAGATAATTTTATCCTTGTCATACAGGTGTTCTGAACCTTTCCTTTACCAAAACATAATCCAAAGACAAAACTTCCGATATATCTGTGGAAGGAGCGATTATAAAATTCGATTGCGAATACTCAAGATATCCTAATTCAGTATCCTTCAGGGCATCATTCAGAATCTGTTCGATAGTTTCTCCAACAAGGTTTATGCGATTATCAAAATTGGAAACCCACTCATTCTTAAAGAATACTTTTACATCAAACCTTTGCTCAACCACCCTGACAAACTGGTCAAAGGATTCGTTTACAATTTCCGGGGATTTAGTTTCCTGTGCAAATACCCACTTTATCCTATGCCATTTCTTATTCTCATCTATCCAACAATTACAATTTGAACAACCTCACCTGACCAGTCACCATCATTGTCCTGGACCATTACCCTTACTTCATATCCACCCGTTTGTGGAAATATATAGTTTATTAGAGGTAGATCCACCACAGGTAGATCTACTCCGTTTACAATAAATAGATAGCGAACAATACCGCCACCCCGTGCCACGTCCCTGTCATAACTATCCGAGGCATCAAATGAATATTGAAGGTCGCTCAATATACCCAATTTGCTTACTGCGAGTTTTGCGACAGGCTCTAAATTATCATAGGCAACAAGCTTTAATGTAGCTTGTTTTTCAGAAGCAAGATTGTCGATTATCGATATCTTTATTTGATACAACCCTAATCCCGAACCTGGTATTATTGTGTAACCGGCATCATCTATTTTTCCGGTAATATAAGGTACTCCCTCTTCCAGTTTTTCCCCTTCAACATAAAATTCCCCTTCTTTTTTTGTAAATATGAATTGCAACGCATTAACCCCATCTTCCTTATCATGAAAATACAAATGGCCGGAGTACTGTAATGTTCCCACTTTTGGGGATACTTTTACAGAATCACTGAACTGTTCCACCGCTTTATCCGGCGAAAAGCTGATTTCCGGAGCGGAGTTGACTGCATTTAAAGCGTCAAAACTATCATCGCAGCCCGTTAACACTAGCGAAATTCCAATTATATAGAGTGCTGCTTTCATTTTTTGATAATTTTAAATACCTGATCCTTTATAACTAAATAATAAATCTGTGATGATAAATTGACAACTTCATCGCTTAGTTCTATCTCATTTAACCCCTCTTGAACACTTGTTTTAAGTTCATAATACAATACCCCGGTACTTGTGAAAAACCTGATTTTTAACTCTTCGTTCTTTACACTGTTATATTGTAGATGCAGTTTGTTTTCTACGATAGTGGGGTAAACCGAAATGAAATTTTTCAACTCCGCCGGATCTTCAATACCAACAATTACATCAATTGGGTCTCCACTGATACTTACCGCAACCGGAAATGTAAATGTTCCCTGACAACCACTATTTAGCTCTATGGTATAGGCTATGTCAAATATTCCCGGTGCGTAGTAATAGTGGATGGGTTCGACTTGGAATGAGTTGATATTATCACCAAATTCCCATTCGATATTTTTAATATCTTCACTAGCAAAGGATGATGTAAAATAAACAGGTGCGTTAATACTGAAATCGTCAGCCGTTATCGTTACACTTCCATCAAGGCCAATCGTGAATACCCTGCTGTCTGCAGTTGTACAGCCATCAGCCGTTTGATAAGTGTAGGTGATTATATGTTCCCCATCAGTTAATCCCGAGGGACTCCAGAGGTTCCCGGCCATACCGGGTCCGCTCCAGATACCACCCAGCAAGTTTGGATCATCTTCCAGGTCGATTGTTACCGGGTCACAAATTAACAGGTCTGGGCCCGCGTCTACTGTTGGCACCACATAAACTGTCGCAGTTATCGGGATTCTGTTACCCTCACAGCCCGTTGTACTGTTTACCAGTGACACATAGTAGGTTTGTGACTTTGTAATGGTCGGCGTCACAAAAGATCCGCCTGTATTGAAGGGATCGGTATCTGTTATTTCGATGTACCAGTAATATGCTTCTCCTGTGGCCGCCCCCAGTAGTTTAAGCTCTACAGCTCCCGCCCCCGCTCCGCCGCCGCCACACACAGCTCCCTCTTGTAGCGTTGGCTCATTGGGATTGGCGTAAATAGTCAATACAAATTGATCGGTGCTTTGGCACCCGGACTGTCCCACGCTATATATAACTGGATATGTGCCCGGTGTAAGTCCACCAACGTCCAGCATTCTGGCAGCATCTGCAATATTTGCATGTACCTCCGGATCTGGGGAGCTCCAAACGCCTCCTGCAGGTGAAAAAGATTGATTGAACAGATCAATCACACTGCTATCCGGACACATGCTTATGTCAGGGCCCGCATCTACAACTACCGTTTGCGCCACATTCATAGTTTTTAAGTTTGAATTTGTGCAGCCGTTCGATGGATCTGTATATTCATATTGTATAGTAAATACCCCGGCGCCCGTAGATGTTGCATAAAATACGTTACCGCTAACTCCGCTACCGGTCCATGTACCTCCCAAAGGGTTTTCATCCTGCGTTAAATCATATGTGTCTGCAATTGTACATAGGAAAACATCCCCACCGCTCGTAACTATTGGTAAGGGATTTATTATAGCATCAATACTTACCCTGGGGCTTGTACATCCCGAGGGTCTCTCAATTTCAGCCCAGTAGGTTGTGGTTACAGATAATTCGGGTGTAACAAAATTTGGTCCGGTACTCACCTCCAATCCCGAGACATCGCTATCAAACCACTTGTAAACATCACCTGCAACACCTCCGGTGGCGTTTAGTGTTAATACCCCGGTTACACATGCCTGATCGCCCGATAATAACGGTGCAGAAATATCAGTATCAACCACTAATGTTAATATATCTTGTGTGCTTTCACAGCCATATTGACTTAATGCAGAGACAAGAAAGTTTGTATTTATTGTAAGGATGGCTGAGGTATAAGTATCCCCATCTGCCAGAAAGATGCCTGAAGCATCATACCAACGATATGTTCCCCCCGTTGGTTTACCCGCAGCTGTAAGTACTACAGACCCATTTGTACAAATACTTTGATGTATAGCCGTTGGCGCACCGGGGTTCGGCTCAACAAAAGCGGTAACCAATGTCCTGCTGAGGGCAAGGCATCCCGCATTGGATATAGTTTCAACATAATAAGGTGTTGAAAGGAGCAAAACAGGTGTTATATAACCGGTTCCGGTTGCCAATTCTGACCCCCCGATCGCTATATCATACCATTTATATGTAGTTCCCGGAATAGGGTTTGATGTGGCCAAAGAAATCGTGCCTGCCTCACATCGATGTACATCACTAACTACAACACCGGCTGGCAGTGGGTTTATTGTAGCTGTTACTGCAACCCTGGAACTTGTGTTGCACCCATTATCATCCGTGTACTCAAACCAATAAATTTGATCTGCCGATAGAACAGGAGTATCATATGTTAAACCACTTGCAATTTGACCACCACCAAACTCATCTGAATACCAGCGATAAGTGGTTCCGGATATTCCGGAAACACTTAGGGTTACAGGTCCGTTACCGCACCTTGATTGATTGTTGGCTGTTGGTGTTACAGGTTCAGGATGTACAATCGCCTGCACGGTTGTATATGGGCCCGGGCATCCGTTTAGCACCTCCCTGGCCTTAAAGGTGGTGGTCACCGAAACATTGGCGGTGTATGTACCACCGGTAGTTATTAAGCCTGTTTCTGACCACCATTCAATTGTTCCACCACTGGATTGTACCTGTAAGTCTATGGAAACAGGTACCTGGTTTGCACAACCGGAATCGGCTGTTAAATCTGCCGGAGCAGCCGGAGAAGCTTTCACATTTACAACTGCTTGAAGTCGCGAAGGACTTATACAACCATTCAATGCTGCTTCCACATAGTAGCTGTAGTTACCGACACCAAGCATTTGGTCCCAGGTGGCTCCGGTGTAAAGAAGGCTTCCCCCGGAGCTTGCTGAATAATATTTGTATATGGACCCAGCGGTAGAACCGCTGGCCGTTAAGGTTACATCCTGGGTGCCACAATAATCTCCTGCCCCTGTTACTGTAGTGGGCGTATTTGGATTGGCATTAATTGTGGCTGTAAATATTTTATTTGTTACGCACCCGTTTAAAGTAACGGCATAATTAGTAACGACTGTAGATGCAGATGCAAAAGACAATACAGCTCCTAGTATAGCCCCGTTGCCTGAAATCACTGTCCATGTTCCGTTTGTTGGCGATACACCCGATTCTGAGGTTAAATTTGTTGTACCATCAGATACACAATAAGATGCTGCGTTTTTGCTCATTGTTACTGTAGGAAACGGCTTAATTGTCACCGTTACGGCCTTTCTGGTAGTACTTTCACACCCGTTTTTTGAGGTTCCTACATAGTAATTATAGGTGGCCACACCAAGGGTTTGTGTCCAGGAGGCGCCCGTATACAATAACGTTCCACCTGAGTTAGCTGAGTAATATTTGTATGTTGAGCTCCCTGAGCCACCGCTTGCCGTTAAAGTAATACTTTGAGATCCACAAAACGATCCTCCTCCGGTTACTATTGTCGGTGCTCCGGGGTTTGCGTTCACTGAAGTGGTGAAGTCTCTTGTACTTGTGCAGCCGTTCGTCGTTTTTGTATATCTTAAAACAGCCGTAGTGGCACCGGAAAAAGTATAGGTAGGACCAGCAACGCTACCCGATCCCGAAACTTTGGACCAGCTTCCCCCTGTAGGGCTAGCACCGGACTCAGTATTTAAATTAATTGAACCCTCTGAAGTACAATAGGTACCCGATGAAGATGTAAACGTAATGGTTGGTGGGTTATAAACGATAAGTACAAAAGATTTTGAAGTAGTGCCATTAGAAAAGGTTCGGGTTGCTGTAATAGTATAGGTTCCTGCCCCGGCTGTGCTGGGGGTAAAAGTAGATCCGGAAAGCCCCCTGTTTGGGCTTATTGTATAAGCGGTGCCTGATGTATGGCTTATATAACTACTCAAATTAATACCGCCGGTATCATAAGAACAAGCAGACGTAGGTGGTGAATTCCACTTATACGCTTCCACCGAAATAGTATAAGGATAATCCCCGTAACTTGAATACGATCCGGGACTGCCAATGTCACACACCCAACCGTTACCACCATCCAACCAATAATCCAATGAATAGGTAGCCCTTCTTTCGTACAAATTTGTAGTACCTGCCGATGTAGCAGTATAAGTCAAAGACCCGGTAGAAAATCCGCTGGTGTATTTACTGATTACATAAGTGTCAGATGTGGCGCTATAAGCCGTTGTTCTTGTTGGACAATTGCCCGGAGAAACGGGCCACGATCCGCTAATGATTTTATCATTGCGATTATTGATTGTTATATTTGGCCCTCCTAGATATAAAAGCTTGTTCCCCGGAAAATTGCGAGGGACAAACATTTTCTTTTTTGGTGGGTCCTCCGCATACAATCCTCCTGCTAATACCAAACCAATGAATAATATGAGTTTTGTTTTTTTCATAGAAACCAATTCTGGGTTAAAAACTATACTTTATACCAATTCCATAGTAGCTTCTCTTCGAACCAAACGCTGTCCCGATGAGATATTTTACATTGCCGTTTATTAATACTGCTATTTTACTGTTGATAAATATCTCCATTTCTCCACCAAGCATCCCCCCGTATTTAAAGGAAGACGGGATCTCAAAGGATCCTATATCGTTTTCGTTATAGACTCCTAGGGTAACACCTCCAACGACATTAAAATAGAATATGTCGCTTATGGAAAATAAAGTGTAAGCAGCGGGAATATCCATATAATAACCAGTCTGTGTTCTTGTGATCCCGCCAATTTCTTCCTTTTCTTTCTTTTCATAATTTAGCGTTGCTTTCAGATAAAAGTTTCTGGAAAAATAATAAGATGCACCCAACCCTCCATAATATCCATACTGGCTCATTCCACCCAAAGCTTCCACTGCAAAAATCCCTTCTACATGCCGGATCTGAGCATTCGCAAAGAAACTTCCCATCAATAATAAAATTGTGAATATCTTTTTCATACCTATATCATTCAATCATTCTACCACGTGCGTAGGACACGTCCTTTAGGAGGCTCGTCTGCCGAAGTCTTCCTGAGTTCATCGAAGGGACGTAGGCAGGCTGGGAGGTGAGCGGTGGCAACATTCCAATATTCCATCATTCCAACATTCCAACATTCACTCATTTTATCATTCAATCATTTACACATTTGACAAATCCACCATTCCACCATTCCATCATTCTAAGCATTCCATCATTCTAGCATTCCATCATTATATCATTCACTCATTCTCACATTTTATCATTCAAACATTTTACCACTAAACCATCCTTCCAATATTCCACAACTCCACCATTCCATCATTCCACCATTCCATCATTCTAGCATTCAATCATTATATCATTCACTCATTCTCACATTTTATCATTCAATCATTCCACGTCTGCCGAAGTCTTCCTGAGTTCATCGAAGGGACGTAGGCAGGCTGGGAGGTGAGCGGTGGCACCATTCCAACCTTCCAACCTTCCCCCATTCTCACATTTTATCATTCAATCATTCAATCATTCCCTCATTCACTCATTCGACAACATCTTCGCTGCCAAAATATCCTTGCTCCGAAGCACAAGCTCAGCTTTCCGCTCACCCGGTTCCTCTTCCCAGAACTGAATGTATATCTGCTGGTCTTTTCGCAATGTAAATTTTTCGAATACATAGATCTTGGTGATCGATTTACCGCTTTCGATTACAGTCTTTTCTTTGTTGGAAATATATAATGGAGTTAATAGCTCCTCCTGTCTTGGTCTTTTTTTATTGCCTTTCTTGTCTCCTCTGAAGAATCCATTAAATCCAATTTCGTAGGATATATTCCCTTCATTTTTAATAAACACCTTGAAAATCAGGTAAGTATCAATAACAAATATTCCACCCACATAGTACATCATCTTTTGTGAAACCAATCCGATATGGGTCATGTCATTATCCATATCATCAATCCTTTCGGTAAGATATTGAAGACTATCGGTGTGATTTTTCTGAATTGTATTTTGAGCATCCCTGTTTTCCTTCTCTTTGGTTTTCACAATGGAAGCTTTGTCCATGTTTACATTTATTAGCAGATTAATAGGTTGCTCATTATATGTTAATATGAAGTTGTAATATGCTATTTCCGTCTCAACAAACAGGTTGGTGGTTTCAAAATGCTTTATTCCTGCCGCAAGCTTAATCCGCTCCGGGCTGTTCACAGGATTCTCTACCAAAACATCCTGGATCTTAATTCCACCTTCAATGCTGATTCCCAGTCCCATGTCCCACCTTCTTACCGGGGAATCAAAAATCATATTGACCGATGTTTTGTAACCGACCTGAATAGTATCATAGGGTTGCGCAAAAGCACAAATCGATTCAATACATAATATCACTGAAAACAAATGCTTCATTGACTTCTTAAATAGACCTTAAATCCTGCCACAAATGAGATTTCAACTTCACGGATTTTCTTCTTAGCTGTTCTAAATGGTACATTACGCAAGAGAGGAACGTTAACATTTTTCTGTACCTCGCTCATTGTACTTACCAGCGCATCTGTTTTTATTTTAGTATCATTTCCCATAAAAATTCCCTTTGATCCGTTCAGATCATAAGCGCTAAAACCAGCGAATAGTAATTGGCCATTTACAGATACATATCGAACATCAATATAAATATGGTTGTTCGAGATATTCACTTTCCCTACCACGAAAGTATTTTTGGGAACTGATACACCCTCAATACTGAAAGAATCCAGGAGTCTTAACAATACATTGCTGCCATGCTTCACTTTGATATGCTCATGGAACACAGCCAGGATATTTACATCCAAAATTTCATCACTTTTTTTAGTGTTTGGATCGTTGCCCCCCGACGCAAATCCCACCTTTCTCTGATGCATAGGCTCATCACTCTCCGCTTCAGATTGTAAAATGTCAATAGATGCTTCTTGATTCGGGTTCTCTTTTATGATTCTGACTGGTGCGGTTTTTTGTTTTGTTATATTTCTGTCATCGTTTCGAGATATCGGTGCTGGTTCCTGGATGAATGCTGTGTCTATCTCGGTGGAAGTGAAGGGATCTTTATCCACAGGATTGTCAAGAAAATGTTCCAAACTGTTGACCTTACGATCAAAATTGAACTCCTGGCGTTCACGTTTGCGCTGTTTGGCGTATACTGCACGTTTTGAAACGCTGTTGTCAAGTTGGGAAGGGTTCATGAACTGATCTGTATCTGGCCCGCGCTCACCGCTTTCCTTTCGAAAAAACTCGAAAAAGATGAAAAGCATCATCCCTAGTATGCTTACACTGATCATAAGAATATTTTTTCTTTCCATGCTATTCTCTTTTATTTGACAGCACAGTATTGTTGAAAATATCCAGTGCATCCAACTTGGCTGCGAAAGGATTTTTCCGGGTACGCCGGCTGACATCGTATATTAAAAAGGTGAAATTCATATTGCGGATGACAGTTTGACGTCGCATGATGATACGCTGTTTTCCAAAAGCATAGCCCCTAATTGGATTGCTTTCAAGATCGAAAAGCACACTGTCACATTGTGAATTATAAACCCAGTTGTTTTCCAGAACATTGGCGATTACGTTTTCTTCGATCCATAGATCTTCAACCGTCTGTTCGTTGATGAACCGGGCCGATAGATTAAGGGCCCTTTCCAGGTGTACATCAAGGTTTGTATCATCACAGCTAAAAGCATTTTCATAAAATTCCCTGACCGTTTCTTCATACTCGAAGACCCTTTCCGGGTATTGAAATGAATTCCTGATTTCAGCAAGGAAAGGACGATTATCCTTATCTACGATCCAGATTTGAGAGTACGCCCTCTCAACATCTCTTATGCTTAAAAAATAAAGCAAAACATTACTTCCAATAGAGATAACCACAATTACAATAGCAAATACCTTAAAATTTGTAAAATCGCTTTTGTAGTTTTCCAATGATTCCAGTTTCATAATTATTTGGTTGACATGGCATCTTTGGATGAAGAAGAAGCAGCGCTACCCTTGCTTCCTCCTGATATATTTGCGAGTTGTTTAAATCCTCCGATTTTGGCGATCCCGGCGTAGGTGAGTGCAGTGGATACCTGGGAAAACATGGATAAAAATCTTCCCGCATCGGACCCACCGATGATCTTACCAGAGATCCAGAAAGGAAGAAGATAGACAATCAGGATTGACAGGTTAATGGCCAGTGATTGATGTACGGTAAATTCATACGCGTTCATTGCGGAAAACAGGTCTTTGAATAGGTTGAAATACAGAATACGGTCAAGGATATTGAAAACAACATAAGTGAAATAAATGGTAATAAACGTATTGAACCATACCACTATCTTGTCCTTCCAGATAGGTAGTATGGAAACCACAAAAGCATAAGGGCCAAAAACAAAGAATACCAGCGATAGGATTTTTAGTAATGCCTGGACAATGATCCGTATGACCGAAGCCAGGGACACCGAGATCATATCCAGAAGAAATGAGCCTGCACTCAATGGGGATAATGCAATACCTAAATAACCCCATAACGATAACTTTTCAGGTTGAATGTCTTCTTCTCCGGGAATCGGGTCATCCGGATCATTTACAAACTCCCTCTCAAGCATCCCTGATAGCCCGTTTTGGTAAGTGTGTTCTCCTATCTTTATGCTATAATCTACTATTTCACTGGAGCTGGGTTGGGTGGCCTTATTGATCAGATCGATAATTTTTACGGGAAACCCTACCAGCGGGATGTACAAACCCAGTGCAAACATGATAACAATTATCCGTGTAAATTCAGCGAAATTGATAGGCTGTAAACCCCGCGATTTAATGATGCTGGTCAGTACGTTGTAGATGACTGCGATCACAAAAAACATCACCGACAATACCTCGGCGATAGCAATCTGCTCCAAAGTAAGACGAAGGATGTACTCATCCAGCAACTCATCATTAAAGATCCATTCAAATGCCTCCTGCATAATTATTATTAATATTTACAAAACATTCTATCACCAAACCATCAAACCATTCTATCATTCACGCATTCACGCATTCACGCATTCACTCATTCACTCATTTTATCATTCCACCATTCCAATAAAAAGCCTGCCTACCACGTGCGTAGGACACCTCCTTTAGGAGGCTCGTCTGCCGAAGTCTTCCTGAGTTCATCGAAGGGACGTAGGCAGGCTGGGAGGTGAGCGGTGGTAACATTCCAACCTTCCACCATCAAACCATTCTATCATTCACGCATTCACGCATTCACGCATTTTATCATTCTTACATTCCACCAAAGCAATATTCCATCAATCCAACATTCACTCATTCACTCATTCACTCATTCACTCATTTCTTATACCTGGTAAAATCATTCGCCACCAATAGATGCTCTTTATATTTTCTCGCCCTTTCATACCTCCTGATGGTTCTTTTCAAAAAAACGGCCAACTCACCAAGCCCCATCTGTGCCCTTTGAAAAGTGGACAGCGCATCATGATAAGCGTCCATTCTTCCTTCCCTTGACATGTTGAAACCATCGGTCAAAACAAGATTGATCACATCCACTACATACCGTAACCGGTTGATATTGATTTTATATTCAAATTCATTAAAACAACTGGACCTTGATCCAATCAAATCCATTGCAATTTCAAGATCAACGTCCAGGTCCTTTGCCATGCAGACAGTGGTTTCAAGTAATTGAATGAACTCCTGCATGCTTTCCAGGTTTTCAATCCAACCGGCAACCTCTTTCAAAGCTTTAACTTTTTTCTCAGCCTGTTCAATGGCAGCCATCGTAACGTGCATCGATCCGAGAATACTTGTTTGATTGGCAGCAATGGTCTCCAGCATGGGCGCCTCCACAACAAACTGTGCCTGACCCCGATACCCGAAGGCAATCGTTATAAAAAATATGAATACGCTTTTCATGTTACTATTTACCAACCATGCTATTTTTTTCCACTGATCTTTCATACACCAAATTCCCCTCCTCGGAGCTCCTCGGAGGGGTGGCACCGGAGGTGACGGGGTGGGTTTCTATTGCCAATATTCCATTTTCCCATTGTTCCAATTTCCCATCCTTCCATCCTTCCACCATTCCTCCCTAAGAAAGCTTGCCAACCACGTGTGTAGGACTCCTCCTTTAGGAGGCTGGGAGGTGAGCGGTGGCAACATTCCAACATTCCAACATTCCAACATTCCAACATTCCAACATTCCAATATTCCATCCTTCCACCATTCCTCCCTAAGAAAGCTTGCCAACCACGTGTGTAGGACTCCTCCTTTAGGAGGCTGGGAGG